>Ga0315286_10005009_pt1 | contig 12760 bp, 12 predicted proteins | sample YL17G10_0_MG_FD_205038 | JGI IMG/M metagenome (GOLD analysis project Ga0315286, IMG submission 205038) | Sediment microbial communities from Yellowstone Lake, YNP, Wyoming, USA - YL17G10_0 | ecosystem: Environmental > Aquatic > Freshwater > Lake > Sediment | place: USA: Wyoming | collected... | reverse complement strand
TCCCCGATCCGCTCCAGGTGGCGCGAGACGAGGATCAGCTCCATCGCTCGCGGGATGGTGGACGGGTCGGCCATCATGTAGGTGAGCAACTCCCGGAACACCTGGTCCTTGAGCTGGTCGACCAGGTCGTCCCTCTGGATCGTCGCGTACGCCAGTTCGTCGTCCCCGTTGACGAAGGCGTCGAGAGAGGCCTTGAGCATCTCCTGCGCGATGTCGGCCATCCTGGGGATGTCGATCAGCGGCTTGAGAGGCGGCACGGTGAGGAGCACCTCCGCCCGCTCGACGATGTTGATCGCCTGGTCCCCGATCCGCTCCATGTCCGTGTTGATCTTCATCGCCGCGGCGATGAAGCGGAGATCGGCGGCCGCCGGCTGGCGCAGCGCGATGAGCTGGATACACGCCTCGTCGATCTCGATGTGGAGCAGGTTGACCTGGGTCTCCATCGCCCGGACCTCGGGGAGGATGCCGATGTCGCGCTCGACGAGCGCCTGGACGACCCGCCGCGTCATCTGTTCCGCCAGCCCCCCCATCCGCAGGACCATCTCCCGAACTCCGGCCAACTGTTCCGAATAGTGCTTCCCCATTCGCGTTCACCGCCTCCCGGTAATTGTCAGCCGAACCGCCCGGTGATGTACTGCTCCGTCCGCTTGTCCGACGGGTTGGTGAAGATCTTCCCGCTCTTGTCCATCTCGATCAGCTCGCCCATCAGGAAGAACGCGACGTTGTCGGAGATGCGCGCCGCCTGCTGCATGTTGTGCGTCACCACGGCGATGGTGTACTTCTCGCTCAGGTCCTCGATCAGCTCCTCGATCTTCGCGGTGGCCATCGGGTCCAGGGCGGAGCACGGCTCGTCCATCAGGAGGACATCCGGCGCGACGGCGAGCGCCCGGGCGATGCACAGCCGCTGCTGCTGACCGCCGGAGAGCGACATCCCGGGCTGGGACAGGTGGTCCTTCACCTCGTTCCAGAGGGCCGCCATGGTGAGGGACCGTTCCACGGCTTCCGCGATGTCCGACCTGGACATGTTCCGGCCGTTCAGCCGGAGCCCGACCGCCACGTTCTCGAACACCGACATCCGCGGGAACGGGTTCGGCTGCTGGAAGACCATCCCCACGCGGCGGCGCAGGTACACCGGGTCGATCCGCTCGGAGTAGAGGTTCACCCCGTCCAGCAGGATCTCCCCCTCCGTGCGGAACCCCGGGGTCATGTCGTGCATGCGGTTGAGGCACCGGATGAAGGTGCTCTTCCCGCAGCCGGACGGGCCCATCACGGAGGTGACGGAGTTCTTCGCGATCTCCATCCGGATCTTCTTCAGGATCTGCTGGTCGCCGAACCAGCTGCTGAGCTCCCGGATGTCGAAGACGATTTCCATGCGATCCCCCTACTTTTTCTCCCGGGTCAGGACCCGGGCTCCGATGTTGATCGCCAGTACCATTGTAATGAGAACGAGGGCTCCTGCCCACGCCTTGTCGTGCCAATCCTCGTACGGAGAGATCGCGTACGAGAACACCTGGAGGGGCAGGGACGCCATGGGCTGGTCGAGCCGCGTCTGCCAGAACTGGTTCCCGAGGGTCGTGATCAGGAGCGGCGCCGTCTCCCCTATGATGCGCGCCATGGCGAGGAGGATCCCCGTCAGGATGCCCGGCCATGCCGTCCGCACCGTGATGTGCAGCGTGGCCTTCCACCGCTCGATCCCCAGCGCCAGGGCGGCTTCCCGAACCGTCGTGGGGACGGTGCGCAACATGTCTTCCGTCGTCCGTACGACCACGGGAATGAAGATCATCGAGAGCGCCGCCGCCCCGGCCCACGCGGAGAACCGCTTCATCGGGAGCACGATGAGGATGTAGCCGAAGATCCCCATGATGATGGAGGGAACGCCGGTCAGGGTGTCGGCGGCGAACCGGACGGCGGAGGCGAACTTTCCCCTGCCGTACTCCGCCAGGTAGATCCCGCACATGACGGCGACCGGCACCGACCACGCCATGGTGAGGAGGGTGATGACGATCGTGCCGAGGATCCCGTTCGCGATGCCCCCCCCGGCTTCCCCGACGGGGCGGGGCAGGTCGGTCAGCAAGGTCCACCGGAGTTCCCTGGCTCCCTTGAGCACCAGGTCGAAGAAGATCAGGAACAGCGGCAGGACGACGAGGAACGCGCAGAGGCAGAACAGCCACTTCATGACGCGGTCTGTGGCTTTGCGGCGGAAGGTGATCGTCCCCGTCACGTCAGATCCCTCGCGAGGCGTGGGCGACCATCTTCGAAAGGATCCACTTGGCCGCGAGGTTCACGACGAAGGTCACGAGGAAGAGGAGGAGCCCGATCAGGATGAGGGAGGAGAGCTGGATGCCTCCCGCCTCGTTGAACTCGTTGGCGATCACCGCGGCCATGGAGTATCCCTGCTGGAACAGCGACATGAAGATCTCGGGGCGGTTCCCGATGACCATCGTGACCGCCATCGTCTCCCCCAGGGCGCGTCCAAGCCCCAGCACCGTGGCGCCGAAGATCCCGGGGAGGCAGTGCTGCCCGATCACGATCCGGAGCATCTCCCAGCGGGTCCCGCCCAGCGACAGGACCGCTTCCTTCTGCCGCCGCGGCACGGTGGCCAGGACCTCGCGGCTGACCGACAGGATGAACGGGATGATCATGATGGAGAGGAGCACCCCCGCCGCAAGAACGCTCGGCCCGTAGACCGGTCCCTTGAAGAGGGGAATCCAGCCGAGATACTTCGTCACCGGCTTCATGAGGTAATCCCGCAGCACCGGCACCAGGATGAAGATCCCCCACAGGCCGTAGATGACGCTCGGGATGGCGGCCAACAGCTCCGCGAGGAACGAGACGGGCTTCTTCAGCCACGGCGGGGCGAACTCGTCGATGAAGATCGCCGCCCCCACGCTCAACGGAACGGCGATGAGGATGGCGAGGAAGGAAGATACCAGCGTTCCGTAGATGAACGGCAGCGCGCCGTACTGGTCCGCGACGGGATCCCAGGTCCCGGTGACGGGAAACCGGGCGCCGAACTTCCGCAGCGCCGGCAACGACTCGCGGAGGAGAACCGCGAAGAGCAGTGCGGCGAGAGCAAGGACCACGAAGGCGAAGAACGCGGAAGCGTTCTCGAATGCCAGGTCCTTCGGGTTCCTGCCGCTTCTGGTGGCCATTCCTGGATGATTTCCTTTTCGTTGAAGAAGGAAAGGGGGGGATTGCTCCCCCCCATTCCTCCCATTATAGTACAGACGAGCCGAGGGCGGCGGACCGCATGCTCAGTACAGCGGCTTGCCCCCCGAGGTGATCTGCCGGAGCGTCTTGTCGACCATCTCCGCCACGGTCTTCGGAATGGCGGCATAGTCCAGCGCCGCCTCCATCTTCTGGCCGTCGTGGATCGCCCATTTGAGGAACTGGACCAGCGCCTTTCCCTTCGCGGGGTCCTTCTGATCCTTATAGACCAGGAGCCAGGTCAGTCCGGAGATGGGCCATGAGTCCTTTCCTGGCGCGTCAACCAGCGACACGCGGAAGTCGGCGGGCATCGACTTCGCCACCCCGGCGGCGGCGGCCGAGGTCGCCTCGAGCGTCGGCAGGACGAAGTGTCCCTCCCGGTTCCGCAGGGACGCCACCGTCATGTTGTTCTGCTTGGCGTACGCCAGCTCCACGTAGCCCATGGCGCCGGGGGTCTGCTTGACGACTCCCGCCACGCCTTCATTCCCTTTCCCTCCCAGCCCGACCGGCCAGTTCACCGCCTTGCCGTGTCCGACCTTGGCCCGCCACTCCGTGTTCACCGTGGTCAGGTAGTTCGTGAAGATGTCCGTGGTGCCGGACCCGTCGGAACGGTGAGCGACCACGATGTCCGCGTTCGGCAACGTCACGGCCTTATTCAGCTCCGCGATCTTCGGATCGTTCCAGCGGGTGATCTTCCCGAGGAAGATTCCGGCAAGGATGTCGGGAGTAAGCTTCAGGCCGGCCTCGACCTTGTCAAGGTTGTACACGACCACCACGGCGCCCATCGCCGTAGGGATGTGAAGGATCGCGCCCGGAAGCTTCCCCATTTCCTCTTCCGTCATGGGGGCGTCCGTCGCGCCGAAATCGACGGTCCCGGCGGTGATCTGCTTGATCCCCCCTCCGGAGCCGATCGACTGGTAGTTGAACTTCACGCCGGGATGGGCGTTCGAATATTCATAGAACCATTTCGAATAGAGCGGGTAGGGGAACGTCGCGCCCGCCCCGTTGATCATCAACGGATCCGCCGCGGATGCGAAGGACACGACGGCGAGCATTGCCAGGACCCCTGCCAGGACTCCGTAGATCTTTTTCATTCTTTTGACCCTCCTGTAAGATGGTTCGCCTTTACGGCTTGAGGGTACCCTACGTTGTGTACATCAAGGGGGGGTGAGGGGAGTGTTAAGTTCGCGTTAAGAACGGGTCAGCAAAAAACCATTTATATTCCTGTGATTTTATGGCCTGCGTATGTCCGGAACCCGCGTCCGGGAGGCGTCCGGCGTTGTCCCGGACCGTTCGATCGCCTCCGCGTGGCGGACGAGGTACAGCTTCACGAAGTTGTGGAGAGGGACCCGGGGGTCCCCGGGATCCGGATGACGAATCGCGTGCCGACCCCGAGGCGGCTCTCCGCCTGAAGGGTCCCCTCGTGCGACTCGACGATATGTTTCGCGATGGAAAGGCCCAGCCCGGTCCCGCCCATCTCCCGCGACCTTCCCTTGTCCACCCGGTAGAACCGCTCGAAAATGCGCGGAAGGTCTTCCGGGGGGATGCCCGGCCCGTCGTCCTTGACTTCCAAAATGCACCCCGTGGGCTCGATCTTGCCGGACAAGGTGACCCGACCGCCTTCCTTTCCGTACTTGATGGCGTTGTCCACCAGGTTCGACACGGCGAGGGTCAGCTTCCGGACGTCGGCGCGCAAGGTTCCCTCGCTCGCGACCACCTCCAGGGTTTTCCCGGCCCGCTCCGCGGCCAGGCGGTGGGACTCGGCGACGCGGGAGAGGAAGTTCCGCAGGAGCACCTCCTCCCTCTCCAGCGGGACACGGGCGGACTCGGCCCGGGAGAGCTCCAGCAGGTCGTCGATGAGGCGCTCCATCCGCAAGGCGTTCGCGTGGGCCACGGCTACGAAGGACGGGTCGGGCCGGGTACCTTCCCGAATCGCGTCCTGGATCGCCTCGAGGTACCCCCGGACGTTCGTCAACGGCGTGCGAAGTTCGTGGGAGGCGTTCGACACGAAGTCGCTCTTGACCTGCGAAAGCCGCCGCTCCTCGGTGACGTCCCGGAGCGTGAAGAGGAGGTCGACGCCCGCCTCCTCCAGGTATCGAACCGTCGTGCCGGAGATCCGGACGACCCGGTTTTGCTGGTTCGACACGATGGAGATATCCCGGGGCGCCGGAGATCCGCCCTTCACCCACCCGTCGATGAACGCCAGCACCTCGGGGTTCCGGAACACTTCGGCGTAGGAGCGTCCCGCCCCCATCGTCTCGGAGGTGTCGAGAATCTTCCCCGCCTCCCGGTTCATCGTGCGAATCGTCCGGTCCGGGGCGACCACGATCACGCCGTTGGCGAGGTTCGCGAGGAGCGTCTCCAGCCGTGCCTTGCCGGCGTCCTGCTGAGCGATCGTGTTCGCCAGCTGCGAAGCCATCCGGTTCATCGCCTCCGCCATCTCCTCGAGTTCGTCGCCCGTCCGGACCTGGGCGCGCCGGGCGAGGTCGCCGGCCCCCATCTCCCGGGCGGCCGACTGCATCTCCGTAAGGGGTCCCGTGACCTTCCGCGCCATGACGGCGGTTCCCCCCAGGATGAGGAGGAGCGCGACGAATCCCGTCCCCCAGATGATCGCGGTGATCTGCCACAGGCGGCGGGTGAGGGTCGCGACGGGGACCGAGGCGCGGGCCGCTCCGACGACCGTGCCCCCGATCGAGATCGGGAAGGCCGCGTACCGCTGTTCCTCCCGGACGGTGATACTTCGCCGGATGGATACACCCGTCGTCCCCGCCAGGGCGTCGCGGATCTCGGGGTGGTGCGCGTGGTTCTCCATTCCCGGGACGCCGGCGGCCCCCACGGCGGAATCGGCGACCACGGTTCCGTCGGGCAGAACGATGGTGATGCGCGCGCCGATATCCTTCCCGAGCCGGTCCCCTTCCCGGGAGATTCGCTCCCTGTTCTGCGCGGGGTCCGCAAGCAACGGCCGAAATGTCTCGGCGACGATATGGGCCCGGGCGAGCAGGCTCTCATCCGCGTCCGCCATCACGAGATTTCGCACGAGAAAGAAGCCGACGGCGCCGGCGATGAATAGGGCGATCCCGGCGATCACGAGGTGCGTAAGGAAGAATTTCGCGGAGATGGAGAGGCGGCGGGCCAAGCGGCGTCAGCCTTCCCGCAGCTTGTAGCCGACGTCCTTGACCGTCTCGATCGCCTTGACCAGGAAGGGGATCTTCTGGCGAAGTTTCACGATGTGGACGTCGACCGTGCGGTCGATCACGTGCGTGTCCTCCCCCCAGACCTTCGAAAGAATCGCCTCGCGGGAGAGGACGCGCCCCGAAGAGGAGAGGAGCGCCTGGAGGATGCGGAATTCCTTGGAGGTGAGAGCGACCGGCTTCCCCTGGCACCGGACTTCGTGGCGGCCCACGTCCATCCGCAGCTCCCGATAGGTCAACGTTGCCTGCTCGGGTTCCTGGGCCCCGGGACGACTGCGGCGCAGGATCGCCTTGATCCGGGCCACGACCTCCCTGGGGCTGAACGGCTTGGGGATGTAGTCGTCCGCGCCCAGTTCCAGCCCGACGACCCGGTCCGTCTCGTCCCCCTTCGCGGTGAGCATCACCACCGGCGTCTTACCGATCGATTCGTCCGACCGGATCGCGCGCAGGACTTCCAGCCCGTCGGCTTTCGGGAGAAGGATGTCGAGGAGGATCAGGTCCGGCTTCTCCTTCCTCGCCTTGAGAATCGCCGTTTCACCGTCCGGCGCGAGAATCGGGGAGAACCCCTCCTTGCGCAGGTAATGCGCCAGCAGATCCCGGATCTCTTTTTCGTCTTCGACGACGAGGATGGTTCGCGCCAACGCGGTCTCCGGGGTTTCCGATTCGTATCACATTATATGGGCTTTTACGGGAATGGTACATCCGCCGACGTCCGTGGAGAAGTTCATGGCGTCGGGAGGATCGGCGTTACCCGAGGAAGCGCCGGCTGTGCCGGCCCACGATGTCGCGCGTCATCGCGAGAACGAAGAAATCCGTCGTCCCGAACTGGCGGTCGTACGCGGGCGGCCCGCACACCTTGGCGCCCATCCTTAGGTACCCCTTGAACAGGGGAGGAAGGGAGCGGAAGGTGGACGTTTCGTCGATCGACGCAGTGCGCGGCAGCGGCGGGACGTCGAACCCCCGGCGGGGGGTGACCCGCAGGCCCGGGTCGGAAAGGAACCTTTCGGAGAGCATCTTCTGGACCGCGGCCAGTTCCGGAAGAACGATTCCGTGGAGGCTGGCGCACCCCATCAACGCGTCGGCGCCGGTCCGGCGCAAATACTCCGAGATTCCCCGGAACAGCAGGGAGATCACTCTCCCGTCGCGGTATTCCAGCGCCACGCAGCTTCGCCCCAGCTCAAGCAGGCGGAGACCCGACCCCTTCACGTTCGTCAGGTCGAACTCGGATTCGGAGTAGTAGCCGAACGACGGCACGCGGTCGAAGGAAAGGAGGCGGTACGTTCCGACGAGGCAATCCCGATCGGTGTCGACGACGAGGAGTTGGTCGCAGTGGCCGTCGTGCGCGTCCTGGTCCAGGCCGCTGGACCGGGAGGAGGTCAGCCCGAGTCGAAGTTCCCGGTTGAAGACCTCGAAGCGGAGCTTCTGGGCCTCGATCCGTTCTAACCTGCTCGATGCGAGGCGGAGCTCCAGGCCCTTGTCCCGGAGCAGGAACGGGTTCCCCGACGATCGCCGGGGGTAGAGTTGCCTTGGGGGAGCGACCTCCGCGGTGTCGACGATCGGTTGCATGGCTATCCCTCCTTGCTCGCCCCGCCCGTTCCACCCGGCACCGGGCCGTTGGTTGTTGGCTATCGGATAAACGGAGAATAAGGGCAAGGTGTGAAGATCGCATTACGGCCAGGTAAAAAATGCGCTTCGGAAAATCTTCGGCAGGAGGTTTAACCTCTTCTTAATACGCAGGGGAAACGCGCCGTTTTAGGATGGTTCTCGGGAAACGGTCGATGGATCAGCCGGCCCATGGAGGGACACGGCGTTGACGAGAAGAACGGGGCCCCCGCCCGGGCTGAGAAAATTCCTGTGGGGCGTGGCGACTTCCGCGTTTCAGATGGAAGGCGCGTCGCGGTGCGACTGGACCCACTGGAAGGTGAGGGACGAGGACGACCGGCGCGCGAGGCTGAACGGCGTGGGACACCTCTCGCGCACGGACGAGGACCTGGCCCTCCTGCCGGAGCTCGGCGTCAACGCCTACCGGTTTTCCGTGGAATGGAGCCGGGTGGCGCCCCGCCGCGGGGAGTGGGACCGGAGGGCGATGGAACGCTACGTCCGGATCGCGGGCACGCTTCGGCAGACCGGGATCGAACCGGTGGTCACCCTGCACCATTTCACCAACCCCTCGTGGCTCGCGGAGGGGGGGGGCTGGGAAGATCCGTCCACGGTGGAAGTGTTTCTCCGCTTCGCGGAGCGGGCGGTGCGCTCCCTCCGCGGGCACGCGCGGGTCTTCATCACCTTCAACGAGCCGAACGTCTTCATCCTCGGCGGGTACCTCGGCGGGATCATGCCGCCCGGGAGAAAGAACATCAAGGGGGGCTTCGCGGCGTACGCGAACGTCTTCCGCGCCCACGGCGCGCTCTACGACATGATCCACGCGGAAGGGAGGGAGCGGGCGTCCGTCGGCGTGGCGCACAACATGGTCGCCTTCCAGCCGGCCTCGGACGGCTCCACGATGGACAAGTGGGCGGTCAAGGTCGCCCACGCGATCTACAACATGGGCCTGATCGAGACGTTTCGCACCGGCACGCTTTCCGTCCGGTTCCCCTTTCTCCTTGAGGAGGAGACCCCCGTGGGCGTCCGCGACAAGCTGGACTTCCTCGGGGTGAACTACTACTTCCGGATGTTCCTGCGGCTCTCCCCCCTGAACATGAAGGGACCGGAATATTTCTGGGAGGACCGCACGAAGCGCGGCCTTACCGAAACCCGTTGGGAGGTCTACCCGAAAGGGTTCGAAGACGTGCTGCGCGCCGCCGCGCTGGCCGAGGTCCCCCTCGTCGTCACGGAAAACGGCGCCGCGGAAACCGACGACCGCCGGAAAATCGCCTTCATGAAGGACCATCTTCGGGTCGTTCTTCGGCTGATGCGGGAGGGGATCGATCTCCGCGGATATTTCTGGTGGTCCCTGATGGACAACTACGAGTGGCTCGAGGGGTTGAGGCCCCGGTTCGGGCTGTACCGCGTCGACTTCGACACGCTGGAGCGCACGCCCACCGCCGCCTCCGCCTGGTTCGCCCGGTGGGTGAGGCGGAGAAGGGCGCTGGAGGGGACCGCCGGCTCCCGCTGACCTTTTAACACCCACTTCACGCGCGCTTCATCCCCCCGTAGTCCCCGCCCGTTATATTTTCGTCCATGTCCATGCTGATGTGCGACTTCCACATTCACACCACTTGGTCGGACGGCTCGGTCGACCTTCCGGAGGTGGTCGACATTTACGGGCAGGCGGGATTCGACGTCATCGCCATCACCGACCATGTCTACAACAGCGACAGCACGATCGGCTCGTGGGCCGAGCGGCTGAACAAGACGATCGCGGAGGAGAACTTTCCGCGCTACCTGGAGACTCTCGAGCGGGAGACCGAACGGGCGATGGCGCGGTACGGCATGCTGCTGATCCCCGGCGTGGAGATCACGAAAGACTACCTGTCCGAGGAGGAGTCGGCCCATGTCCTGCTCCTGGACCTGAAGCGGTACATCTCCGCCGACCTCGGCTGGGATGCGATCTTTCGCGAGGCGCGGGGGCAGGGGGCGCTCGTGGTGGCGTGCCACCCCCACCATACGGACCACGAGATCCACGACACCCTCTACTTCTGGAACCACCGGCAGAAGTACGCCCCGTATTTCGACGCATGGGAAGTCGCGAACCGGACCGACCTCTTCTCCGTGGTCAGCCTGAGCAACTACCCGATCCTCGCCAACGGCGACTTCCACAAGGCGAATCACCTTTATTCCTGGAAGACGCTCCTGCCGTGCCTGAAGACCGTCGAGGCGGTGAAGGAGTGCATCCGGGACAACCGGGGCGTGGCGATCACCATGTTCCGCAACGGGACGGCGAGGGAGTGAGAGAGTGAGAGAGTGAGAGAGTGATGGAGCGAACGATCCTGGACCCGGGAGGGGGGTTGCGATGAACCTGCTGCTCGAATTTCCGGTGGCCGCGTCGCTTGCTGCCTGCATCCTGCAATTCGGCTCCGCGCGGAGAGCCCTCGGGAAAAGTCGCCGGGCGATCGCGCCCGCCGACGATGGAGAGCTGCCGGGCGTGTCGATCCTCAAGCCGCTCAAGGGGGTGGACGACCGGCTCCTCGACAACCTGGAGAGCTTCTGCCGGCTCGACTATCCCCGCTACGAGATCGTCTTCTGCGTACAGGGGGCGAGCGACCCGGCGCTGCGGGTGGCCCGGAAGGTGAAGGAGACGCACCCCGAACGGGAGATCGTCGTCGTGGTGGGGGATTGCCAGGAAGGGCTGAACCCGAAGGTGAACAACATGATGCCGGGGTACGCCGCCGCGAGGTACCCGTTCGTTCTCATCAGCGACAGCAACGTGGCGCCCGCGCCGGGGTACCTGCGGGAGGCGATGGCGCACTTCCGGGACCCCTCGGTGGGACTAGTGAGCCACCTGATCCGCGGAACCGGCGCGAAGACGCTGGGGGCGCGGCTGGAAAACCAGCACCTGAACACGTTCATCCTCCCCTCCGTCTCCCTTCTCGACCGGATGTTCGGGATGCCTTGCGTCGTCGGCAAGTCGATGCTCATGCGCCGCAAGGATCTGGACGCGATGGGCGGGCTGGCCTCCGTGAAAGATTACCTCGCCGAGGATTACGTTCTCGGGGAGATGTTCCGGAAGGCCGGGAAGAAGGTGGTGATCTCGGGGTCGCCCGTGGACAACGTGAACGTGTACCGCACCCCGCGCCAGTTCCTCTCGCGGCATGCCCGGTGGAACCGGATGCGCTTTTCGATCGCGGGAGCGGGATATTTCGCCGAGCTGTTCACCAATCCCGTGGGACTCTCGCTGCTGATGGTCGCCGCGGCCCCGGGGGATGCCGAGGCGTGGACGGTCGCCGGCGGGGTCGCGGCCGCCAAAATGGCGATGGATTTCGGCATGCAGCGGATGCTGGGGGACCGCTCTTCCCCGGGGTGGGTCCTTCTCGGCCCCTTCCGCGACGTGATGGCCGGGGGTCTCTGGTTCTCCGCCTTCTTCTCGCAGAATGTCGAGTGGCGGGGGCGGACGTTTCGGGTCACCCGTGGCTCGAGACTGGTGCCGGTGGGCGAGGCGCCGGGGATGGAACCGACCGCGGAGGGGGCGCGATGACCCGAACGCGAGGAAGCGCGTCGAAAGGCCTCGGCCGCCGCGCGTTCGGCACGGCGGGGGGATGGGAAACGTCCCGCGAGGCGCCGGAGCGGTTCGGGGAGGTCATCGACCTGGCGGAAGAGATCCTGCGCAAGCCGGTCGTCCCGCCGGTGCAGCGGGCGTGGAAGCCCCGCGCGGGCTGCATCTACAACTTTCCCGTCCGAAGGGTCGTGGAGGAGAAGTAACGCCTTCAGGTGCGGTCGAGGTCCCCGATCTCGTCCACCTTCCGCTTCAGGGTAAGGCGGTCGAGTTCCTCGATGCGCAGGGAAGTGAAAAGGCCGATCCTCTTCTCCAGCATGCGATACGCCGAGACGAAGGCGCGCTTCCTCGCGATGTCGTCCCCTTCTGCAGCAGCAGGATCGGGCACTCCCCAGTGGGCCGTTACCGGGGATCCCGGCCAGACCGGGCATATCTCTCCCGCCGCGTCGTCGCATACGGTGAACACGAAATCGAGTTTCGGGGCCCCGGGACGGGCGAACTCCTCCCAACCCTTGCTGCGGTACCCTTCCGTCGAGTACCCGAGAGATTGGAGAAGTTCCAGTGCCAGGGGATGAACGGCACCTTTCGGGTGGCTTCCGGCGCTATATCCCCGGAATCGTCCTTCCCCGAGTCGCCCGATCAGAGCCTCGGCGAGGATGCTGCGCGCGGAGTTCCCCGTGCACAGGAACAGTTCGTTGTAGACTTTCGAACTCTTCGCCATCGGTCACCTCTTCAACAGTTCACCGGCGAACCGGCATTCCCGGATAGCGTAAGGGGAGGCGGTTATTCCGGAGTGAACGGCGTGTAAAGAATATGTAATTTTCCGCTCCGCCGGTTTTTCGCGATCAATACCGCTGTCAAGCCGGAGGGGAAGGGAACTCCACCGGGACGACGACCTGCAGGAGGGCGTCGGTCACCGAGAATCGGACCGGGAGCGGCCCGAGGTATTCGCCGTCCACCTGGCAGGCGGACGGGATCGCGCTGCGGACGAAGAGGGAAGGACTCTCCCGGACCAGGACGTGGCGGGAGGCGGTGTGCTTCCCCCGCAAGGCGTCGAGGGCGAACTTCGCGATCGACCAGCGCCCTTTCCGAAGGAGGGCGATCACCTGGAACGTCTCCCCCGAGATGTCGCCTCCCGGTGCGATCGTCACGTTCCCGCCGTACATTTTCCCGCGGACCACGAGGACGGCCTGCGCCTCGACCCGCTCGCGGT
>Ga0315286_10005008_pt1 | contig 12764 bp, 13 predicted proteins | sample YL17G10_0_MG_FD_205038 | JGI IMG/M metagenome (GOLD analysis project Ga0315286, IMG submission 205038) | Sediment microbial communities from Yellowstone Lake, YNP, Wyoming, USA - YL17G10_0 | ecosystem: Environmental > Aquatic > Freshwater > Lake > Sediment | place: USA: Wyoming | collected... | reverse complement strand
TGTGTGCAAAACAGGTGCACACCGAAACCGAGCGCTTTTGAGAACCAGTTTTATGCTGTAATAGAACCGTCAGGACGCTGAGGTCGGTGGTTCAAATCCACTCGCCACGACTCTTGTTTAGCTGCTCTGCCGCTTCAGGCGGGATGCAAGTTTTTTGTAGGTATTCTCCATCCAGTTAGCCAACGGTCGGGAAACAAACATGGACACAATCAGCCCCACCACAACCCCAACCAGCATCACCCATTTCATCATAACGGCATCCCTCTTTCCCACACGCATTATAGAGGGCTAGTCAAGATAGTCAACCCTATTAGAAATTGAAGGCTAATTAACATCCGGTTACACACAAGCCGAGGTAATTCTTCTGGCTAGTAGATTACCTCCTCAGCCACCAGTCGCTCTATCTCCCCGTTCGACATCCCCAAGAGCTCGCCGAAAACATAGGAGTTGCTCTCCCCCATCAGCGGCGATGCCTTCCTCACCTTAACCGGAGTCTTGGAGAAACGCCAGGGCACCCCGAAGACAACCTGCTTGCCCATTGCCGAGTGCTCTACGACCGCTGAGATGCCCCGATGCTGGAAATGAGGGTCTTTGACAATCTCCTCATTGCTGAACGAAGGCATAGCGGCGACGCCAGCCCGCTGCAACATCTCAGTTACCTCGTAATGAGTGAAGTTGATAGTCCATTCCGTTACCAGCCTGTCCAACTCGTCCTGATTGAGCCAACGCTCATATTCATTATCAAACCTCTCGTCTTTTGCCCAATCGGGATTGCCCATGACACTACAGAATGCTCTCCACTCCTCAGGCGTGGAAACAGCGATGCTCACCCACTTATCCTCGCCCCGACAACGGTAGCAGTTGTGCGGCGCCATAATCCTGTCACGATTTCCCACCCTGGATTGCACCTTGCCGTTCATAAGGTATTCCATGAGCGCATCCCCGGCGAGAACAGCCTGGCTCTCCACAGACGAAAGGTCAATGTGCTGTCCTTCCCCTGTCTCTGCCCTGTAGTTCAGCGCCGCAACCAGCGCAAATGACCCGGTGATGGCAGCCATGAGGTCCGTGGAACCAGTCATGGGGTTCGGCACACCATCGCTATAGCCAGTTAAGTTCGCCAAGCCGCTGGCGCAGGCGAAGCTGGGAGCATAGCCACCGTAGGTTCGCCATGGTCCTTTAGCTCCGAATGCTGACGAAGACAGCATGACAATATCCGGTTTGATTTCCCGGAGCACCTCGTAGCCGAGACCCAGGCTTTCCATAGCCCCGGGACGCATGTTCTCCGCTGCAACGTCGCTAATCTGCACTATCCTTTTCGCCAACTCGACACCCTGAGGTTTCTTGAGATTCAGCTTCACTGACAGCTTATGCAGGTTTATAGCGTTGAATACTGAGGAGCTCTCCACACCATGAAACGCCTTCCCCAGCGTAAAGGTCATGACACGCGTCTGGTCAACACGCGTCATGCTCTCTATCTTGATGACCTCCGCTCCAAGCAGAGACAGCAGTCCTGTAGCATAGGCACCTGCCCACAACCAGCTGAAATCCGCTACCCTGACCCCTTCCAGAGGGGCTCTATAAGGTTGTGCCCCGCTGCTCACTAAATCACCCCTGATTCTCTCAGCAAGACCAAATCTTCCCTGCTGTATCCCAGTCGTTCACAATATATAGAGTCATTATGTTGACCCAAAAGAGGCGCAGCTCGACCCATTGTTGAAGGCGTTTCAGAAAAGTCGTACGCCGACGCAGGATACCTCAATCTCCCCGCAATCTGATGTTCGACTTCTACGAAGAAGCCACGCGCCTTCAGTTGGGGGGAGTTTGCCAGGTCCTCCGCAGTTGCCACTGGCACAGCGACAACTCCATAAGATTGAACCTTGTGGAAAAGCTCCTGCTTTGTGAACTGGCGCACCCACTCCTGCACTCTAGGATTGATATCATCTCCATACAGGTGACGACCAACCCATGACGAAAACCTCTCATCATCAGCCCAAGAGGGATTACCCATAACTTGTTTCAAACTGTCCCATTCGCGATTAGTTACAATCGTTATGATTATATAGCCATCCTTGCATTCCATAGGAAGCACCAGCAAAAAGCCCCTCCTGATTCTGCTGTGCACCTCCTCGAGATTGGCATAGGTGCAAACATGGTTTTGAACTAACGACATCAATACATCCTGCTTAGACACATCTATATGCTGCCCCATGCCAGTGGCTGCTGCGAGATAGACAGCGCTTAGAGTAGCCACAGCACTGCTCAGTCCACATGCGCAATCCCCCACGATGCTTCCCGCCTTAACCGGCTCTCTATCAGGTTCATAAGAGTGGAGGGGAAGCAGGTAGCCCTCCCCGCCAGCGTGGAAAGAGTTTAGCTCATAGGCTTTATAGTCACGGTAGGGACCGGTTTGCCCGAAGGGTGTAATCGAAGTCATAACAAGGCGAGGATTAACCGCTTCGAGATGCTCATAGCCAAGACCCAGTTCCTGCATAATCCCGGGGGGATTATCCTCGACAAAAACGTGTGCTTGCTTCACCAGCTCCCTTAAAATAGTTCTACCTGTTTCCGTCCCCACATCCAGTGTTACTCCGAGCTTACTAGTATTTAGATGCAAAAAAAGCCCGCTCAGCTCAGGATGCGGGGTGTTTTTAAGGAAGGGACCTCTTCTTCTCGCTTTATCTCCGGGTGGTGGCTCAATCTTTATCACCTCAGCCCCTAAATCAGCCAGGAGCTTGGTGCAATACGGACCGGAGACAAGACCACAAAGCTCGACTACCTTCAAATGCGCCAGTGCCCGTTTGGACATCGTTATTTATTCTGCTCTCAGCTAGAAACCAGGGAAAATAGTGGCAATTCAGCCAGAATCTTCTACTAACAATTCTAACAGAATCTATGAGCTGTGCCCAGCGCGAACTTAGGAACTACCTCGTCGAAGACCTGCCTTGGGTAAGGTTTGGTCAGGCAAATGTGGGAAACTGAAGTAGTTCATATACTGGCGATACCCCAAAATTCCCCTATCGGGGTATTGAAATCTGCAAGGTCAAGTGCTATGATTTGCACCCACACAGGTAAACTCTCATAGGTGCAAAGGGAAAGGAGGCGGGATGGCTATCAAGGTAATCCTCGAGAGGACGGTAAGCGCCGATAATCAGGGTGAGGTGGCAGAGCTATTAAAGGAGCTGAGAGCTAAAGCAGTACTCCAGCGGGGCTATATCTCAGGCGAAACGCTATTTTCCGTGGACAAGCCAGGCACCCATGTGGTCATCAGCACATGGGAGAGCCTACGAGAGTGGAAAGCATGGGAGAAAAACGCCGAGCGCAAAGAGCTCTCAGCAGAGATAAATATGCTGCTTAAAACGAAAAGTAAAATCTCTATCTACGCCACGACGCCCCGCTCCATTGCAGAAGGGGTCTGACTCGATAATTAGACGATGAGGTTACTCGCCCAAAGCCCGTTTAGCCTCATCCCAGAGGGCGTTTTGCTCCTCGAAGGAGAGGTCTCGTAGGGAAACGCCGCGCTTGCGGCAAGCCTCCTCCATGTAGCCGAAGCGGCGGCAGAACCGCTCGTTAGCCAGGCGCAAAGCCTCTTCTAAATCCACACCCTGCCAGCGCGCAGCGTTGACCAGGATAAATAAAACGTCACCGAACTCATGAACCTTCTCCCTCTGACTACCCGCCGTCTGCAACTCGCGTACCTCTTCGGTAAGCTTCTCCAGTATGCCCTCGAATCCCTTCCAGTCGAATCCCACACCGGCAGCCCTGCGCTGTATGGAGTGACTGTAGCTCAACGCCGGCATCCCTCTGGGAACATCGGAAAGCAGCGAGTCACCCTTTTTGCGCTCGTTCTGCTTTAACTCCTCCCACTTCAATTCAACCTCACCGGCGCTCGCAACCTTGGACTCGCCGAAGACATGGGGATGGCGTCGGACAAGCTTGGTGCTGATGCCCTTGATTACATCATGTATGTCGAACTCCCTGAACTCATCAGCTATCTGGGCATGCAGCATAATCTGCAACAGCAAATCGCCCAGCTCGCCGCAGAGCTTGTCAGTGTCCTCATCATCGAGAGCCTGGAGTACCTCATAGGCTTCCTCGATAAGATAGGGCTTCAAGGAAGCATGGCTCTGCGCCCTGTCCCAGGGGCAGCCATCGGGCGCCCTCAGCCTGGCAATGATTTTCTCCAGCGTATCGAAGCTGGAGCGGTCTTGCTCCATGAACCTTCCTCTAATAGTAATTACAGCGTCGGCTGTGGGATATGTTCCGCAGGTCTCACCAGTTTCAGGTTCAACGCCTGGTAATCGCACTTGAACACACAGACGCCGCACCCCATACACTTCTCAGCATCGATAGAAGCCTTCTCTTTTTTCGAGCCCTTGACCTTGGCCATCTTTATGGCGCCGAAGGGGCACCACTCCACACATATCTCGCAGCCAGTGCAGTCATCGTCTTCTATGCGGGCTTCATACCTGCTCTTGGCGATGCACTTGGTCACCGGAGCCTGGAACCTGAAGACAGGCTCGTAGACCATGCAGCAATCGGTGCAGCAATTGCACATCCCCCAGCGTGGTCTCATGCGCGTGGAGTTCTCACAGGTATGAATCAGTCCCTCCTCCTCACACTGGTCTATCAATGCCATAGCCTCTTCCTGAGTAAGCCTCTTGCCAGCGTTGCGACTGACGAGGTACTCAGCAGCTAGATTGAACTGGACGTCAACCATGTCGTGAGATTTCTGGCACTTCTTCCCCAGCGCTCCCTTGCGCCTGCGGCAGGTGCAGTATGAGACAGCTATCGAGCGCGCCGACCCCACTATCTGCCTCATATCCTCATAAGGCAGTATCTCAGGGCTGTTGACGATGGCTTTGTAGGCAGGGACAATCCTGCCCTGGGGCACATCGAGTTTCAACCAGCTTGAGACTTGGTCAGGGTCCCATTCGTTGACACAGAAGTCGTCCCAGAGCTCGAAGAGCTTCTTGTCGCGAACATCATCCCGTTCGAAAGAGCACATAGTTATGTCATGTAGCTGCACCACAGCGAGGGCGAAGCTGGACTCCTCCAGGTTCTCAGGACCTCTGGCGAAGATGACTCCTTTGCGATACAAGCCTTCCACTTCCCTCTTCACCTTTGCCACATCCATACCGAGCTTCTTCGCCAACTCATCGAATTTCATGGGCAGAAGCACCACAAGCTCAGCTTGCCGGGGGGTCATCAGGTATTCCAGAATGCGCCTGTAACGGACTGAGTTGGCGTAGCCATGCCTCGCCGCCAGCGCCGTATATGCATCGTTCTTGGTCATGTCGAACTCCCTCTCAGTCATTATATAGTCCCCACCCCCGCATTGACAAGGAGAAAGCCTCTCGACTACCATAGCTTATGGAATCGAGGTAGCCATTGAAAGCTCTGCCAGCGATAAACACCCTCCTGTTCATCCTCTGCATACCGGTATTGCTCATCACCACCGACGTCAGGTTCGCAGCAAACAGTATCCAGCTCTACGAGTACGGCTTTAACAAGTACGAGGTCAGCGAAAAGATGGAGCTGAATAAGGAGGAACTGCGAGACGTTGCCCAACACCTGATTGACTACTTCAACTCAGACCAGGAATTCATTGACGCCGAGGTGTTTAACGAACGTGACGTACTGCATCTGAAGGATGTCAAGGGCTTAATTCAGCTAGTCTATCGCCTACAATTTATCGCTCTTGCCTATATTATCCTTTACATAGTCTTCAACTTCATTATGCTGCGCAGCTCTTTATGGCGAAAGCTTGCCCGGCGACTGATATGGGGGTGCTGGGCTACCATCGCTTTGATTGCTGCCATAGGGTTTATAGCGCTGGTCGGCTTCGACGAGCTATTCCTCTGGTTTCACCTGGTAAGCTTCCGCAACGAACTATGGCAACTTTATCCTGGAGACCCCCTCTTAGTAATGTTCCCTCAAGGTTTCTTCAACGACGCCACGCTGTTCATAGCCGCAGCCGTGATTGTGGAGGCACTGGTCATCTGGGGAATCGCCTGGGGCTATCTGAGGTTCAGCGATAAGAGAATGGTTCCCCAAAAGTAGGGGCACGGCTGGCTCAATGGCAGCCAGAGCAACTGGGAGCAGAGCACGTGCTACAGCCACCGCCAGCCCCGGCTACCGCAGCCGAAGCCCCGCTCGAACTCTTCGAGAAGGCGGCAAAGGTTGATACAGCTCGCTTCGACCCTTTCTTGCATTTGGGGCATGGTGCATCCTCGCTTGCCTGGCTCATGGGGCGAATCTGCTCAAATTTAATCCCACACTTGGGACAATAATACTCGTATATCGGCATCCCCTTCCTCCAACTAGATTCTATCACCCACTCAAGCAGCAAGTCAATTTGACACACTAACGCCACTTGTGACATTTAGTCCTTGACAGAGCAAGAAAGGGTATCCTCATAATGCCTCTATCACGTCGAGCCAGAGATAAAGGGTTAGATATGGCTCTGCCCCAACCCCTTTATAGAGAAAAAACTCAATCTTCTGGTCATCGCCGGCTTTATCGGGGACAAAGGTGACTATCTCCTGCCAATCTTCTTCATCAGCCAGCTCAAAAGGACCTGTTTCCTGTATCTCCTCCCCGCCGAGCAAAACCTCCACCCTGTAGTTTGTGTACTGGTGCTCATGGTTCACAACGCCGACTGTAACCTGCGCCTGCTCGCCCACAATGAGCTCGCGGGGATAATCGGCAACCAGCCCCTCCGAACCGAGCAGATAAAAATCTGTGAAGGACTCCTCCGCTTCGGGGGTAGCTACCACGTAGAACAGCGCCCCCGCTGCCCCTAATATAGCGAGAACGAGTAGAACGCAAACTGCCCTCTCCAATCTCGACATACTGCCAATACGCGGCATCCCCATTCGTATCCGTGGCTCAAACCTCTCGCCCTGGGGCAATTTCCTGCGTCTGACCAGAGCGACCAGCGAGGCTATAAAGATGAAGATGGCAAGGGCAGCAAAGATAGGCTCCAAGCGGATCCCCCAGGGAGTGTAGTTGAGGATAAGCCCCGCCAGTGGCACTATGGCGAAACTGAGCACAAGGCTCAGCGCTAGACGCTCCACCACCTGCAGGCTTTCTTTTCGCGGGAACAGGGCTGCTATCAGCGTGTAACCGGGGAATAACACCAGAAAGATAGCCCCCAGGATGACCCGAGGTGCTCCGGTTGTAAATTCCACCACCGGTGTCAGCACCACGGTGAGTATCACAATCAATATCAATTCCATCGCTAGCTCCTCAAGGCAGTAGAGCCAAGTCTACACCCTACAACCCTGCCAATCAAGGCCAGGTACACACCCGACGGCGCTTCCCTTTTGATTACTTATCCCACCGCTTTTCACAGTGCCGCAGAGACAACCCAGGGATAAGAATTGCGGCACAGCTAGCCTGGGTTGACAACACACTCTCTCCATGATATGGTAGAAACAGGGTATGAAGCGACCCCAGCGCAGCAGAAGGAGCGTTAAAAATGAGACAGAAGGTAGAGGCTGCCCTGGCTAAGATAAGACCTCACCTGCAGGCGGACGGTGGAGATGTCGAGCTGGTGGATGTCAGCAACGGTATCGTTACGGTGAAGCTGACCGGAGCCTGCGGTGGTTGTCCCATGGCAGCGATGACACTGAAGCGTGGTGTGGAGCGGGTGATAAAGGAGCAAGTCCCCGAGGTGGTCGAGGTGGTCGAGGTACTCTCTGTTTAGAATCCCAAGAGGCGTTGCACACGGCATGTGCAACGCCTCTATTTTCCCCTCTAGAATTCCCGGCTAAACCCCTTTTTCCAGCTCGAAAGCCTTGTGCAAAGCGCGTATGGCATCAGTAACCTTAGATTCGTCTATAATACAGGTTATTTTTATCTCCGAAGTGGTGATTAGCTCTATATTTATGCCCTCCTCGGAAAGGGCTTTGAACATTCTGGCGGCATAACCTGACGCGCTCTGCATTCCAGCGCCTACTATGCTCACCTTCGCCAGCTTGGTATCACTGACACACTCACTAGCCTTCACCGCCTTCACCACAGGCTCGATAACCCTCATCGCTTTGTTCAAATCGGTCTTAGCCACAGTGAAGGTGAGATCAGTCACCTTGTTTATACTGGCGTTCTGGACTATGGTGTCCACACTTATGCTCGCCTTAGCCAGAGAGTCGAATATCTTGCTGGCAATGCCCGGCTTATCGGGGACGCCAACAATAGTCACCTTGGCTACGTTAAGGTCATGCGCGATTCCTCGCACCTTATTTCCAGCTTCCATCGAAGCACCTCCGTGGATAAGAGTACCAGGGTTATTGCTGAAACTCGAAGCAACCAGTATTGGCATTTTATAAAGCTCGCCCAGCTCCACAGCCCGCGAGTGCATAACCTTGGAGCCGAGGGATGCCATCTCCAGCATCTCCTCATAGCCTATCTCCTTGAGCCACCTTGCCTCCGGCACCAGCCTGGGGTCTGCGGTGTAGACGCCATCCACATCTGTATATATCTCGCATATCTCAGCACCCAGGGCTATAGCCAGAGCCACCGCCGTGGTATCAGAGCCACCCCGACCCAGAGTCGTGATATCCATCTTGTCGGTTACCCCCTGAAAGCCGGCAACTATCACAATCTTGCTTCTATCAAGCTCCTTGGTGATTCGTCGAGGCTCGATTCCCAGGATACGCGCCCTGCTGTGTACCGCGTCTGTCTTTATTCCTGCCTGAGCCCCGCTGAGGCTGATCGCCTGATGCCCCATAGCCTTTAATGCCATTGCCAGCAGCGAGCAGGATACTATCTCGCCCGTAGAGAGGAGGAAATCCATCTCCCGCTCGTCAGGCTCGTCTGTAACCTGCTGGGCAAGTTTAATCAGATTATCGGTGGTTTTGCCCATGGCTGAGACCACCACTACCACCTGCTTGCCCTTTTCCTGGGCTGCGATTGCCCTGCGGGCAACATTCTTTATCTTTTCGGCGTCAGCCACCGAGCTGCCGCCATACTTTTGCACAACGATTGCCATCATCCTCTCCCTTGTACCAGCTTACCCATGATAGTATAGCCATCTTCTATGAAAATTCCAGTGGCTTTCGCCGCTTTTTCACTGAAAACTCCAGCCCCAGCGGACTTGACCCCAGCGCCCCAGAACACAAATGGCACAGGGTCTCCCACATGGGTGCGCACCTCTATAGGCGTAGCATGGTCCGGCATAGCTAATATGCAGAGGCTATCCTTTTTATAAGAAAGGAGCTTGCTTATGACCTCTTTGTCCACAAGCTCGATGGCTTTTATCTTGTCATCGACTAAGCCGCCGTGAGCTGCCTCGTCAGGCGCTTCGATGTGCACTACCACCAGGTCATGTCTCTCCAGCGCCTTCAGGGCACCCGCTGTTTGAGCGACGCAATCGTTGTCCATGCCGTCCGTTACCCCGGGGATATCCAGATTCTCTATCCCCGCCATCTTCGCCAGACCCTTGAGTAGGTCGACTCCAGAGGTCATGGCTGCGCTCAGTCCATAGGCCTTCTTGAATGACGGCAACCTGGGTATCTCGCCGCTGCCCCAGAAGAGCCATATCATGCTGGCAGGTTTTTCGCCGCGGGATTGGCGCGCCTTGTTCACAGGATGGTCTCTCAATACCTTCACAGAGCGCTCCATGAGGTCGCGCAAAATCTCGCTCCCCGAACCCCGAGGGAGGAAATCGCTAATGGGTTTGTTTGGGATATCGTGCGGCGGGGTACAGACAGCCTTAAGCGTATCAGTATGCCCTTTAATCTTGCAGATGTGCCTGTAGCTGACGCCGGGGTAGAAGCGCACCTTATCGCTGCCCAGGCTTTTATTCACCGCATCCATCAGGGCATGGGCATCAGCGTCGCCGATATGCCCTGCGCTGTAGTCCCACATCCTGCCGTCGCGGACAGCCACCAGATTACAGCGAAAGGCGACCTCTCCCTTTTCGATAGGGATGCCCATGCTGGCAGCCTCGATGGCGCTCCTGCCCTTATAGTAGACTTTAGGGTCATAGCCCAGTATGGACATGCAAGCGCAAGCGCTGGAAGGCTCCATCCCCCGGGGTACAGTCTGCACCAGCCCCAGTGTGCCCTCCCTCGCCATACGGTCGAGGTTGGGGGTACGTGCCAGTTCGAGGCAGGTCTTGCCCCCCCGCTCAGCCAGAGGTCTGCCCGAGGAGCCGTCTATTATCACAACGCAGTATTTCACAATAGACAAAGTATAACTGCGTAAGGGCGCCAATTCAAGGAGACCCAGCTAGGTTGAAGCGGATGTTCCTACTCTATTGTGATTTGAGTACCTGCGTTGTTGAGGAAGAAAACCTCTCCGAACTCTCTCGCCAGCGCTGCGGAGGCTTGAAATCCCGTGCAGTGGGAGACACCCAGCCTTTGCAGACCGAGTTCCTTCATCTCACTCGCTGTTTTCTGGACACGCTCCTGCGAAGCCACCATCAGATGCGTGCCGCCAAGAATAGTATGGATATATTCGCCTTTGGTGAGCTTCTGGACATGGCGAACGGTGTTCACGATACCACGGTGCGCGCAGCCCGTAATCAGCACCAGACCTTCGCTGGTTCTGACTATTAGAGCGAGGTCGTCAGCCAAGGGGTCGGGCACCATTTTATCGCCCTTCTTGACGCAGAGCCTGTCATCAATGGTCTCATAATCGGTGGTCATCTCTATCTCGCCGGTGGTCATTATGTCAGCGCTTATCTTGAAAGGCTTCCTTGTTAAATTAAAAGAGACACCAAATGACTCCAGATTCTCTCTAGTAAAGGGTATTCCCACATAACGCTTCATCTCGCCGAACATCACATACTTCGGCACCCAGATGTCAGGATGAGCTATAACCTGCACCTCTTTCCGCACCCTCCTTAATACCTCTTGCAAGCCGCCTGTGTGGTCGCCATGAGCATGGCTGAGCACAATCACGTCTATGGTGGAGAGGTCTATGCCCATGAGGTCGGCATTATGCACGGCTGATATGCTCATGCCGGTATCGAGCAGCACTTTTGCGCTTTCGGCCTCAACCAGGATGCTCAAGCCCCACTCGCCGAGGAAGCCGAGTTGAGCGGTATTTTCACTCAGAGTAGTTATCCGAACAGCCATGTATCACCCCCAATCAGGGGTAAGTATAGCGCCAGCGAGAGCGAAGTTCAATTATCGTAGGGGCAGAAAGTTTTCTGCCCCTTCCGGTAAAAGACATCCTACCTGGATAGCGAGGGCGTTCGCAGGAGGTAGCGCCTGTCCTCTGTGGGAAACACCTCTCTCAAAGGCATGGTGGCGCCTGACTCGATGGCGGTGAAGCCGTATTTATCGCGAATGCGGTCTATCGCCAGGTTGAGCCGCTCCCTAAGCTCCGCCCAGGGGTCGAGCATGTCAAGCTGCCTTCCCTCAGCCAGGTGCGACACGCCGATGCCGATGAGACGCACCAGGGAAGCCCTCTGCTCCAGCGCTTTATCTAGTAAGCTACATCCGATTTCGAAAATTGCCCAATCGGTATCCACAGGCTGCTTCAGGGTGTGGTTGCGGGTTATGGTCTGGAAATCGGCGTACCTCAGCTTCAGGGTAATGCACCTCGCCGACTTGCCCTGAGCCCTCAGCTCGTTGCCCACCCGCTCGGCGAGGTAATGCAGCACGGCTTTGAGGAAGCTGCGGTCCAGGGTGTCCTCGCTGAAGGTGGTGGAGCGACTTATAGACTTGGGCGCTCCGAACGGCTCCACCTTGCTGCTATCCATCCCGTTGGCGTAGCGATGCAGCACCTCGCCGTGTAGGCCGAAGGTCTGCTTCAGGAAAGAGGGCGGCAGGCTGGCAAGCCCCCCTACAGTTGTAATGCCCATCCTTTTCAGTGCGCTCCCCGCCTTCTCGCCAACGCAGGGCAGCTTGGAGATGGGCAAGGGCGCGAGGAAAGCGCGCTCTCCGCCGGGCGCGACCTCGATAAGACCGTCGGGCTTGGACAGGTCTGAGGCGACCTTTGCCACCACCTTCGAGGTTGCTATACCTACCGATGCGGTTAGCCCCAGCTCGTTTCTCACCCGCTGCTTTATTTTAAGCGCCGTTTCCCTGGGAGGACCATAGAGAGGCTCGAAGCCGGTGAGGTCGAGATAAGCCTCCTCCAGCCCTATAGGCTCGATATCGGGCGTGAGCTCGCTCAGTATCGCCATGAACCTTTCCGAGGCATCGCGGTAGTGATGGAAGTTGCCGCTGAGGAAGATAGCATGGGGGCACAGGCGATGCGCCTGCCCCAGAGGCATACCCGACTTCAAGCCGTAGGCTCGCGCTTCGTAAGAGGCACAGGCGACCACGCCCCGACCTCTGGGGTCGCCGCCCACCACCACAGGCTTGCCCCGCAGAGCAGGGTCGAGCACCTGCTCTACTGAGACAAAGAATGCGTCGAGGTCGATATGAAAGATGCAGCGAGCCATCTTACAACCTTACTGGAGAACATATGTTCTGGCATATTATAGGCAAATCCCCCGCCTAGTGTCAAGAGTTTTTTGCCGCTATTGCGAGGGCGATGGGGAGGGCAGTCCCCCGACATTAGACCTCGCGATGACAGGCACTTGACAAAAGCGGTTTATGGTTCCATAATGGAACTACTATGGAACCAGAGAGGTGTTAAATGCGTGCCATCACTGTCAAAAACATTCCCGACAATCTATATCAGCGTTTAAAGCAGAGTGCGACGGAGAATCGACGTAGCATCAACAGCGAAATACTAGTCTGCATAGAACAAACAGTACAAAGTCAGAAGCATGAGGGCGTTAATGACATCCTTGCCAGGGCTCG
>Ga0315286_10005007_pt1 | contig 12765 bp, 12 predicted proteins | sample YL17G10_0_MG_FD_205038 | JGI IMG/M metagenome (GOLD analysis project Ga0315286, IMG submission 205038) | Sediment microbial communities from Yellowstone Lake, YNP, Wyoming, USA - YL17G10_0 | ecosystem: Environmental > Aquatic > Freshwater > Lake > Sediment | place: USA: Wyoming | collected... | reverse complement strand
GCATTTTGACGGTATCGCCGCGCTTATGAACGTCAGCCTCTCCGTCGAACAGGGAGAGATCAGGGGATTATTGGCCCCAATGGTTCGGGGAAAACCACATTCATTAACCCTGTGAGCGGCTTACTCCCTCCCTCGGGGGGTAAAATTTATTTCCAGGAAGAAGACATCACAGAGAGCAAAGCGCATCTGGTTATTCGCAAAGGAATCGCACGTACTTTTCAGATCCCTAAGATAATGCCGGACCTAACACACGGACCCAAAGCGATCGTGCATTATTCCGAACTGGAAAAATTTGAGCGCCTTGAACCGAGACAAACAGTTTGGACAGGGCAGGGTTTCTTGAGCCTAGTGAAGCCAGGCGAAGCTGATTTTTTTGATCATGCTGGTCCAGCGAAGTTATCACTGCGCAAGCTGTGTAAGGACATGACTGAAGCATGGGTGTTGTTTTGCCTTTGGGGGCCCAAAGCGATCCCGGTTTTGCAGCGGCTGTTTTCAGTTGATGTGGACAGACCCAAAGTCGGAGAACCGTTTTATCTTGTAACCCGTTGGCACGCATTAGTCGTGCAGGTTTTGAACCTAAAAGGGAAGGAGCCGGGTGTTTTGCTGGCTACAGACCGGTCGCACGGTCAGAATCTTTTCGACGGTCTCATTCATGCTGGACGGCATTTGGGCCTAAGACCAGTAGGCTTGGGGTTGTGGCAGCATTGGTTCGGCAGGTTAGGGTTTTCTTTAAGGTCCTCAGAAAGCCCAGGCTAGGACTATAACGCCATACAATTTTAAAGAGGAGGTGCTGTTATGAAGAGGAATGTATTTTTGGTGTTGGCCGTGGTTACGCTGGTAACAATGGGTCCATTCGGGTTAAACATTCAGGCTGCCGCAGCAGAAGATGTCATTAAGATAGGCGTCGTAGGGCCATTGACCGGACAGTTTGCTCCAGGAGGGCAAAGCCAGCTTTTCGGGGCAGAAATGAAGGCAAAAGAGTTGAATGCTTCAGGGGGAAAGTTCAAGATCGAGCTACTCGTTGAGGACGATGCGAGCAACTCCGATCAATCCGTCAACGCTACGGTTAAAGTCATCACTCAGGGCAAGGCAGTTGCGGTTCTTGGGGCGGTTAATAGCCCCTGTGCTCTCGCAATGGTGCCCACTACCAAACGGTACAAGGTCCCGCAATTCACCTTTGGAGTAGGAACGGCGATTACGAAACAGGGATCGGAATGGGTTTTCCGCGTGGCGGTAGGCGCCCCCGGTCAAACAAAAGCTCTTGCCGAGTATGCGGTTAAAAAACTGGGTCACAAGAAAATAGCCGTGCTCTATTCTGATGACGAATACGGAGCTTCGATGGCCGAAGGCTTTAAGAAGGCGCTCGAGAGCATGGGACTTCAGCCTGCGGCCTATGAAACTTATCCAAGAGAGGATAAGGACTTCTCCGGCCAGCTAACGAAAGTTAAGAGCTCAGGAGCCACAGCCCTCTACCCGACCGGTAGCTTTGCTGCAGCGGCGCTTATCGCAAAACAGGCCAAACAGCTAGGGCTAGAACTGCAACTTCTGGGGGACACGGGGATCGCCACACCGAAGTTTGCAGAACTCGGGGGAGATGCCGTGGAAGGTGCATTAATCGTCGAGCCTTTTACGCCTGCTGACCCTGATCCGAAAGTCCAAGAATTCGTGAAGAAATTCAAGGCCCAATACAATCGCGATCCCGATGGATGGGTGGCTGAAATGTACGACACAGTTGGGATGATCTATCAGGCAGTCTCCAATGCTGGAAAGGTGGATGCTCAGGTCATCCGGGATCATGCGGCCGGATACAAGGCCGGAAGCGGATACAAAGGAATCTTAGGAGATTGGTATTTTGACAAAGAAGGGAATGCAACTTTCGATTTATATAAAGTTCAAATCAAAGGCGGCAAAAAGGTCATTCTTGAGCGATAAAAAGCACAAACCTTAAATAGGCCTCATCCATGGACTGGGTCACCTTTGTACAGCTCGTTTTTGGGGGCCTGACGATCGGCTGTGTGTACAGCCTGGTCGGATTGGGTTTTGCACTCACCCTGAGAGCCACCGAACTCATTAATTTCGCGCAGGGTGAAATGGTCATGCTTGGGGCTTTCATTGGACTCACCGCGATTTCCGTTTTTCACTTGCCCTTTCTCGCCGTCTTCGTGGTGGCCCTGATCCTCACGGGTTTTTTTGGCGTATTCATGGAGCGGTTCATGTTGCGCCCGATGCTGGACCGCAAAGCACCGCTCCTGAATCTTCTCATCGCTACACTGGGGATTTCCATAGCCCTCCAGGCTGTGGCCATCATTGTTTGGGGTCGAGAGCCTGTCCCCTATCCCGAAATATCATCTTCTCCTTATGTTGACGTCTTTGGTATTAGGCTTCAACGGCTCAATTTGTGGATCCTGGGTCTAGGATTTGCTTCCATGTTTGGTTTGCAGCTCTTTTTCCAGAAGACAATGACCGGCATTTCATGGCGGGCAGCTTCCCTTGACCCTGCCACAGCCGCCCTCTATGGGGTCAACCGCCGAACGAACGTGGCTATAACCTTCGGGATTAGTGCCGCTCTCGGCGGTGGAGCGGGTGTGCTCATCGCACCTCTATTCTTCGCTTCCTTCGGGCTCGGGCACAGCGTCCTAGTGAAAGCCTTTGCCGCTGCAGCGTTGGGGGGATTCGGGGTGGTAGGAACCATGTTCGGCGGTTTGGTTCTCGGTGTCGTGGAAACCCTTGCAGCAGGCTTGATCTCTTCTGAGTACAAGAATGTCATTATGTATGGCATTCTCTTGGCTGTTCTCATGTTTTTTTTCCGGCCGACAATTCCCGCAGGTCGGACCATCACCGAAGGATCAAAGGTGGTAGTTAGGAGGACCGTTGATCTCTTTAGAGACTTTTCCCCACCGTGGCTAAAAGCGGTCTGGGTGATCCTCTCTATCGGTTTGTGGCTCCTTCTGCCGATGGTATGCGGGACCTATACCGTGCGCATTATCAATATGGCCGTCATTCTTGGTATAGCTGTTTTAGGGCTGCAGCTTATTGTGGGGTATACGGGCCAGTTCTCCTTCGGCCATGCGGCATTCTATGGAATCGGCGCTTACGCATCCGCCCTTCTTTCCATGCACTATCATTTGCCGTTCTACGTCACCATGCCTTTAGCTGCCGTGGCGGCCGGCCTTGCAGGCTGGATCGTCGCTCCTATTCTTAGACTCAGCGGGCACTATCTTGCCATCGGCACACTCGCCATGGGTGAAATCGTTTTTCTGCTCATGATCAACTGGAAATGGCTGACAAAGGGCGCCTATGGTATTTATGGAATACCTTTCCCGAGAATTGGCCGCTTTGAATTTGACTCCGATGAGGCTTACTACTTTCTGGCCACGGTCGCTTTAGGCTTCGTGTATTTCTTCCTTCGGCGCTTGACCGCTTCCCGCTTTGGTCGGGCGCTCAGGGCGATTAGAGAGAACGAGCTGGCGGCTGTGGTAAGCGGGATAAGAGCGTTTCGTCAAAAAACCAGAGCCTTTGTCATAGGATCAGCATGTGCGGGCTTGGCCGGAGCACTGTATGCGCACTACCTCTCTTTCATCAATCCTGAGTCATTCAGGTTCGGAGTTTCTGTAGAGATGGTGACCATGGTAGTCATCGGGGGACTCGGTTCCATGCCGGGCGGTATCGTCGGGTCTTTGGTTGTGATTCTGCTGCCGGAATACCTTCGATTCCTGGCTGATTACCGTCTGGTTGTCTATGGCGGTCTCATTATTTCCTTTATGATGTTTCTGCCTGGAGGACTCTCCGACCTAGCACGTAAACCTGCGTGGTGGATAGCCAAAAAAATTGAGGCACGAACAGGAATCCGCGAGGGCAAGCGTGGCTCTGCTCAGAATTGATCAGGTTAGCAAGACATTCGGCGGCCTTACAGCCTTGAGCAAGGTTGGCCTGGAAATTCATAAGGGACAGATTAGAGGTCTCATCGGACCGAATGGATCAGGGAAGACGACTCTGTTTAACGTCATCAGCGGTATTTATCCCTCCAGCGATGGCCGTATCGCATTTGAAGCGCAAGACATCACAAGAAAATCGGCGGCGGAAGTCGGTCGCCTGGGCATAGCCCGGACATTCCAGGACATCCAGCTTTTCTATGATATGACGGTCATGGAAAACACCATGGTCGGTCGTCATCGACTCACCAAGTCCGGAGTTCTGGGAGCTTTTCTTCGGCCCAAATGGGTAAAGGAGGAGGAAAAGCTCATTTTAGAAAAGGCAAGAGAGTCACTGAGCTTCGTGGGACTGGAAGCCTATGAAGGAGAGCTTGCACGGAATATGTCTTACGGTCATCAAAGGCTGCTTGAGATTGCGCGAGCCTTAGCGGGTGAACCCTCGCTCCTGTTGTTGGATGAGCCGGCTGCCGGCATGAATCAGGCAGAAAGGGTTGATCTGATGCACCACATAAGCAAAATAAGAGACAAAGGAATCACGGTCCTCCTGGTCGAACACAACATGAAAATGGTGATGGACATCTGCGAGATGATCACCGTTCTCAACTACGGGCAGGTCATTGCCGAAGGCACACCTCGCGAGGTGCAGGCAAACGAAAAAGTGATCGAGGCTTACCTAGGAAAGGCACGGCGGCCATGCTGAGCGTAAGGGATGTTCGTGTTTCTTATGGGCCTATCGAAGTATTAAAGGGTGTTTCTCTCGAGGTTCCGGAAGGATCCATTGTAAGTCTTATAGGGGCAAACGGTGCCGGGAAGACGACCATGCTCAACACCATTTCCGGTCTCATATCCCCCTCTTCCGGAGAGATAATGTTCCTCAATGGAAAAATTGATGGACTCCGGCCTGAGCAGGTGGTCAGAAGAGGGGTCGTGCAGGTTCCGGAAGGAAGGAAGGTCTTCAGGAACCTGAGCGTTTTCGAATGCCTTCTCATGGGGGGCTTAACCCGCAAGAACAAAAAAGAGGCCTTGGGTGATATTGAGAAAATCTGCGAAATGTTTCCGGTGCTAGGGCAAAGAAGAAAGCAACTCGCAGGCACCCTCAGTGGAGGAGAGCAGCAAATGCTGGCGTTCGGTCGTGCACTCGTGGCAAGACCAAAGCTGCTGCTTCTGGACGAGCCGTCTATGGGACTGGCTCCCCAACTCGTTGAGGGGGTAGCAAAATTCATAACGGACATAAATGGCCAGGGAGTGACGGTTTTGCTGGTTGAGCAGAACGCTGAGCTTGCGCTGTCTCTATCGGATCATGGCTATGTCCTGGAGACAGGGCGAATAGCCTTCAGCGACCAGGCCTGCAACCTACTTGTGAACGAGCAAGTCAAGAGATCCTATCTGGGAATATAGAACAAAGGGAGATTACGATCATGAATTCGGAAAGCAGGAGAATACATGAGGCAGCGATCGTTATCGACTGTCTTGAAATCAGCAACTGGAGCGAAGAAGTTTTCAGGAATATGAGAAGAGGCGGCCTGACCGCCGTGAATTGCACGGTCTCGGTTCTTGAGAACTTTCGACAGACGATCCATAACATTGCAGTTTGGCATGAGAGATTCAAGAAACACGCTGAGCTGATCATGCCGGTCAGAAAAACGGCGGATATTAAGACGGCCAAAGAAACCGGCAGAACGGGCATCATTCTTGGCTTCCAAAATACTTCAGCGATAGAAGATGACCTAAAACTGCTGAGGATATTCCACGAACTGGGGGTGAGGGTCATTCAGATGACTTATATGGAGGCCAACCTTGCTGGGCAAGGGTGCCTAGAGAGAATCGATGCCGGGCTCACCGGCTTCGGGTTGGAAATGATCGAGGAGATGAATCGGTTAGGCATTCTGATTGATTTGTCACACGTCGGTTACCGAACAACGATGGAGGCTATTGAGGCTTCAAGAAAGCCATCTGTCTTCACCCATGCAAATCCGAAGAGTCTTTGTGATCACCCTCGAAATAAGACCGATGATGCGATCAAGGCCCTTGTCAAAAAAGGTGGGGTCATCGGAGCTACGGTTTTTCCTGTCTTTCTACCGGCCGGAAATAATTCTACAGTTGGCGATTTTGTGGATGTCGTCGACTACCTTGTTAAGATGGTCGGTATAGATCATGTGGCTGTAGGCACTGATTTCACAGAGGGGCAACCAAAGGAGTTTTTTGACTGGCTATTGACAGGTAGATCGATGAAGGGACCTGCTCTTCAACTGAATCACCCTTTGAAAAACCCCCAGGGCATTGAGGGGACGGCCGATTTCCCTAATGTGACGCAGGCGTTGGTAGCTCGCGGTTACGCAGAATCTGACATTAGAAAAATCTTAGGCGAAAATATGCTCCGCCTTTTTCGAGATGTTTGGGGTGAATAGAAGAGCGTTAGAAGAGGAGTGTTATGGAAACATTTGAAGAATTGCGGGGAAGGCTGAGTCTGACGAGGGAAAATCGCTTGATACTTGATACCGTGCATATGCTTCTCATGCCGCGCTGGTTTTTCGTAGCCATCAAGAAGCAGGTCGAAGCACTGGCCGGTCCAGACATAGCCAGAAAAGTTTACTATGAGGCAGGGTACGAAGGCGCTACCTTATGGGCGCAGAGACAAATGAAGGAGGCTGGCCTCACAGGGAGGGCTGTAATGGAGCAATACCTCAGAAGTGGAAGTCTGAGGGGCTGGGGCCACCTCGAAATAGTTAACTTTGAAATCGACAAGGGGACAGGGTTTTTCCGGCTCCACAATTCAGCCGTCGCTGAGGAGACTGGATCAGGCAGAGGGATGGTTTGTGATCACCTGCCGGGATCCCTGGCCGGAGCATTCCAGGCGATTCTCGATCATGAAAGAAGAGGCATCAGGGTAGTCGGTCGCGAAACCAAGTGTATGTCCAATGGTGACCTATGGTGCGAGTTTGTTGTTGAGCCTGAAGGGAAGGCGACCGGGGTGTGAAACTGGGAGATGATTCTTCTATCGGTTGAAAAACTGAGTAAGCACTTCGAGGGCGTGCGAGCCCTGGACGATCTCGATCTCTCCGTGGAACAAGGCGAGATCAGGGGGATTATCGGCCCCAACGGTTCAGGGAAGACAACCTTTGTGAACTTGGTGAGCGGGATTCTGCCCGCCACTCGGGGGAGGATGTTATTCCAGGGAGACGATATTACCACGCTGAAATCCCATGCGATCGTACAGCGGGGAATCGCTCGAACCTTTCAAATACCGAAGATCTTGCCTGAAATGTCTTGTCTGGAAAACGTTATGCTCGGGAGGCACTGCAGGAACTCCTTCGACCTGCTCGGAACCTGGCTTAGGGTGCCGTTCGCCCGGTCCGAACAGGAAGTTGAAATCCGGCGGAAATCAATGGAAGTGTTAGCGTTCATCGGGCTCGAGGCCGTAACCGACCGCATGGGGCACGAACTTTCTTGGGTGGAGGAACAACTCTTGCAGATATGCAGGGCCCTCATCAGTGATCCCAGGCTTCTCCTGCTTGATGAACCGACGGCAGGGATGGGTGAAGCCGAATCCAAAGCCGTTCAGGAGGCAATACGGCGAATTCAAAGCCGTGGGGTAACCACCATCATAGTCGCCCACGACATGAATCTCATCAGTGAAATTTCTGACCGGGTGACATGTCTGAGTTTTGGAACAAAGATAGCGGACGGGGCGACCCGGTCAGTCCTTAATGATCCGAAGGTTCTCGAGGTCTATCTCGGTGCAGAGTAGGGTTTCTATCCTCCAGACTATTGATCTCACCATTCGCTACGGCCAAATCCGTGCGATTGATCGGGTCAATCTGACGGTCGAAGATGATGAAATCGTCACACTCATCGGTGCCAACGGTTCGGGAAAGTCAACGCTTTTGAAAGGCGTTCTGGGTGTTCAACGGGCATCACAGGGAAAGGTGCTTTTTAGAGGCCGGGACATTACGGGCTCAGGCACTGACAGAATCGTGGGTTTAGGAATTGCGATGGTGCCTGAAGGGCGGGGCATCGTAGCAGAAATGAGTGTCATGGAGAATCTGGAACTCGGCGCCTTCCACCGCAGGGACCCGGTTGAGCCGGAAATGAGAACGGTTCTTGAATGGTTTCCCATCCTGGCGCAAAGAACTCGCCAGCTTGCCGGTTTGTTGAGTGGAGGGGAGCAGCAGATGCTCGCCGTTGCACGGGCAATGATGGCGAAACCGACCTTGATCATGATGGACGAACCTTCCCTGGGCTTGGCCCCGATCGTTGTCGGCAACCTCTTTGAAATTCTCTCCAGGGTCAATCAACAGGGACAGGCGATTCTCTTGGCAGAGCAGAACGCCCGAAAGGCCCTCAAAATCGGGCACAGGGGTTACGTTTTCGATCGAGGCAGGATCGCGTTGGAGGCGACTTGCCAGCAGCTTTTAAAAAACGAATTGGTCCGACGTTCTTACCTGGGAGGTTAAGTCAAGCTTCTCCATGGAAGCCTTCATTGCATATTTTGAAGCAGGCATCGTCTCGGGGGCGATCTACAGCTTGATAGGAATCGGCATGAATCTATTGCTGGTCGTCTCCAATGTCGTTCAGTTTGCCTATGGAGAAATCGTCGTCATTTCCATGTACATGTGCTGGTTGACCCTAAAAGCCACGGGAAGCTATGCCCTGGCTTTCACCATTCCCTTGATCACCTCCATGGCCCTTTCCTTATTGGTTGAACCTCTCCTGAGGGGGTTGAGAGCCAGAAAGCTGAGGACGGAAACCCTCGTCATCACAATAGCGGTCGGCTTGATTCTCACCGAAACCATGGCTGTTTTTCTCAACTCGGGCCTGCCCATCGCCTTTCCGGCCAAAATCGTGGGGGGTGGATGGGATACCGGTTTCGGGCTCATCAGGGTCTCTGCCGCGGACATTTATGTTGTGACCGCGGCCGTGGGGCTTATGCTCGCTCTCCTCTACTTCCTGTTCAAGACCAGGCACGGAAAGGGTCTGCGGGCCATTGCCCATAACATTGAAGCTGCGCGCCTCCTGGGCATTCCGCTGCGAAGAGAAACGATCCTGAGTTTTCTGATCGCCGGGTTTCTCTCAGGCGTGACCGCAATCCTCTTTGTTTTCACGATCGGTGTGGCCACCCCGGAACTGGGTCAGCTTGTCACCTTCAAAGGCTTGGCCGTGATGATGCTTGGCGGCATGGGAAGCCTTAAAGGGGCTGTCTTCGGTGGACTCCTCCTGGGGCTGATTGAATGCATGGTGAGAGGTTATTTCATTGGGGATTGGGTCGATGCCATCGCGATGGGCTGCATCATGATCGTAATCATTGCAAAACCGGGAGGGCTTTTCGGCGAGGCCCACGGAGAGGGGTAGGCAGGGATTTAAATCAAAGGGTATGTTTTCCATGTACGTCGAGAATCTGCTCATCACGGTTTGTGTTTTCATTATCCTGGCGTGGGCCTGTTATCTGCCTCTTCTGGGCGGTCAGCTCTTTAATGGGCCTGTGTATTGTGCAGGCATCAGTGGTTACTTTGCCGCGTATGTGACTAAGGTCCTGGGGTGGCCTGTGGCATTGGGGTTCTTTGGGGGGGTTATTTTCAGCGGCTTTGTCGCATTTGGCCTGGCCTTCTTTCTGGCCCCTCTCACGATGTTTCAGATGGCTGTGGTGACTATAGCCCTTATTTTCATTTTTCAAACGACCTTCAGGAATTTAGATTTCCTCGGTGGTGTCACCGGCATGAGCGGGATCCCGAGCGTTGACCATCTTGTTGTCGTCAGCTTTACAGCGATTTTTATCTGCCTGGTTCTATTGCATCGATTATACAAGTCCAGATGGGGGAGGGCCCTGGAAGCGGTCGAAGCAGACCGGATCATGGCCTCGGCGATGGGAGTGGATCAGTATCGAATGAGCATCGCTTTGCAGTCCGCTGCCGGGACCATGGGCGGGCTTGCAGGAGCTATTTATGCATTTAACCTGGGCACCATGCACCCTGATATATTCGGGTTCGGGCAACTGCTCTACTGCTTTACCATCGTCTTTGTCGGAGGCCGGTTCACGCCCTGGGGGCCGATGCTCTTGGCTCCTGTTTTGTGGCTTATTCCCGAATTCTTTCCCTCGTCGATTGCGCAATTCAGAAACATATTTTTCGGGGCAGTTGTTATCCTCTGTTTGCTTACCATGCCCAAAGGCCTGGTGACCAAGAGGACGGTGGCTCGGGTGGAAATATTTTTGAGAAGTGTGTTTCAAAGAGCGCACTAACGGTGCTTGCCGATCTGCGGTTCTGTTTTGCATTTGTGGTATGAGGGAGTTAAACCAATGTACCATAACACAAGGAGGTGGGTCATGAAGAAAGGAAGGATTCTTGTTTTGCTGTCCGCTGCTCTGATGGTTCTTACGCCTATCGCTGACAGAAAAGCGGCTAGTTCCCAAGTTGTGGTCGATCAATGGGAAGTCCCGTTCATTAACACCTGGACCGGCGTCGGAGCAGGCTATGGTGTCTTATGTGATTTCTTCCAAAAGGCTGCCATGGAGGAAATTAATGCCTCGGGAGGTATTGCTGGAAAGCCTTTGGTTATGCAGGACCTCGACACGGCCATGGACGCCACGAGAGCCGCTTCGTGCATGAAAAAGGCTGTTGAGAAAGGCCTGGTGATCATCGGTCCAATGACGAGCCTGGATACTCAAGTGTCTGCTCCCATCGCCGCTAAAGAGGGAGTGATGTGTCTTGCAGCTGCTGCGGGATTCGAAACGATTAAAGATTCAAGGCCATGGGCCGTTGTCCTTATGATTCCCAACCAAAAACGGACTGAGTTTACAATGAACGCCTGGGTAGAGCGTAATCCGGGTATCAAAACAGTGGTCATGCTGGGCTTGCCCAAAATCGCTCAATGGGCAAAACTCGGTGAACTCCAGAAGGAGGCACTAGAGAAGAGAGGGGTAAAAGTTCTCGACAATATTGATGTGGAAGCAGGCGCGGTTGATGTCTCTTCAGTAGTCATTCGAGCGCTCAAAGGAAAGCCGGATGGTATTGTGACGCGGCTCATGCCGGCAGACACGGTGCGAGTCATATCAGCGCTCCTTAAACGAGGATTTAAGAACAAAGGGGCAATTTTTACTCACTCATCCGCTGATTCGCCTGAGCTTTACACCATGGCAGGCGAATCCGGCAATATTCTGGATGGAACGTATATTGGTGTCTGGGGTACCACGAATGAGACTCCGGCCTACAAAAATCTGTTGACGAAATTCCAAGGGCTTAAAGGACAGGAGAAAGCGGACAAGACGATGTGGGGCGATCTTTTCTATGTCGCGACGTACATGGTGAAGGAAGCCATTGAGAAGACAGGTGCAACGGGAGATCCGGCTAAGCTTAAAGAGGAACGAATCAGGATTAGGGACTACATCAACTCCATGAAGAATTTCGATTCGCGAATCAAAGGGCCTATCTCAGCGTTGCCCGATGGTTCATTTACGGTTCCCGACTACCTAGGGCGTATCGAAAATAATAGGGCTGTTGTTGTGATGTCGTCATCAGAGTATTTCAAAGAATGAGCAGCCGATAGACTTTCCTGTGACCCCCCGGGTCCTCCGCAATCCGTCCGGACTATAGGTTGTTTTTTGGTAAACTCGATATGGTGCGGAGGTTCGATGTGGACAATCCGGGGTTAATCTTCATTTCTGAAGGAGAAGGCTATGGCGGAAATGCGGAAGGTGTTGAAAGGGGCTAGGCTGATCGATGGGACGGGCAAGAAGCCGATTGAAAATGCAGTGTTGGTCATCAGAGACGAAGTAATAGAGTCCGTCGGCCCCGCGGAATCGGTGAAATATCCCACGGATGCCGAAGTCATCGACGTAACGGGAAAAACGGTTATGCCCGGTCTTATTGATGCTCACATTCATCTGGCTGGTCTCAAAAGCATGAGCCAGTTGAGCTGGTTCATGGATGATCCTCTTGTGCATGGGATGAGAGGGGTTATTGACCTTTGGAAAATTGTTGATGCCGGATTTACGACTGTCAGAGACTGTGGAGGAATTTACGCCATTCATCTCAAGACCGTGGTTAACGAGGGAGGATGCGTCGGTCCCCGGATTGTGGCTTCGGGCCGGGCCATCACTCAGACCGGTGGTCATGGTGACGTGATACATTCTTTGCCTCTAGACTTTGTTTCAAGAATTGGTTTGGGCCGCGTTGCAGACGGAGTGGCTGAGGTGCGGAAGGCAGCGCGGGAACAAATCCGAGAAGGGGCGGATTTTCTGAAGATCATGACCACGGGCGGAGTTATGTCCGAAAGGGATGTGTCTACATCTTGTCAGTTCAGCCTTGAAGAGATCAGAGCGTTTGTAGAAGAGGCTGCCAATGTGGGTTTCCGAACTTCCTCCCACGCCCAGGGGACGCGAGGCATCAAGAATGCGCTGGTGGGTGGCGTAAAAATCATAGAACACGGAATGTACTTAGATGACGACTGCATCGAGCTGATGCTCAAGAATGAGCATTTTCTGGTCCCCACGCTTGCTATCGTTGAATCGATCGCTGTAAACGGACCCAAGGTAGGTGTTCTTCCTTCGTCCGTTCAGAAGGCCAGGGTCGCGCAACAGGCTCACCTGGAGTCATTCAAGAAAGCCTTTAAAGCCGGCGTACTTTGCGGGCTTGGTACGGACTACTTGACCGATCCAATGTCCCCTATGGGCGAGAATGCCGTCGAGCTGGAAATGTACGTCAAACGGGCTGGGTTAACGCCTATGCAGACGATCGTCTGCGCCACCAAAAACAATGCCGAGGTTCTGGATATGTCGAGCAGGATTGGCACTCTGGAGGCGGGCAAGCTGGCTGACGTGATTGTGGTGGATGGAGATCCG
>Ga0315286_10005005_pt1 | contig 12767 bp, 9 predicted proteins | sample YL17G10_0_MG_FD_205038 | JGI IMG/M metagenome (GOLD analysis project Ga0315286, IMG submission 205038) | Sediment microbial communities from Yellowstone Lake, YNP, Wyoming, USA - YL17G10_0 | ecosystem: Environmental > Aquatic > Freshwater > Lake > Sediment | place: USA: Wyoming | collected... | reverse complement strand
GGCCGCGGCCTGTTCGCGTTTAGCCGCGGCTGGCACGGCCGCGATCAGTTGTTCGTCGCCGTACCGGCGACGGCAAGACGAAGGCGACGGTTGGACGTGCATCGTTTAGCCGCGGCCGGTACGGCCGCGATAAGTTGTTCGTCGCCGTTCCGGCGACGGCTAAACGCTGAAGACATGGCGCGCCGCGTCAAACAATGGCGGAGCCCGCGCCTCGTTTAGCCGCGGCCGGCACGGCCGCGATTATCGATCGTCGCGGCATGCGCCAACACGCGAAAACGCGGGTTTTGCTGTCGCTCGTGCGGGATTTGGACGATAGAAACCTGGGTGTCTCGCGCCGCATTGGCACGCCCTTTGCGATGGGCTTGAAGTGAGAGGGGCGGCGCGCTATAATGCCTGAGAGTTGATCACATGAGACGCGCTGGATGGCCGGGGTGGCCGTCCGGCGCCTGCGCTTGACAGGCGCAAGAGGCAAGCATGTTCGAGCGATTCACGGATCGTGCCCGCAAGGTGATGGCCCTGGCCAACCAGGAAGCCCAGCGGTTCAACCACGAGTACGTCGGCACGGAGCACGTCCTCCTGGGCCTCGTGAAGGAAGGCCAGGGGGTGGCGGCCAACGTGCTCCACAATCTCCAGGTGGACCTGAAGAAGATCCGTCTGGAGGTCGAAAAGATCGTCAAGAGCGGCCCCGCGATGGTCACGATGGGCAAGCTCCCGCAGACACCGCGCGCCAAGAAGGTCATCGAGTTCGCCATCGAGGAAGCCCGGAACCTCGGGCACAACTACGTGGGCACCGAGCACCTGCTCCTGGGCCTCCTCAGGGAACACGACGGCGTGGCCGCCCAGGTCCTCATGAATCTGGGCCTGAAGCTCGACGAGGTGCGGGCCGAGGTCCTCAACATCCTCGGCGCCACGATGGAAGGCGAAGGGGCCGCCGCGCCGGGCGCGCCCGACGAGGAGCGCCGCGGCAAGTCGAAGACCCCCGCCCTCGATTCCTTCGGGCGCGACCTCACGCAACTGGCCGCCGAGGGCAAGCTCGACCCGGTCATCGGGCGGCAGGAGGAGATCGAGCGCGTCACTCAGGTGCTGTGCCGGCGGACGAAGAACAACCCGGTGCTCCTGGGCGAGGCGGGCGTTGGCAAGACGGCGATCGTCGAGGGCCTGGCCCAGCAGATCGTCAACGGCGACGCGCCGGAGCTGCTCATCGGCAAGCGCATCGTGGTCCTGGACCTGGCGATGATGGTCGCGGGCACGAAGTACCGCGGCCAGTTCGAGGAGCGGATCAAGGCGGTCATGAACGAGGTCCGCCGCGCGGGGAACATCATCCTCTTTATCGACGAGCTGCACACCCTGGTGGGCGCGGGCGGCGCGGAGGGCGCCATCGACGCGTCGAACGTCCTGAAGCCGGCCCTGTCGCGCGGCGAGATCCAGTGCATCGGCGCCACGACGCTCGACGAATATCGTAAATATGTCGAAAAGGACGGCGCCCTGGAGCGGCGGTTCCAGACGATCATCGTCGACCCGCCGTCGACGGCCGAGACCCTCGAGATCCTCAAGGGCCTGCGCGACCGGTACGAGGCCCACCACCGCGTGCAGATCACCGACGGGGCCCTGAAGATGGCCGTCGACCTGGCGAACCGGTACATCTCGGGCCGGTTCCTGCCCGACAAGGCGATCGACGTCATCGACGAGGCGGGGGCGCGGGTGCGCCTGCGGGCCATGACCCGGCCGCCCGACGTGGCGCACCTCGAGCAGGAGATCGACAAGCTGAACCAGGAGAAGGAAGAGGCGGTGGCCCAGTCGGCGTACGAGCGGGCCGCCGAGTTGAGGAACCGCGTCGAGATGCTCAAGGCCAAGAAGGACGCCCTGCTGGCCGAGTGGCGCGAGCAGGGCCACGAGGTCGAGGGCATCGTCGACGAGGAGGTCGTGTGCGAGGTGGTGAGCCGGATGACCGGCGTGCCGCTGACGCGCCTGGAGAGCGAGGAGACCGAGCGGCTGTTGAAGATGGAGGAGGAACTGCACAAGCGCGTCGTCAGCCAGCACGAGGCGATCTCGGCGATGGCGCGGAGCATGCGCCGCAGCCGCAGCGGCCTCAAGGACCCCCGGCGGCCGATGGGCTGCTTCGTGTTCCTCGGCCCCACGGGCGTGGGCAAGACGCTGCTGGCGAAGGCCCTCGCCGAGTTCATGTTCGGCGACCAGGACGCCCTCATCCAGATCGATATGTCGGAATACATGGAGAAGCACAACGTGTCGCGGCTCGTCGGGGCGCCCCCCGGCTACGTCGGCTACGAGGAGGGCGGCCAGCTCACCGAGCGGATCCGGCGGCGGCCGTACAGCGTCATCCTCCTGGACGAGATCGAGAAGGCCCACTCCGACGTGTACAACATGCTCCTCCAGATCATGGAGGAGGGGAACCTGACCGACAGCTTCGGCCGGCGCATTGATTTCCGCAACACCGTCCTCATCATGACCTCGAACATCGGCGCCGACATCATCAAGAACCAGGCGGGGCTGGGCTTCCGCAAGAAGACCGCCGAGGCCAGCTACGACCAGATGAAAGAGACGCTGATGAAAGAGGTCGAGCGGCACTTCCGGCCCGAGTTCCTCAACCGCGTCGACGAGATCGTCATGTTCCACCAGCTCACGCGCGAGGACCTCAAGACCATCGTCGACATCGAGATGGCGAAGGTCCGCGGACGGCTCCAGGCCCAGGGCCTCGATCTGCTCATCCTGGACGACGCCAAGGAGTTCCTGATCACCCAGGGGTACAACCCGGAGTTCGGCGCGCGGCCGTTGCGGCGGGCCATCGAGCACCTGGTCGAGGACCACATCTCCGAGGAACTGCTGCGCGGGGCCTACAAGGACAAGAAGCAGATCACGATCACCGTGCGGGAGGGGCACCTGTACTTCGACGCGTCGTTGCCCCCCGCCACTTCGCCTGTCGAGGTGCACCACGGAACGTAATCGGGTATAATTTAGAGAGGCAGTACGGCTCATGCCGATAAAGAAATGACGGTCCGGAGCTCCGGCGCCCCGACGCGCCGGGGGAGGATGCCATGAAAACGCTCAATCGGATCGCCTTCAGCCTTATCGCAGTTGCCGCGGTGGCCGGTTTCCTGGCGGCGACGGCCAACGCTCAGTATTACACGCCGTTGCGTTACGACCTGCGGTTCACCAGCCCCACGTACATCCCGAGCGGGGCGCTTCAGTTCGGGCCGTCGAACCGCGACCCCTATGCCTTCGGCGCCCCTCAGTACGGGAACCTGGGGATCACGGGGAACCTGCGGGCCGGCAGGTCGTTCCAGGGCCACGTGCCTTACAGCGCGATCGGCAGCGAGTTGTCGACCACCCTGCCCAGCGATTCGCTGAGCCGGTTCAAGCGCGACAGCTTCAGCATCGCGGATATTGGGTCGGGCCTCGAGTACGGAATCCCCGAGGTTTACATTCCAAGCTCGAGTTCGGTGACGAATCTGCCGACGGCGATGAACCGCTTCGCGGTGCCGCCGCCCGGCGACCGGGCGCCCTACACGCTGCCGAATGTGAACCGGGCTTACATACCGCCGCCTCCGCCGGCGCCGTCCGGCGGGTACGTCGGTTTCGGCGTGCCGGAGGGGACGCCGCTTCCGCCCGGCACGTCGCCCCGGCAGGTCGGACTGTCGATCCCCCAGGGCGCGCTGGCCTGGGTCGACGCCCTGATCGCAGGGCGCGTGGTCGCGCCCGTGACGCCGACGCTGACGCCGGCCGAAATCGAGAACGAAAGACAGCAGGACAAGCGGCAGGGGATCCCCGCCGAAATGCCTGACCTGAGAATCGGAATCGGGCCGCCGCGGACGGCGTATGAAGAGGGGGCCAAGCTGAAGCCGGCCGCCGAGATGGAATTGCGGACGCTCGAGGAAAACGAGGCCGAAATGCTCCGGTTGACGCCCGGCGCCGCGACGCCGCGGAAGCGCGCCGCCGAAGGGGGAACGCCGGCCGTGGCGACGCCCTCGACGCGCCCGACCGAGGCCCCGGACGAAGAGACGCGGCCTCCCGAGCCCGGCGAGCCGACGGTCAAGCTGCCCCCAACGCCGGGCCCCTACCGGGCGCCCGCCACGTACCCGATCTACGTGGATCGCGCACGGGCCGCCATGAAGGAATCGAACTATGACCAGGCGGAGGCGTTCTACTCGGCGGCCATCGCCCTCAAGCCGAACGAGCCCGACGTCTTCTTCGGTCGTGTCTACGCCATGCTCGGTTTGCGGAGCTACCTCCAGGCCGCCGTGGTGCTCCAGGGGCAGCTCCTGAAGCATGCAACGTGGCTGAAGACGATGCCCGACATTCGCGCGGCCTATGCGACGCCCGAGGCTTACGGCCGCATCCTCGACAATCTGAAGATCCTGCTGGAGACCGACGCGGACAGCCCCAGCTACAATTTCCTGCTGGGCTACGTCTACTTTGCCGGCGGCGACAACGCGGCGGCGCGGCCCTACCTGGAGCACGCCGCAAAGCTGAGGGGCGACAAGCAGGGGCCCGAGAAGCTCATCCTGACCGCTATGGAAAGCGGCAAGGACCGGTAAGGGCGTGCATCGCATCCGAGAGGGCCAGGGGCCTTGCACGAGGCCCGTGGTCCTTTTGATTTGGGCGGGGCGCTTCTCGGGGAATCGCGCGGCGGGTCTCCTGGCCCACCGCGCCCGAAGACCGGGGGTTGGCAGCCGAAAGCGGCACTTGGCGCGGCGGGTCAGGGTACGTGTTCAGCGTGTTGCCCCGGATAGCCGGGTGGCATGCCCACGCAAAGTACTTCGCCCCCGGTGAATCACCGGGGGTTAAATAGGCACGCCGGACATCGGCGAACATGCCCAGGCAAAGGCGGCCTGGGCATGCCACCCTTCAAGTGAACGTCCGCACGCTAAACGGGTACGGGTCAGGAGACCCGCCGCGCACCAATCGGCGCCGTGGCCCTTTCTGACTGAGCCGCCGGGCGGACGAAGCCCATTGAAGCTGATCCGCGGGGCCGATACAATCTGCTGATTCCGGGGTCACAGCCCCGGAGAGGCATGCCGGGGGTGGAGATACGGAATTGACGGACGAGACAAAGCCGAGGCCTCTGTCGGCCGAGCCGCCGAGGCCATCGGACAATCAGGTTCCGCCGCCGGCCGCACCGCCGGCGCCTCAAGCCGCCGCGCCACAAACGGAAGTGCCGCCGCCGACGGCCCCTCAGCCTCAGCCGGTGGCCGAGACGCCCGCGCCCTCGCCGCCGGAAGCCGGGCAATCGCCTGCGATTCCTCCGGAGGCCGCCGCGCCGGGCGAGGCCGACGTCTCCCAGGCCCCGGAGGCCGCTCCCCCCGCCGAGGCGCCCCACAAGGAGCCGGACCGGCCCACCGTGGTCATCCGCTACGGGTCGATGGGGATCGTGGGGCGCTTCGTCCACACTCTCGAATCGTGGCGGTGCGGGCAGCGGGTGGTGATCAAGTCGGACCGCGGCATGGAGACGGGCACGGTGGTCTGCACCTGGGGCGGGTGCGGGGCGCCCGTCGGCATCGCGCCGCAGGTCCGGGGCGAGGTGCTGCGGGCGGTCAATCACGCCGACGAGGTCGAAGAGCGGCACCTGGCCGACAGCGGCAAGCGCGAGTTCCAGTTCTGCAAGGAGAAGATAGCCGCCCACTCGCTTCCGATGAAGCTCGTGGCGGTGGAGCACCTCTTCGGCGGCGACCGGATCATCTTCTACTTCGTGTCGGAGTCGCGGGTGGACTTCCGGTCGCTGGTGCGCGACCTGGCCCACGAGTTCCAGACGCGGATCGAGATGCGCCAGATCGGCGTCCGCGACGAGGCCCGCCTGCTCGGCGACTACGAGCGCTGCGGCCGGCCGCTCTGCTGCCGCGCGTGGATCAAGGAGCTCGAGCCGGTCTCGATGAAGATGGCGAAGATCCAGAAGGCGACGCTCGACCCGACGAAAATCTCGGGCCGCTGCGGACGCCTCATGTGCTGCCTGCGCTTCGAGCACACCACGTACCGCGACCTGGCGAAGAACCTGCCGCGCAAGAACACGCTCGTGTCGACGCCTCGCGGCCCCGCCAAGGTCCTCGACACCGACGTGGTGTCGCAGATCGTGTCCGTGCTGCTCGGGGACGGCACGCGGGTGAACTTCCCGGTGGAGGACATCAAGCCTGTCGATAGCGCCGCTGCGGCGGCCCTGGCGGCAGGCGCGCCCGGGGCCGCTCCCGCGCCGTCGGAAGCGGTGGCCCCGGACGAGGCCGAGGCGGCGGAGGAAGAGGCCCCGGAGTCGCGCCTGGCCTACGCCCCCGCGCGCGAAGCGAGGCCGCCGGCCGAGCCGGCGGCGCCTGAGGAGCCGGAGGAGTCCGAAGCCGCGGAGGAGGCGGAGACTCCGGCGGCGCCTCGGCCCGAGGGGCAGCGCCCGGACGGCGGGCAGCCCAACGGCGAGCACCGCCATCATCGCGGCAGGCGTCGTCGCCGGCGCGGCGGACGCAATCGCGGCGGCCGTCCGCCCCAGGGCGGGCAGGGCGGCGGAACGCAAGGCGGGCCGCCTTCCGGAACGCCGGGCGCGCCTCCCTCATCGCCGCCTTCAGGCGCGGGCAGCCAGAGCGACACCCCGGGGAGCTAGATCTTGAGCAGGCACATCCTCATCACGGCCGCGTTGCCCTACGCCAACGGGCCGATCCATATCGGTCACCTGGTGGAATATATCCAGGCCGACATCTGGGCGCGGTATCAGAAGTCGTGCGGACACGACTGCCGCTACATGTGCGCCGACGACGCGCACGGCACGCCGGTCATGCTGCGCGCCCAGGCCGAGGGGGTGTCGCCCCAGGCCCTGGTCGAGCGGTACCACGCCGAGCACCAGCGCGACTTCGCCGCGTTCGACGTCGGCTTCGACAACTTCTACACGACGGATTCCCCGGAGAACCGGGCGCTGGCCGAGCAGTTCTTCCAGCGGGCCCAGGCCGGCGGGTACGTCGAGAAGCGGACCATCCGCCAGGCTTACAGCGAGACGCAGCGGATGTTCCTCCCCGACCGGTATATCCGGGGCCAGTGCCCGAAGTGCGGCGCGGCGGATCAGTACGGCGACAGTTGCGAGGCCTGCGGCGCGGTGTACACGCCCGCCGACATGGTCTCGCCGCGAAGCGCGCTCGACAACCAGCCGATCACGTTCCGCCCGTCGGAGCACTACTTCTTCAAGCTGTCGGCCTTCACCGACATGCTCCGCGGGTGGGTGAGCGCGGAGCACCTGCATCCGCAGGTGGTGGCGAAACTCCAGGAATGGTTCACGCAGGGCCTGCTGGACTGGGACATCTCGCGCGACGCCCCGTACGTCGGCTTCACGATTCCCGGCGAAACCGAGAAGTATTTCTACGTGTGGTGGGACGCCCCGATCGGCTACATCGCCAGCACGCGCAACTGGTGCGAGCGCAGCGGCCGCGCCTTCGAGTCCTACTGGATCGGCGAGGAGGCCGAGCTCTACCACTTCATCGGCAAGGACATCCTGTACTTCCACACGCTGTTCTGGCCGGCCATGCTCGCCGGCGCGGGCTACCGGCTGCCCCGGCGCGTCTTCGTCCACGGCTTCCTGACGGTCGACGGGCTGAAGATGTCGAAGAGCCGCGGCACGTTTATCAATGCGGAAACCTATTTGCGGCACCTGGACCCGCAGTACCTGCGGTACTACTACGCGTGCAAGCTGGGTCCGGACACGTCGGACCTGGACCTGTCGACGCAGGATTTTGCGGCCCGCGTCAACGCCGACCTGGTGGGGAACTTCGCGAACCTGCCGAGCCGGTCGGCGGGCCTGCTGGCGCGGCGCCTCGAGAACCGCCTCGGCCGCATGGACGCCGCCGGCCGCGAACGGGTCGATCGCCTCCAGGCCGCCGCCGACGAGATCGGCCGGGCCTACGAGGCCTGCGAGTACGCCCAGGCCATCCGCCTCATCACGGCCCAGGCCGACGCCCTGAACCGCTACATGGAGGGCGAGAAGCCCTGGGAGAAGGTCAAGGCCGATCCCGAGCGGGCCCGCTCGGCCCTGACGACCGCGATGAACGGCATCCGCGTCCTGTCGGCGTACCTGGGGCCGGTGCTGCCGAAGTTCCCGGAGAAAGTGGGGCGCCTGCTCGGGTGCCCGACGCCGGACTTCACGCGGCTGGCCGAGCGCGTCGAGGACCGCGCCATCGGCCCCTACGAGCGCATCGCCGAGCGCCTGGACCCCAAGGGCGTCGAGGCCATGATCCGGGAAACCGCGGGCGAGCAGGCCGTGCAGCCGAAGAAGGTGTGAGCGAAGATGGCGGAACGCAAGACGGCGGAGGAGCTGCTGGCGGCAATCCTGGCGAAGGACTCGCGCTATGCCCGCGACGCGTACGTGTTCGTCTCCGAGTCGCTGAACTACACGGTGCAGAAGGCGGGGCGGAAGGGCCACGTCAGCGGGCGCGAGTTGTGCGTGGGCCTGTGTGAGTTCGCCCTCCAGCAGTTCGGGCGCCTCGCGCGGGCGGTCCTCGAAAGCTGGGGCATCCGCCGATGCGAGGACGTCGGCGAGATCGTTTTCAACATGGTCGACGCGGGCCTTCTGCGGAAGACCGAGGAGGACAGCCGCGAGGACTTCGCGGACGTCGTGAACTTCCACGACGCCCTCGACGGCGGGTTCGAGTTCCACGTCAACCCGGGAGGCGAGGATGACAGCGGCGCCAAGCGGTGAGGGCGGGGGCCGGTGGGCGTTTCGCCTGGCGGCCGGACTCTACCTGCTCTGGCTGCTCGCGCTGGCCACGCTGGCGGCCGCGCATAAGTTTGGCTAGCGCTCCGTCGCAGAAACACGCGCGTTGGGTCTCCTGACCCGCCGCGCACCACTCGGCGAGTTTGCCCCGCGGAACTCGGTGCGGCAACCGCGGGCGGGAGGGATGGGTGAACGTTGCTCCTGAAAGACTTCAGCCGCGCGTTGCTTCAGCAGGCCGTCGGGCTTTATCTGGAAGAAGCCTACGGGGGCGACGCGCCGCCGGTAATTCAGGCCCGCCTGGCTTGGCCGGAGGGCGAAACGCTCGAACAATTCGCCGGTGGGGAGATGTTCGAGCGGGTCCCCGCCGACGTGCCCGTCGCCGAGTGCGAGCGGGTCCGCCTGCGGCTGGGCAGTATGGGCTATCCGCACATGAAGCTGAGCGTGGACCACGTCCCCGACTCCGGGGAGTGGGTGCTGACGGTGGACTCCCACGACCGCCAGTTGCTGGCGGCGGTGGATGAGAGCGAGCGGCCGGCCCTGGAGACGTTGCTGCGCCGCAACGCCGAGATGAAGACCCGCATCGAGCGGCGGTGGAACGAGGCGGGCCTTCCGACGTTCGAGCGCTACATCCGTGGGCGGCTGGCCGAGCGCCGCGGCGCCGGGGACGGCGCCGCGGGCGGTTGACAAGGGATGCCACAAGTTGCAGGGGAGCGTTCCTATAAGGGTTGTCATTCCGAGCGAGCGGAGCGAGTCGAGGAATCTCGCTGTGGTCGTTGCTGTTCGGACAGACGCAAGGCGAGACCCCACGACTCGCTCCGCTCGCTCGGGGTGACAGCGCAGCGGGGGAACGCCAAGCACATGAGGGCCGGGCCGTATCAGGCGATTGTCTCATGCGTTTAACGCTGACACAAAAACTGATCCTCGTGGTCCTGGCGGCGTCGGTGGCCGAGTCGGTCCTGACGGCCTGGCTCGCCTTCATTGCGCCGCCCGGAGAGTGGGGGAAGCCCTTCTTCCTCGCCGGCGACGTCCTGGGCGTCGTGCTGACGATCCTGGCAGGCGCCTGGTTTGTCCGGACGGTGACCCGCCCCCTGGCCAGGTTGTCCGAGGCGTCGCGCCGGATCGCGGAAGGCGATCTCCTGGCCCCCGTCGAGGTGACCGGGACCGACGAGGTCGGCCGGCTGGGCGCTGCGTTCCGCGAGATGGAGACGCGCCTGCGCGAGATCCACCAGCAGTTGGAGCGCCGCGTCGAGGACCGCACGCGCGAGCTGCGCGACACCGGCGACATGTTGCACTCGATCCTCGACTCGTCCACCGAGTACGCCATCATCGCCACGGACATGGAGTGGCGGGTCCTGACGTTCAACGAAGGCGCGCGGCGGATCTTCGGCTACGAGCCGCGCGAGATCCTCGCCCAGCCGTTCTCGCTCCTCGTGCCGCCCGAGGAGACCGAGCGGGCCGTCGGCATCGAGATGCGGCGCGACCTGAAGATCCACGGGCATCACGAGGGGGAAGGCACGCGCCTGCGCAAGAGCGGCGCCCGCTTTCCGGCCCGCACCGTGACGACCGTCCGGGCGGACTCCGACGGCCGGCCCCTCGGCTACACGATCATCTGCCGCGACATCACCCTCAGCCGGGTCCTCGAAGAGCGCCTGCGCCAGTACACCGACAACCTGGAGCAGATGGTGGCCGACAAGACGGCCGAGCTGCGCGAGGTCAACGTCCAGCTCGTCCGCGCCAACCAGCTCAAGAGCCAGTTCCTCGCGAACATGAGCCACGAGCTGCGCACGCCGCTGAACGCCATCATGGGCTTCGCCGAGGCGATCCGCGACGGCGTCTCGGGCGAGCCGACCCCCGAGCAGCGCGAGTTCGCCCGCGACATCTACGAGGCCGGCCAGCAACTCCTGCGCATGATCAACGACATCCTCGACCTGGCCAAGGTCGAGGCCGGGGCCATGGAGCTGACGCTCGAGCCCTGCGACCTCGCCGCCCTGGTCGACGAGGTCGTCCGCGTAGCCAAGGGCCTGGCCCGGCGCAAGGGCGTCGAGCTGCGCCAGGAAATCGACTCGCGCCCCCTCGAGATCACCGTCGACGTGATCAAGGTCAAGCAGATCCTGTATAACCTGCTCTCGAACGCCGTGAAGTTCACCGAGGGCGGCGGCAACGTTACCGTGCGATGCCGGACCGACAAGGAAACCGTGAGCCTCCAGGTCGTTGACAAGGGCGTGGGCATCGCGCCGGAGGACCTGGCCAACCTGTTCGAGGAGTTCCGGCAGGTCGACTCCTCGCTGACGCGCAAGCACGAGGGGACGGGGCTGGGGCTGGCGCTCACGAGACGCCTCGTGGAGCTCCACGGCGGCGACATCTCGGTCGACAGCGAACTGGGCAAGGGCACCACGTTCACGGTGACCCTGCTTCGGGACCTGGTGCCCGGCGGCCCGACCCCCGCGCCGGGCGCGCGGCCGGACGCGCGGCCGGACGCCGGCGAGACGCGGAGCGACCCATGACCCAGACAGTCCAGGCGGTCGGCGGCAAGATCCTCATCGTCGACGATTACCCCGCCAACGTCAAACTGCTGGAGCGGAACCTCCGCACCGCGGGGTACGAGACCATTGCCGCCTACGACGGCGAAGAGGCCCTCGAGAAGGTCCGGATGGAGCGCCCGGACCTCGTGCTCCTGGACATCATGCTGCCGAAGATCGACGGCTTCGAGGTCTGCCGGCGGCTCCGGGCCGACGAGGCCACCGCCGTCATCCCCATCATCATGATCACCGCCCTGATGGAGACCGAGGACCGCATCCGCGGCCTGGAGTCGGGGGCCGACGATTTCATCTCCAAGCCGTTCGACCGGGGCGAGTTGCTCGCCCGCGTCAAGAGCCTCCTTCAGGTCAAGTACTACCGCTCGATGCTGGCCGAGCGCGAGAAGTTCCACGCGGTGATCCAGGACCTGTCGCACGGCATCATCATCACGGACGGGCAGTGGCGGATCCAGACGATCAGCCGCCGGGCCGCCGAGCTCCTGTCTCACCCCGACGAGGACCTGACGGGCCACGACCTGGCCGAGGTGCTCTCGCGCTTCCAGGTCGAGCCGTCGCTGGAGGCGCTGCGGCAGTCGCAGGCCCATGCCGTCACCATCGAACTGACGCAGGAAAACGTGCGCCCCCCGCGCTACCTGGCGGGCCGCTATACGCGCATCGAAGGGCCGCACGGCGAGCTCTTCAACGCGGCCATGGTGTTCCGCGACATCAGCGAGATGCGGCAGAAGGAGAAGCTGAAGCGCGACTTCCTGTCGCTCATCACGCACAAGCTCAAGACGCCGCTGACGATCGTGGGCGGGTATCTCCGCCTGATCGATCAGCGCAAGTACGGCGACGTGCCCCCCGCGATGGCCGAGGCGGTCAAGATCTCGATGGGCAAGGTCCAGGAGCTCGGGGACCTGATTGAGAAGGTCCTGTCGTACGCGGGCCTGACGGCCACCGAGCTGGAGCGGGCGGGGCGACTGGTGTCGGTGGAGGACGTGGTTCGCCGGATCAGCCGGCGCCTCCAGGATCGCTACCCGGCGCGGCAGACCGACTGGGTCATCGCGCTGGCGCCCGGGCTGCCGCGCGCCCGCGCCCCGGAGGAGCTGCTCTTTATAGTTCTCGATAATTTGATGGATAACGCCGTCAAGTTCTGCCCCCGAAGCGCGGTGCGCGTCGAGGTCTCCGCCCGCGAGGTCGAGGACCGCCAGCTCGAGATCTCGGTCCGCGACGACGGGCCCGGCATCCGCCCCCTCGACCGCGACCAGGTCTTCCAGGATTTCACGCAGTTCGAGGACGTCTTCACCGGCAACATCGCGGGCATGGGGCTGGGGCTGGCGACGGCCAAGCGCCTGGTGGCCGGGTGGGGCGGCCAGATCGACTTCGAGTCGACCGTCGGCGAGGGATCGAGGTTCTTCTTCACCGTGCCGTCGGAGTTCACCCCCGCCCGCGACGCGCCCGACCGGGCAGGGTAGGCGTCCGGCACGCCTGCCCTCGGGCGCGCTCCATCGGTGCGCGGCGGGTCTCCTGACCTGTACGTGTTTAGCGTCTTACCAGATTGC
>Ga0315286_10005004_pt1 | contig 12767 bp, 10 predicted proteins | sample YL17G10_0_MG_FD_205038 | JGI IMG/M metagenome (GOLD analysis project Ga0315286, IMG submission 205038) | Sediment microbial communities from Yellowstone Lake, YNP, Wyoming, USA - YL17G10_0 | ecosystem: Environmental > Aquatic > Freshwater > Lake > Sediment | place: USA: Wyoming | collected... | reverse complement strand
GGGGGATTCTCCACGCTTACGATTTTTCCGGCGCGTCGATGCCCATCGATGACGACGACACGCCCGGGACGCTCAAGCTCCGCGGCGACGCGGTCTCGACGCTCATCGTGGGTTCGGGCAATCAGATTCTCGCGTTCTCATCGACCGCCGACAGCACGTACCTCATGGTTCTCACGAACGATGGAACGTCCCCCGGCCCGGGATGGGTGCGGCGGGGGCCCATCGGATTCGAGATCGGCCTCTTGAAAGGGCAGATCGTATCGCACCCCGCCGCCGGGATCATCAAAGTGATAGAACCGGATGAAGGTTATCAGATTCTCGGCGAGTACATCGCTACGTACGACGTCGATCGCGGTCTCTGTTTCAATTTCATTCCCGTTGCTGAATGGGCCATCATCGTGCCTGCGGGAACAAACGAATCGCTCTCGATCGATCCGGTGAACGTCATCACGAAAGCGGTGGGGTTATTCAACAAGCCGAGCACCCTTCTGACGATTTCGGCGGGGGATATCGATGGAAATGGAAAGGACGAGATGGTGGCGGCGGTCGACGGGGAGGGGCTCTTCTACTTCGAGGCAGGAGGGACCGTTCGCTTTGCCCGCATGACGGCTTCCCGCTATTCGCCTCCCGTGCTTTCCGATATCGACGGGGACGGAACCCTCGAGACCGCTCTTCGCGACGAGTCGCGCTGCATGCTCTTTTCGGGGTTCGGCGTTCCGGCGAGGGGATGGCCGCGCGCTCTCGACGCAGCGGTCGTCGGACATGAGGATCTCGTCTCCGTGCCGCCTCCCGTCGTCGGCGACGTCGACGACAACGGCGCGAGGGAAATCCTCTTCCTCGTGGCGGGAGATATTCATTCGTTCGATTTCGGCGGGAGGGAGACCGGCGACTGGCCCCTCGCGGGGGAGGGGGCGAGGGGAGGATCGCTCACCCTTCTCTGGGGAGAATCGGCCGTGCTCCATATCGTCGATTGCGCGGCCGCGATGCCGTATGCGGCAAGCGGGGGGACGGGCGCGGTCTCCGGGGCCGTATCCACGATCAGAAGGTATGATCCCGGGATCGAGGTTGACGTTGCCCGCCAGATGTGGCGCATGTACCGGCACGATTCATATGGCCTGGGGAGGCAAGATAACCAGGGTACACCCGAAAACCCGCGCACGGAGCGCGTCGACCCCGCCACGTTCATCGTGTATCCGAATCCGGCGGAAGGATCGTCGTTCACGGCGAGGGTGCTCGTCTCGGCCCCCGCGCGCGTGACGGTGGCCATATTCAATATGGAAGGGGAGAAGGTTGTCGAACGGTCGCTCGATCATTCCTGGTTCGAGGGCAGCGCCGTTCCCTTCGAAACGAGCTTTTCGACCGCCGTATTTTCGGGCGGCGTTTATATCTGCCGGATCGAGGTCGCCGGCGACGGCTGGAACTGGACCGGCGCGAAGAAATTCGCCGTGATTCGCTGAGGGCGCTCTCCGCGCCGCGCGGCGGACCGGCGGGCGCGGAACGTATCGGGCGTTGACCGCCGGAGCGCAAAGGATTAGACTACTATTGTGTGAACATTCGGGAGGGAACATGATCCGGAGAATCTCGATCGCGGTTCTGGTCGCCGCAGGCGTCGTGCTTCCGTTCGCCGGACTCCTCGCCGGCGAGGCGGGGACGAGCGGGTTCGTTTTCCTGCGCCTCGGCAACGGCGCCCGCGCGGGCGCGATGGGAGAGGCCTTCACCGCGGTCGCGGACGACGCGACGAGCATCTACTTCAACCCGGCCGGGATGGCGAGCGCCGACGGAGTCATTCTCAACCTTACCCATTCCGAGTGGCTCATGGATACGCGCTTCGAGCAGGTTTCGGTCGTCAACGAGATGCTGGGCGGAGCGATCGGCTTCAATTTCACCGGCGTCTACTACGGCGCCATGGACCGGTACCCCGATTATCCGGCGCTCGCCCCGGACGGGACGTTTTCCCCCTACGATCTGTCATGCGCCTTGGGCTACGCGACGGATGTCCTGCCGAACCTGTCCGCGGGAATCACGGCGAAGCTCATCTACGAGAAGATCGATTTCGAATCGGCGACCGGATGGGCCGTGGACCTCGGGATTACTCACCGGAGCATGATCGAAGGTCTCACGCTGGCGGCGTCGATGCTGAATCTCGGCCCGAAGGCCAAATTCGTCGAGGAAAAATTCTACCCGCCGTTCCAGCTCAGGGGAGGCGCCGCGTACCGCTACGACGCCGACTGGCTGAAGGGAAACGTCATTCTTGCGAGCGACGCCGTTTTCCCGAACGACGGCACCGCGAAGCTGCATGTGGGGATGGAGTACAACTACCGAACGCTCGTCTCGGTGCGCGCCGGTTACAAGTCAAACTACGATGTGCAGGGTCCGACCCTCGGGTTCGGCGTCGCCTACCGCAATCTCAAATTCGACTACGCGTTCATGCCGGTGGAGGACGTTTTCGGCGACGTTCACCGGTTCTCGCTCAACGTATTCTCGAGCGTCTTGTAAAATCCGAGCGACAGTCGTCCTTCCCGTATCTCGAGAAACGAGAAGTTCCTCTCCCAGTCTCCGAGTATCACGAAGGTCCGGTCTCCGAAGCGCTCGATGCACGGGTAGTGGATATGCCCCGTGACGAACGCGTCGTTCCCCCAACGGAAGAATGAGTCGCCCGCCATGGCGAGGAGCGTTTTCGCCGCGCGCTCGGTCTTCTTCTCCGTGATCCCCTTGCTCGCCCTCGAAAAACGCCGGGCGAACGCGTAAAGAATATCGGGGTGGACGGCGCGCGCCGCGGCGACGGCCGGCCGGCTCCGGATGACCGCCTTGAGGATCTTGTAGCCATAGTCGCCGGGAAGAAGATCGTCGCCGTGCGTCATCGTCACCGTGATCCCCTGGATCGTATGCGTGACGAGAGGGGGAAGGATCGTGAACCCGAGCGTTCCGGAGACGAAGGATCCGAGCCAGAAGTCGTGATTGCCCCCCGCGATGAATATCTCGGTGCCGCTTTTCCTGAGGGTCGCGAGAGCGTCGAGAACGTCCCGGTAGTATCGCGGCACGACGCTGCGGTATTCGAACCAGAAATCGAAGGTGTCTCCGAGGAGGTAGAGCTTCGAAGCTCCTTCGATACCCGCGAGGAAGGAGATGAAGCGGTCGCGTTTCATTCGCTCGTCGGATCCCGAGCCGTCATATTTGAAATGGGTATCGGAAACGAAGAATACGGATTCTCTCATATGGATTCTACTCCGGCCGGAGCGAAAGGCTTCAGGATACGGTACTGGATTCTATTGCAGAATCGATGGGGGATGGCAAGCGAAAAACCCTCGCGCATCCGCGCGCCGGCGGGGAGCAGCGGTTTTCTTGAAGCGATTACGGAGCCTGTTCAGTCATAATACATTCAAATAAAGCCAGTTATGTCACGTCTGTATTTCGCGGGCCGGCCCGAAACGAAGGGCAGGGCCAGTCTGCGATTTTTTCAGAATAATTCTTGACATAATTCCGGCATCCGGGTACACTATTCAGTGCAAGGGTGCCAGGGCAGTTGTGCCAGGAGAGTAAATCGTTTCGCCGACGATACCTGCACTTAGAACCCCACCGAAACTAACGAACTTTTTGGTGCGCAAGGTGTATGTACCTTGTGAGTGGTCTAAGGCGGATACGGATAGAAACCGTGCGGGTATCGAAGGCGGTTTATTATGAGTGAGGATGGACTGAGGGAAAAGGAAGAGATGTACTCGGAAAACAGGGAGAACGGCGATTATATGGGCGAGAGAAGCCTCGACCTCTATCTCAAGGAGATCAACAACACTGCTCTCCTGACGAGGGAACAGGAGCGCGATCTTGCCAAGAGGATTCGCAAGGGGGAAGAGACGGCCCTTCACGCCCTCGTCAAGGCGAACCTGCGCTTCGTCGTCTCCATTGCCAAGCAGTATGTCAATCAGGGACTTTCTCTCGCCGATCTCGTGAACGAGGGGAATCTCGGTCTTATCAAGGCCGCGTACCGCTTCGACGAGAAGAGAGGCTACAAGTTCATTTCGTACGCCGTGTGGTGGATCCGCCAGGCGATGCTTCAGGCCCTCGCGGAGCAGTCCCGCATCGTGCGTCTTCCGCTCAACCGGGCGGGAACGCTCTACCGCATCGGCAAGGCGGCGCGACAGCTCGATCAGGAGCTCGGACGAGCCCCCGAGGTTTCGGAGATAGCCGAGAAGCTGAAGCTCCCGCATGACGAGGTCAGGGATACGATGCAGATAGCGAACAGTCATCTTTCGCTCGACGCGTCGTTCAGCAACGATCAGGAGGAGAACTCGCTCGTCGATTATCTGGCCGACGACAATCTCGAATCTCCGGACGAGCAGACATACGTGAACGCGCTGAGCGACGACATGCAGAAGGCGCTCGATACGCTGACCGAAAGGGAGCGGGCGATTCTCTCTCTCTACTTCGGCATCGAAGGGGAGGAGCCGCTCACGCTCGAGGAGATCGGCAAGCGGATGAACCTCACGAGGGAGCGCATCCGGCAGATCAAGGAGAAGGCGATCCTGCGTCTGCGGCATAATTCCCGCAGCAAGTACCTGAAGGGGTACGTGCAGGATTGATCCCGACCGGCCGTCGATTATGAAGGGCGGAGGAAAGCTCTTTCCCCCGCTCTTTTTTTACGTCCGCCCCCCCCTGCTGGTACGGCATTTGCAACTTTAAGAGCCGGGAGGGAATAATCGCTTGACACGTCCGAGGGGCGATTACTAGGTTTACGGTAAACAAGGGGTAATCCGAAATTTTCAAGCGCGGAGATCAGATGAATCGTTATTTCAGTTTCCTGTGGGTACGCGGAGCCAATGCGGGAGTGAAGACGATACGGGTCCGTCGTGTCCTCGCCATCGGCGCGCTCATCGCCGTTGCCGCGCTCATTCTCTCCTCGGTCGTGCTCATGGCCACCCGCGCGGGCCGCGTCTATGACGGCATTGCCGCCAGGAATCTCAAGGCGGAGAACGAACGCCTGACGGAGGAGCTCGGCCGCTTCCGCGCGGAGGCCGAGAATCTGAAGTCAAAGATGAACCTGAGCTTCGAGCTCCAGAACCGGGCGCGCCTGATCGCGAGCCTCGAGCCGCTCTCGGCGGATGTCTGGCAGGCGGGCATCGGCGGAGATGAACCGGATCTCGACCGGATGGAGACCGCTTACCCCGACAGCGTCTTCAGCACCATCGACGAGAGTCTCGACCAGATGCTCCGGCAAACGGAGATTCAAATGGAGAGCTATTCGGAAGTCATATCGGTTCTCGAGAAGGAGAAGAAGATCCGGAACGGAACGCCGTCGGTGCGTCCCCTCAAGGGGGGATTCCTCTCGAGCCGTTTCGGGCGGAGAATGGATCCGTTTCTCGGCGAGGTCGTCCAGCACTCGGGGCTCGATTATCGCGCCCGGGTGGGGAGCCCCGTCGTGAGCACCGCCGAGGGCGTGGTGAGCTTCGCGAGGAGGAACGGCGGATTCGGCCTTATGATCGAGGTGACCCACGAGAACGGGTTCGCGACCCGGTATGCCCATCTCTCGAAGATCCTCGTGACCCGCGGGCAGAAGGTGAAACGCGGGGAGATCATCGGATTGGTGGGGAATACGGGACATTCGACGGGCAGCCATCTGCACTACGAGGTTCTGTTCCGAAAAGTGCATCGCGATCCGCTCCAGTACGTGATTCCCCAGGGCGCCTGCTACGATTGATCCGGCCAGCCGGCCGGGAAGAGAATCCCCTTCAATTTCTGTTGTCAGTCGGGCCGTGACCGCTTAGACTCGTCCCGCGTCAGGTTGCGGCAGGTGGGCTCCGTGCGTTTTTCGAGGTATCCTATGGTATCTTCTATTCGAATCGCGATCGCCGTCTCCCTCATCGCGTGTCTGTGCGCGGGCGTAGTCTCCTCCGCCCCGGCGGCATCGCGGTCGGTGATGGAAATACGTTTTCGCACGGAAGGCGATCGTACGCGGATCGTCATCGATCTGAGCGGCGAGTCGCGCTACTCCGTCACAACCGCCGCCGGCCCGTTCCGGATCGTCGTCGATCTGCCGAAGTGCCGTTTTGCGGGAGACGTGGGGAATATCGACGTGCGCGACGGCCTGCTCGACCGTATCCGCGTGAACCGTCTAAAGAGCGGCGCCCAGGTGGTTCTCGATCTTCCCCGGCGCGCCGATTTCTCCCATTTTCCCCTGAAACCGGGCTCGGGCAAACCGCACCGCATCGTCATAGACATCGCGAGGCCCGAGGCCGGCGGAGCGCGCGGCGCCGCGAAAGAGGCCCCGGGTGCCGCGGTTTCCGAGGTGAGGCCGGAAACGGCGCCTCGGGCGAGCGGGGGGGATCGTATCGTCATCATCGATCCGGGGCACGGGGGAGATGCGCCCGGCACGATATCGCGCAGCGGAATACAGGAGAAAACGCTCAACCTGAAGCTCGCGAAGATGCTCAAGAGCGAGATCGAGAACCGTCCGGGGTATCGCGCCATTCTCGTCCGGGACGGCGACTACGACGTGAATTGGGTCCGGCGCGTCTCGTTCGCCCGCGAGAGGGGAGGCGAGGTTTTCGTCAGCCTGCATTTCAACTCGAACGCGAGCCCGAAAATGCGAGGCCTCGAGGTCTACTTCCTCTCGCTCGAGGCATCGGACGAAAACGCGGCGGCCGTCGCGGAGCGCGAGAATCTTCTCGCCGAGGCCGGCGCAGACAGCGCCGGGTTCAATGACGATCTCAAATCGATTCTCTTCGATGTGAGCCTCGCGAGCGCCATACAGGGGAGCTCTGTTCTCGCGAGTGAGGTGGCTTCGGTGATTCGCGTGGATCCGCCCATCCCGTTCAGGAAGGTCAAACAGGCGTCGCTGATCGTTCTGCGCGGCATCGCGATGCCCTCGATCCTCGTCGAGGGAGGGTACCTCTCGAACCGGAAGGAAGCGGCGATCATCTCGAAGGAGAGCTACCTGCGCTGGCTCGCGAGGTCTCTCGCGGACGGGATCGTCTCGTTTCTCGAAAAACACCCCTCCCAGGCCGGCCCGGCCGCCGGGGAATAAGCGAGGTCGTGTCTGTGCGCTTTCAGAGTCTCTATCGGGCCGTGACGGAGAATATCGGGATCAAGATCGTCTCCCTCCTGTTCGCGAGTCTTCTCTGGCTCTACGTCACCGCCCAGATCGGGGAGAAACAGACCTTCAGGGTCCCGCTCGATCTCGTGAATATTCCGGATAGTCTCATCATTGTGAGCGAAGCGCCGAAAGAAGTTTCGGTCACGGTGCGGGGAGCGCGGAGCGAGCTCATGAAGCTCCGGTTCCTGAGCAGGATCAGGGGAGCCGTCGATCTCGGCGGCGCGAAGCAGGGAAGAGTCGTCGTGCCGCTGTCGGCGGCGATTCTCAATCTGCCCGCGGGATTCCCCGCCGGGGACGCGGCGATCGACGCTCCGAGATCGCTGACGCTCGACTTCGAACGGATCGTCAGCGCCTACGTGCCGGTCACCATCGTGTTTCGCGGTTCGGTTCCGAAGGGAATGATCCTCGTCGGTCAGCCGTCCGTCAGTCCCCTGCTCGTGCTCGTGCGCGGAACGGCTGCGGCGATGAGCGGCGTCACGGCCGTCGAGACGGAGCCGATAGATTTGCGGAACAAGCGGAACGGATTCTCGCAGGAGGCGGCGCTCCGGGCCGGCGAGCGGCGCGAGGCCATTCCCCGGAGCGTTCATGTCGAGATCGGGATAGCGAAGCGCGCCGTCCGGACGATGGAGGGGATACCGCCGACGCTCCTGCAGGTCGAGGAAGGCTTCATGGCCGAATACTCGCCGGCGACGGCCTCGCTGACCGTCGAGGGGCCCGAGGATCTCGTCAACCGGCTCGTGAACGACGATCTGTCGATCATTCTCAGCATTCCTCCCGGCACGCGGGGGACGAGCCGAATTCAACCGGAAGTCATCGTTCCGCAGGGGATCGATACTTTCACGATCGACGTCGATTCCTTCGAAGTGAAGGTGTTTCCCAAACGATAAGGCCGCGCTCATGGAAAACGGCACGAGAACGAATAACTTCAACCGCGACTATCGGCTCATCTCGTCCTGCGTGAGCCGGTGGGCGACGGTCATAATATTCTCGGTGATCGTCGCGCTCGCCGCCGGGGCGCTGTTTCTCAAGGCGGACGATATGGCGCATACGCCCATCGTGATCGGCGTGTGCACGTTCGATTCGTCGCGCGCCGGAGCCGCGCTCGAACAGTTCGCCGAGTTCTCCCGGGCCAGGGGGTGCGGGGACATCCGCTGGCGGTATCTTCGTCCGGATCAGAAACTCGCCGGATGCGATTTCTACGTCACGACGGCGCTCGAGCTTTCCGCGCCGCTCTCGCGAGGGGATCTCGGATGCGCGCTCCTCGCGGCCGAACGACAGGCGCACCGCTACTCGCGGAGCTCGGTCCTCGTCAGAGCGGGCGTCACGGCGCTCCCCGCGCGCGGGGCGCGGATCATCTTCGGCTCTTCCCGCTCGGCCGCGGGCTTCCTTGCCCCGTATCGAGCGCTCGAGCGATCGGGGTATGTCCTCTCCGAGGCCTCGATCGAGTTCGCCGGTTCGTATCCGGGAGATGAGCGCGTCGTATTCGGGGTGCTGTACGGCGCCTACGACGCGGGCGGCATCTCGCTCGAACGCCTGCAGGCGCTGATAAAGGCCGGCATCGTGCGGGACGGCGAGCTCGATGTGCTCTGCGAGGGGGAAGCGTTTCCCGAGATCGTGATCGCCTACGATCCATCGTCGTACACGCAGGACCGGATGAGCTTCGCGAGGCACCTGCCGGGCGTGCTGGACCGCGTGCCCCGTTCCCTCCGCAGCGAGCTCTCCGCGCTCGGAATCGCCGGCTTCTATGCGCCCCGGGAGACCGATCTCGATCTCATCAAGGATCTCGATTCGATGATCCCGCCCGCGGCGGCCGCCCCCCGGGGGGGAGCCGGAGGCCTTCGCCGGCAGTCCCCGCGATGACGGCGAGGCTCCGCGGTTGACCGGAGCATACGCGGACGGTATATTACCTCCCATGCGGCGGCGCTCGCCGCGGTGGAAACGAAGGAAGCACGGTGCAATCGAAAACCCTGAAGCAATGGGTCCCTTTTTTCGCCTGGGTGGTTCTCATCTTTGTCGGGTCGTCGATTCCCCGGCTGCCGGGGAATCCGTTCGGCATGCCGCCCGGGTCGGACAAGGCCGCTCATTTCCTGGAGTATCTGATCCTCGCCTTTCTTTTCTATCGGGGAATTCGCGGCGAACGATGGCGGATGGGGTTTCCCGCCTGGCTCATCGTTCTCGCGACGGGGCTCGTGATCGCGAGCATCGACGAGTATCACCAGGCGTATATCCCCGGGCGCGATTCCAATATCTGGGACTGGACAGCCGACATGGCGGGTGTGATGACGGGGGCTCTGATCGGCATGAGACGCTACAGGGCATTGGCCGGGCGTCCGGAGAAGGCATGAAATACACGAAACCGAGGGGCACGAACGATTTCTTCGGAGAGCGGATGGAGGACTGGAGCGCCGTCGAGCTCCGGCTCGCCGGCTATCTCCGGAGCTGCGGCTACCGCGAGATTCGAACGCCGATCTTCGAGGCCACCGAGCTTTTCGTGCGCACGGTGGGGGAAGCGACGGACATCGTGACGAAGGAGATGTACACCTTCCCCGATCGAAAGGGGCGGAGCCTCACGCTTCGGCCGGAGAACACCGCGTCCGTGATGCGCGCGTATCTGGAGAACGGTCTCTACCGGGCAGGGGGCATCGCCCGGTACTGGTACGCCGGCCCCATGTTCCGGTACGACCGGCCGCAGGCAGGGAGATACCGGCAGTTCCATCAGATCGGGGCCGAAGCGCTCGGATCGAAGGGGCCCGCGATCGACGCCGAGATCATCGAAACGAGCCTCGGACTTTACCGCGAGCTCGAATTGCCGCAGCTCGAGGTGCGGCTCAACAGCGTCGGGTGTCCCGCGTGCCGGCCCGCGTTCAAAACGGTTCTCGCCTCGAAGCTCGAAGGGCTCCGGGGAGAGCTCTGCGCGGCGTGTCTCGAGCGGACGGGGACGAACCCCCTGAGGATATTCGACTGCAAGGAGTGCGGCCCGGTGAAGGAGCGGCTTCCGAGAATCACCGATCATCTCTGCGCCGATTGCCGGGACCACTTCGTGAAGCTTCAGGGAATGCTCGGCGAGATGGGCATCCGGTATACGCTCGATCCGCTGCTTGTCCGCGGCCTCGATTATTACACGAAAACCGCGTTCGAGATCCTGCATTCCTCGCTTGGCGCGCAGAACGCGCTCTGCGGGGGAGGGCGCTATGACGGCCTCGCGGAGGATTGCGGCGGGCCGTCGATTCCCGCCGTCGGTTTCTCGGCGGGGATGGAGCGTCTCATGGAGATTCTTCCCGCCCGGTTCGCCGCCGCGCGCCGCGAGCGGCGAACGGACGTCTTTGTGGTCGTGCTCGACGAATCGTGCAACGCCCGCGCGCTGTGCATCGCGAGGGAGCTTCGCGCGCAGGGACGCTCCGTGCTCGTCGATCTCTCGGAGCGGGGTCTCAAGAGACAGCTCAAAGCGGCTTCCGACGAGCTCGCCCCGCTCGCCGTGATCGTCGGCCTCTCCGAGATCGAACCCGGCGCGGTGGCGCTCAAGAACATGAAAACGGGCGAGCAGCGTCCGGTCGAAGCCGGCGCTCTCGCCGCGGCGGTCGCGGGTGAATTGGAGCGGACGAATGAATGAACGCTCGATCGATCATTACGGCGCCTCATGGAAGCGAACGCATCGCTGCGGAGAGGTGGGCGCGCGGGACGAGGGACACGAGGTCATCCTCGCCGGTTGGGTGAAGCGGGTGCGGGAGCTCGGGCACCTCACCTTCCTCGATCTCTGGGATCGCACCGGAATCGTGCAGCTCGTCACGGAGCGGGATGCGGAGGCTCTCCATGCCCTTTTCAAATCGCTGCGCGCGGAGGACGTCATCGCCTGCGCGGGGACGGTGCGGGCGCGCCCGAAGGACATGGTGAACGCGCACATGAAGACGGGGGAGATCGAAATCGCCGCGTCACGGATCGCCGTTTTCAACCGGAGCGAGGTTCCGCCGTTCGCCGTGACGACCGACGTTCAGGCGAACGACGATCTGCGCCTGCGGTACCGCTATCTCGACCTTCGCCGCGAGCCGCTTCAGCGGAACATCGAGATGAGGCACCGGCTCGCGATGGCGGCGCGGGAGTTTCTCGCGGGGGAGGGATTTCTCGAGATCGAGACGCCGATGCTCGTGCGGCGCACGCCGGAGGGCGCGCGCGATTACCTCGTGCCGAGCAGGCTCCAGCCGGGCAAATTCTACGCGCTCCCGCAGAGCCCGCAGCTCTACAAGCAGATTCTCATGGTATCCGGGTTCGACCGCTATTTCCAGCTCGCCCGCTGCCTCCGGGACGAGGATCTGCGCGCGGACCGGCAGCCCGAGCATACGCAGATCGACATCGAGATGAGCTTCGTGACGGAGGAAGATATTTTCTCCGTCGTCGAACGGCTGATGCACGAAACCTTCTCGCGCGTCCTCGGCGTCGAGATTCCGATTCCGTTTCCGCGCATCGATTATAACGAGGCGATGAAGCTCTATGGAAGCGACAAGCCCGACGTCCGGTTCGGTCTCGAGATCCGCGACTGCGGAAGCGTTTTCCGGGAGTGCGAGTTCGGGGTCTTCCGGTCGATCCTCGAGCGCGGCGGAACGGTGCGGGGCATTTCGCTCGAGAAAGGCGCCGCGTTTTCGAGGCGCGAGATTGCCGATCTCGAAACGCTCGTCAAGGCCTCCGGAGCGGGCGGGCTCGTCTGGATCAAGCTCGAGGCGCCCGGCGTCTCGTCCTCCATTTCGAAATTTCTCACCGCGGCGAATATCGCCTCGCTCAGGTCGACGTTCGGCCTCGACGGCGCGCCGGGTCTCGTCCTTCTCGTCGGCGGCGACGAAGCCCCCGTGAGGAAGGCGCTCGCAGAGCTCAGGCTCCATCTGGGACGGAAACATCTTCTCGCCGGCGGCGAAGGCCACCGGTTTCTGTGGGTGAATCGATTTCCCCTCTTCCTTCCTTCCGAAGCAGGGGGATGGGAAGCCGCCCACCATATCTTTTCGATGCCTTTCGAAGAGGATCTGCCTCTGCTCGCGAGCGACCCCGGCAAGGTTCGGGGGCACCTCTACGATCTCGTCTGCAACGGGACGGAGCTCGGTTCGGGAAGCATCCGGATCCACCACCGCGATCTGCAGGAACAGCTCTTCGCCATCATCGGCATTTCCCCGGAAGAGGCGGATCGAAAATTCGGATTCCTGCTCGAGGCGTTTCAATACGGAGCTCCCCCGCACGGCGGCATCGCCCTCGGGCTCGACCGGATCGCGATGATCATGTTCGGAGGAACGACGATCCGCGATTTCATCGCATTTCCGAAAACGCAGAGCGCGACCTCTCTCATGGAGGGGGCCCCGTCGGAAGTGGAGGAAGAGCTGCTCGAGGATCTTCACATCCGGGTGATTCCCGAGGGTCCGAAGCCCCGGTGACGCGCATGGGGGGGCCGGAGCGGTCATTTTTATCGGCTTTTTCCTTGACTTTGGACGAAAGCGTTATTAACGTAAGAAGAAGTCCATGATTTCTAAGCATAAGGAGGAATGCGAGTTATGAAATTACGCGGGATGGTGGCAGTGCCGTTTTCCATCCTCCTTGCGGCAGCGTTCCTGTCGGGAGGGTGCGGGAAGGCGTCGGTGTGCCAGACGAGCCTCGTCACGCTCGATGAAACGCGGCTCGACGCCGAAACGTACGAGCAGGAGGC
>Ga0315286_10005003_pt1 | contig 12767 bp, 7 predicted proteins | sample YL17G10_0_MG_FD_205038 | JGI IMG/M metagenome (GOLD analysis project Ga0315286, IMG submission 205038) | Sediment microbial communities from Yellowstone Lake, YNP, Wyoming, USA - YL17G10_0 | ecosystem: Environmental > Aquatic > Freshwater > Lake > Sediment | place: USA: Wyoming | collected... | reverse complement strand
TCCGACTGTCATGAAATGGATTGTCAATCATCAATGATGGTCTTTGATATACACCCCTTTTAAGGTTTTTGGAAGTGAAAGTTTCAGGAAGGAATCTCCCAAGTCTTCTTCTAATACTTTCTCCAAAACGAAGCCTTCACTCTTTTTTTTCAATGTCTTCCCACCCACAATTTTTAAAACCTCTTCATTGACCGACCTATTTTAATTTAGTAGAATCCCATAAACCTCAAAGACTTACGAATGTTAGCGAATTTTCCGAAAAGGAAAAAGATGGAGGGTCATATGAGATACAAATACTTCGGATTATTTTTCTCACTTTTCTTTTTGTTCAGCCCGACTGTCTATGGAGAGGATGGACCTTCTATTGAGATGTTTTCTCCCCAGGGAACAGTGAAAGGGGTTCGCCAGATGAGCGTTCGATTCTCTGAACAGATGGTCCCATTTGGGGATCCAAGAGGCCTCGTCGAACCCTTTGATATCATTTGTCCTGAAAAGGGAACCAGCCGCTGGGCAGATGGAAAAAATTGGGTGTTCGATTTCGAAAAAAATCTCCCTGCAGGAATTCGCTGCGAATTTAAACTAAAAGATGGACTGAAAGCACTTTCCGGAACGGAGATCACAGGCCAGAAGGTATTTTCCTTTTCTACAGGTGGCCCAGCTATTAAAAGTTCTACACCTTACCAGGGATCAACTTACCTTGATGAGGAGCAGATATTTATTCTTACCTTGGATGCGGAACCTGATGAAGCATCTGTAATTCAAAATGTCTTCTTCTCCATTGAAGGTATCCAGGACCGTGTGGGGATAAAGTTTGTTACGGGAAAGGAAAGGGAGGAGATATTGAAAGCTCTCTTTAGATATAGGAGGCCAACAACCCTTCCTCCGATGATATTGATCCAGAGCAAACAGCGTTTTCCTTCGGATGCAAAAATCAGCCTAATCTGGGGGAAAGGAGTGATGTCCAAGACAGGGGTAGCCGCAGACCAGGATCAAATCCTTCGTTTCCAAGTCAGGAAGCCTTTCTCTGCAGAGTTCAGTTGCGATAGAGAACATAAAGGGGCGGGATGTATTCCTATCTTACCCATGAATCTCTACTTCTCTACCCCTATCTCTAAGGATCAGGCAAATAAAATCATAATGAAGGGGGCTGATGGAAAGATATGGAAACCACAATTAGAAGGGCAGGAAGAGGTGAGCCATGTTTCCTTCAAAGGTCCTTTCCCGGAGAATGGGAACTTCGTTATAGAACTTCCACCTGCGCTTAAAGATATCACAGGCCGGCCACTCATTAATGCAGATAAATTTCCGCTCTCTGTTCGAACGGAGATGTATCCTCCTTTGGCAAAATTCTCAGCAAGATTTGGTATCGTGGAGCTGAAGCCAGAACCCGTGCTTCCTGTCACATTGAGGAATGTGGAACCCGAGGTGAAGGCTAAAATGTTGAAGACTGATCAAGAGGAAGGGATTCTCGGAAAGGTGATGGGAAAAGTCCTTAATGTGCAGCCTGAAAAAGGAGAGAGCGTTCAGATCTGGTTGAGGAAGGTTGCTTCTGCTTCACGGGATAAATCCATTTTTAGCGATGGGAAGGGAGTAATAGATTTTAAAGTTCCAAAGCTGATGGGCGCTCGTGCCTTTGAGGTGGTTGGGATTCCGTTTAAAAAACCCGGACTCTACATTGTTGAACTTGAGAGTACGATCTTGGGAAAATCCCTTCTCGGTTCACCCAAACCGATGTATGTCCCAACCGCAGCTCTGGTGACCAATCTTTCTGTCCACTTTAAGTGGGGAAAAGAATCCTCCTTGGTTTGGGTAACAGCTCTCGATACAGGAGAGCCTGTGAAAGAGGCGACGGTGACTGTGAGGGACTGCCAGGAAAAGGTTCTATGGCAAGGAAAGACGGATGCCAACGGGATTGCGCGAATTGAAAGCTCATTTCCCTCGTCAGGAGAACTCCCCCGCTGTGAGTATCGCACAGATGGTTATGACTATCCCCAGATGGGAGCCCTCGAATCCCTCAGAGGAGGTCTTTTTGTGATGGCCCAGACCTCTGAGGATATGGCCTTTGTTCATTCCAGCTGGGATAATGGGATCGAACCTTGGAGATTTAATGTTCCTGGAGAACATTACTCAGGACCTTTCATCGCTCATACTATTTTTGATCGGACATTGCTTCGAGCTGGTGAAACGGTCCATATGAAACATCTCTTTCGTCAACATACCATGAAAGGGTTTTCTCTGGTTCCCAAACCTCAAATGCCTGATTATGTTTCCATCGAACATTATGGGAGCGGACAGAAATACGAATTTCCATTGAAGTGGGATCCAAATGGAATCGCTGAGATGACTTGGACCATTTCCAAGGAGGTAAAACTCGGGTTTTATGAAGTGAGACTATTTAAAAAGTCCGAGACAGAACAGAGAAGAGCATTCCACCGAAGAGAACCTCGGGAATGGACCTCTGGAAGATTCAGGGTGGAGGAGTTTCGAGTTCCTCTCCTAAAAGGGATCATCCAGCCTCCCACCGATCCACTCATCCATGCCAAAGATGCCACGCTTGATTTGAGCGTTCAATATCTCGCAGGAGGGGGAGCAGGGCTCCTTCCCATCAAATTGCGTAGCGAAGTTAGACCTAAATATATCTCTCCCTTTGAAGGATTTGATGACTTCGTATTTAGTAATGGTCCGGTCAAGGAAGGATTGGTTCGAAGAGGAGCGCCCCTGGGGGAGGGAGAGTTTGAAGAAGGGTTCGAAGGGGAGGAGAGAGTCACGGAGAGAAAAGAGATTAAACTTCCCACGGTCGATTTGACATTGGATAAATCCGGCTCGATACGGACAACGATCACCAATTTGCCAAAAGTTGAAAGCCCCAAAGAGATATTGAGTGAAATGGAATTTCAAGACCCCAGCGGGGAGATCCAGACCGTCTCTACCAGAATTCCTCTATGGCATTCGAAATATCTCATTGGAATCAAGCCGGATTCATGGGCGGTCTCGAAGGATGTCTTTAAATTTCATATTGCGGTGGTTGACCTCTTCGGCAAACCTGTTCCAAATGCTTCAGTGAAGGTCGATCTTTTTGAAAGAAAGACCTTTACCCATCGAAAGCGTCTCGTCGGAGGATTTTATGCCTACGAGCATTCAACGGAGATCAAAAAGGTCGTCATGCTTTGTGAAGGGAAAACAGATTCTAAAGGGCTCCTGATCTGCGAAGTTCAGTCACCTATCTCTGGAAATGTGATTCTTCAAGCTCAGAGTTTTGATGATATGGGCAATATGACAGTGGCCCAAAGGGATGTTTGGGTAGCGGGAAAGGAGGAATGGTGGTTTGAGGTCGGAGATCATGATCGGATAGACCTTCTCCCCGAGAAGAAGAGATACGAGCCTGGTGAGAAAGCAACTTTCCAGATCCGGATGCCATTTCGGAGCGCAATGGCTCTGATCACAATAGAAAGGGAAGGGGTGATGGAGGCCTGGGTGAAGAGGATCTCAGGGAAGAAACCTGTGATTGAAGTGCCCATCAAAGGATCCTATGCCCCGAATGTCTTTGTCTCTGTTCTGGTTGTGCGAGGTCGTTTACCCTGGATCAAGCCGACTGCCATGATTGATCTTGGGAAGCCTGCTTATAAACTTGGTATTGGCGAAATCAAGGTCGGATGGAAGGATCATGAACTGAAGGTGAATGTCTCTTCAGATCGGAAAGTCTATAAGGTTCGACAAAAGGCAAAGGTTCATATCAAGGTGAGGACCTCTGATGGAAAGGTTCCTCCTCCAGGGAGTGAGATCGTTCTCGCTGCCGTGGACGAGGGCCTGCTTGAACTGATGCCCAACCAAAGCTGGGAAATCCTCTCAGCGATGATGGGCCGAAGGGGTTATGGAGTTCATACCTCAACAGCTCAGATGCAGGTGATTGGGAAACGCCATTTCGGGTTGAAGGCATTGCCTCCAGGAGGAGGTGGGGGAAAGCAGTCCACAAGGGAGTTATTCGATACCCTCCTCCTCTGGAAGGGCCGCCAACCTTTGGATGCCAGTGGAGAGGCATCGGTCGAAATCCCTCTGAATGACTCGATCACCAGTTTTCGAATCGTCGCCGTGGCGACCGGAGGAATAGGCCTTTTTGGAACAGGGTCCACCTCGATTCAGTCCACACAGGACTTGATGATCTTATCCGGCCTTCCTCCTCTCGTCAGAGAGGAAGACCGATTCAAGGCAGGGTTTACCCTCCGCAATACGACGAACCGGAATATGGAATTAGAGGTTTCTGCAAAGGTGGAAGGACTTTCACAATCTCTAAGCCCCATGAATGTTTCTTTAACACCAGGGGAGGCAAAAGAGGTTGGATGGGATGCCGTCGTTCCGATTAACGTTGAAGCACTTCGCTGGGAAGTGGAGGTGAAGGATAAAACATCAGGGACAGGAGATCGTATTCGAGTAGCCCAGAAAGTCGTCCCTGCCATTGCAGTGAGGACCTTTCAAGCGACCATCGCACAGGTGGAAAAAGAATTCAAGACCTCTGCAGAACGACCGAAAGATGCACTTCCGGGACGTGGAGGGGTGAGGGTGACCTTGCGTCCAAAGATCGCCGAAGGGTTGAATGGCGTCTTGGAATATATGAAGTGGTATCCTTATGGATGCATGGAGCAGAAAATTTCAGTGGCTATTGCACTGCGTGATGAGACCCTTTGGAAGAAATGCATGTCTGAGCTTCCTTCTCATCTCGACTCCGAGGGTCTGGTGAAGTATTTTCCACCCTGTCTCTATGGAAGTCCGACATTGACCTCTTACATCATGGCCATCGGTCACGAAGCAGGATGGCCTATTCCTGATGAGACCAGAGAAAAGATGGAAACGGGGCTCAGAAAATTTATTGAAGGATCGATCATCCGGTATTCACCTATCCCGACAGCAGATCTTTCCATTCGAAAATTAGCCGCCGTAGAAGCCTTATCAAGGGTGGGAAAGGCGGAATCGAAATTATTAAGTTCCATCTCCGTTGAACCCAATCTCTGGCCAACCTCTGCGGTGATCGATTGGTTCAACATTCTAAACAATGTCGGGACTATTCCAAATCGGGAAGAGCGAAAAAGAGAAGCAGAGCAAATCATCCGATCTCGCCTCAATTTCCAAGGGACGGTCATGAATTTTTCGACAGAGCGGTCAGATGGTTTATGGTGGCTGATGGTCTCCAATGATGTGAATGCAGTTCGTGTCGTCTTATCGCTTCTTAACTCAGAAAGTTGGAAGGAAGATATGGCGAGATTGGTTCAGGGAGCACTGGCAAGACAGAAGAGGGGGAGATGGGATTTAACCCTTGCCAATGCCTGGGGCGTTCTGGCCATGGAAAAATTCTCAAAGGCCTTTGAGAGCATCCCGGTTTCTGGCTCTACCCATGCCACATTGTCTAGAGAATCTTTTACGACCGACTGGAATGCCTCCCCCAAAGGGAAGACTTCTTTATTTCAATGGCCTGCTAAAAAGGAAGAACTTTCCATCTTACATCAGGGGACGGGAAGGCCATGGGCCACTATCCAGGGCCTTGCTGCCATTCCTCTGAAAGAACCATTTTCAAGTGGATATAAGATTAAGAAGACGGTCATTCCGATTGAACAGAAACAACCCAAACAATGGAACCGTGGGGATATCCTTCGAATCCGTTTGGAAGTGGAGGCCCAAGCCGACCAGACCTGGGTCGTGGTGAGCGATCCTATTCCTTCGGGAGCGACCATTCTCGGAAAAGGGCTGGCAAGAGACTCACAACTCCTCATCAAAGGGGAAGAACGAAAAGGCTGGGTCTGGCCAGCCTATGAAGAACGCTCCTTTGAAGCATTCCGAGCCTATTATGAGTATGTCCCCAAAGGACAATGGGTGGTTGAATATACCCTCCGGTTGAATCAGAGCGGAGTATTCCAGCTTCCAACAACAAGGGTGGAGGCGCTCTATTTTCCGGAGATGTTCGGGGAGATCCCAAACCAGATGGTTGAGGTCCGTCCATAATAAGTGATTTGTATGAATTCAGGTGTTTCAAATACTTTAAGGGAGGGTCATGCAAGCTTGTCATTCCTGCCCCGTTTTTCAACGGGATAAACTCTAGCAGGAATCTATACTCATGGAAAGGCTGGATTCCCGTTTGCACGGGAATGACAGAACGGGAACTCTTTCAAACGGATGAACTCTTACGGTTTCTTATAAGGTTACCATTCATGATAAGACGATTTTTTTTGCAATTCACTTTGTTAATCCTCTTATGTGGAGTGGTCCATGCCCTGCCTTCTCATGATGAGGTTCGGCTGTCTTATGTGAAGTCAGACTCCCTTTTACTGGACCGACATGGAGAAGTCCTTTATGAATTGAGAACGGATAAAGTTCGAAGAAGACTTGACTGGACTTCATTGAAAAGTATTTCCCCTGCTTTGAGGGTGGCTGTGGTGAAAGCAGAGGATAAGCGGTTCTATGAGCATCCTGGGTTTGATTATAAATCAATGGGGGCTGCGGTCGTCGAGGGACTGACTTCAGAGAGCCTCCGTGGAGCAAGCACGATCACCATGCAATTAGCTTCCCTCTTAGATAGAGAGCTCCAGGCCAAAAAAGAGAGAAGATCCATATGGCAGAAGGGGAGACAGGTCATCAGGGCGTGGGAGATTGAAAAGGGTTGGTTAAAGCAAGAAATATTGGAAGCCTACCTCAACCTCGTCACATTTCGAGGAGAACTTCAAGGGATTGCTGCTGCCTCGAGGGGAATATTCGGGAAAGACCCTCATGGCCTGGATCAATCCGAATCCCTCATCCTGGCCTCCTTGATCCGGTCACCCAATACTTCCTCGACAGAGTTAGTCAGAAGGGTTTCTCATCTCAATAAAGTGATGGACTGGCAAATTGGCGAGGAAGAGATTCATTCTAAGGTGAGGCAGTTATTTTTTGGACCGAACTTGCCCCGTCCACGGATGGATCTTGCCCCCCATATTGCGAGGCAGTTATTAAAAGGGAAACCCCATGGGTCTACGGTTACCTCTACCTTGGACAGCCAAATCCAGCGATTTGCTCTGGATCGGTTAGTCCACCATCTTTTTCCGCTCAGGATGCAGAATGTGAAGGATGGAGCGGTTCTTGTTGTGGAGAATCAAACAGGAAATGTCCTGGCCTATGTGAGTCAAAGTGGAGACCCTTTATCTGCTCGGTTTGTCGATGGGGTTCAAGCCAAGAGACAAGCTGGTTCTACCTTGAAACCTTTTCTTTATGGCCTTGCCTTTGATCAACGCATTCTTACCTCGGCCTCCCTCCTGGATGATTCCCCGCTGGATATTGCGGTCTTAAGCGGAATCTATCAACCCAGAAATTACGACTCCCAGTTCAAAGGATTCGTCACTTCAAGAATCGCCCTGGCTTCCTCTCTCAATGTCCCTGCCGTCAAGACATTATCCCTTGTCGGCATTGAGCCTTTCTTAAATAAGCTGCGACAGTTGGGGATGAAGGGGCTCAATGAGTCGGGCGATTTCTATGGTCCTTCGCTTGCCCTTGGATCTGCTGATATAAGCCTCTGGGAACTTACCAATGCCTATCGGACTCTGGCCAATGAAGGAGCGTGGAGTGAGCTCCGTCTCATCCCTGAAGAGAATACTCCAGCCAGGAAGAGACAAGTATTTTCAAAAGAGGCGTCCTTTCTCATCTCGGATATATTATCTGACAGAGATGCCCGGAGTGTCACCTTTGGTCTTGAAAATCCTTTGTCCACCCGTTTCTGGACGGCTGTCAAGACCGGTACCAGCAAGGATATGAGGGATAACTGGTGCATCGGATATTCAAGAAAGTTTACCGTAGGGGTCTGGACAGGAAACTTCTCTGGAGAACCGATGTGGAATGTGAGTGGAGTGACCGGAGCTGCTCCCATCTGGATCGAGGTGATGAATTTTCTTCATCGAAATAATCCCAATATAAAGAGAGGAGCTCTCAGCAGCCTCGTGCAAAGAGAGGTTGAATTTCCGCAGGGCATAGCGGCCTCCAGAGAGGAATGGTTTATCCGCGGGACAGAACCCCATTCAAAGGAACAGAGAATAGGTCCATTCCACCCGAGAATCGTCTACCCTCCCTCGGGAACGGTGATTGCCCTGGATCCGGATATTCCACTGGAACTTCAGAAAATCTTCTTTATCTCTCAAGCCAGTGAAAATGAATTTCGATGGGTATTGGATGGGTCACCCATGGAAGCGGTGGGTAAAACGATCCCCTGGACTCCAAAAGCGGGAAAATATTTCCTCGCTCTTGCGGATGGGGATGAAAAAATTTTAGATTATGTTTATTTTGACGTGAGAGGTCCAGAAGCGGATTAATTGCTCCCCCTCTCCCTTGATGGGAGAGGGCTGGGGTGAGGGTGGCTCAAGATAAATATGATCAAAATCTATATTGCGAGGCATGGGGAGACGACCTGGAATGTGGAAGGGAGGATACAGGGCCGAAGTGATCCCGGGCTCAGTCCGAAAGGTGAACAACAGAAACTTGCCCTTCTTGAGCAGCTTAAAAACCAGTCCCTCTCGGCGATCTATACCAGTAGCCTTCAGAGATCGATTCTCACAGCCCAACCCGTTGCCGATCACTTGGGCCTGCCCATTCGGAAAGAGTCTGGACTCGATGAAATCGCCTTTGGGATTTTGGAAGGAAGAAACCTATACCAATTTGATGAGGTGACCCAGAGTGAATGGAGACGGTTCAAAGATGATCGTTTCAACTACCGTATCCCAGGAGCAGAAAATTATACGGATGTCGCAAACCGGATTAAACCATTTATTGAAAAAACCCTCCGAGATCATGAGGGTCAGGAAGTTCTGATCGTCGGCCATCGAGTTGTCAATCGATTGCTGATCGGGACGCTTATGGGGTTTCCGATTGAGTGGGTCTTAAAGATCGAACAAACCCACGATTGTCTTTATCTGATTCAGAGAAGTGATGAAGCCAAGGTTTTTCATTACATCGATGGGAAAGTGAGGGAGGGAATTCTCCTGGTCGGGGAGGAAGTGATCTTATAAAGGATGAGCGAAACCCAAAAGGTTAATTGGAAAATCCGTTGTGTGATTTACGACTGCGATGGTGTTCTCTTCGATTCCCTCGAAGCCAACACAAAATTGTATAACGATCTCTGCGCTCGGGTGGGGAGAGGGCCTCTGAGAGAGGAAGAACTGAGGTACGTCCATACCCATACCTTTTTTGAAGCCCTCCATTTCATTTTTGGACAAAAAGACGAAATGGAAAAAAAGGCCTTGGAATTGCTGAGGCTGAAACAGATTGACCTAAGAGAATATGTGGTTTATTTAAAAATGGAGCCCCATCTTTTGCAGACCTTAGAGAAGCTGAAAGAAAAAGGAATCCTTCGGGTCATTAACACCAACCGGACGACCTCGATGAAATATATCATGGAAAAATATGATCTCTGGCAATATTTCGAGATGGTGGTGACAGCCCTCGATGTCAAAAACCCTAAACCTAACCCTGAATCAATCGAGAAGATCATTCAGGAATTGAATCTGAATAAAGAGGAAGCCGTTTTTGTTGGAGATTCTGACGTAGACCAACAAACAGCCGAGTCCTCAGGCGTGAGATTTATTGCCTATAAAAACAGGGAGATTGCAAACGACCTTTTTATTGATGACCACTTCGATCTTTTAAAGATTGTTTAAAGATAGAGAATCCTCCGGATAACTCACCTACTTCATCAGCCCTTTTATAAAATCGATACTTCTCTTGTCATCCCATTTTGCACTGCCGATATGTTTAAAAGCTATTTTCCCTTCTGGAGATAGTATAAATGTCGCCGGGATGCCCCGCGTCTTGAAAACGTCTGGGGGTGTACCGCGTATCGTATAGATCGGGAAGGTCAACCCTTTCTCTTTCACAAATTGGCTTACTTTAGAGGTCTCTTCGTTCGAGACGCAGACAAAAACAACCCCGTCGTCTTTTAACTTTTCGTGAAGGCGTTGAATACTTGGCATTTCAGCAACACAAGGAGAGCACCAAGTGGCCCAGAAATTGAGAAACACCACTTTCCCTTTTGCATCAGCCATTTTGAAATCTTGACCATCAAGGGACTTAACGGCCCAATCATACTCAGCAAGAGTAGTTGAAGGAAAAGATGGCGTTTCCAACCTACTTTCTAATGTTTTCCCTTTATCAGGACTCTTCTTGCTGGAGAATATATTTCCTCCCCCAAACCACCAAGAAAACATATAATACACAACGATCAATAGAAGAACAAAGACCGTGATCACGATTCCTGCGCCGACACCGAGGAAAAAGTCCCTATTAAAAATCTTCATGATTCCTCCCCTGTAGGTTTCTATCCGGACGGGTGTTTATACAAGTTCATGAAAATAAAGTCAACGGGGTTTTCTACTTTAAATGCCGTCTTTTCAAAAGGTTATGACTTTTTTCGATCAGAATAAAATCCTTGTACATTCAATGGTTTTTTTGATAAAAAGGAAACACCATGCCCCCTCGTAAAGAAGACTTTTCATTCCAGAGAAAGCTTGAGCAGGAGATAGAACTCTGGCTTAAGGAAGGCATCCTTCTCCCTGATCAGAAGGAACGCATCCTTGAACGATACAGGTTGCTTAAAAGAGCGGACGAGAAGGCAGGCCCTGGAAAACTCGCCACAACTATTTCCATCCTGGGCTCCATTCTCGTTGGCGTAGGGGTCATCCTTTTCATTGCCTCAAACTGGTCTGCTATCCCAAACTGGGGCAGACTCTTCATCGTCTTTTTCTCCATGTTGGCAAGTTATGGATTGGGCTTTTATCTCCGCTATGAGGCCAAGAACTATCCCAAAGTAGGAGCCTCTCTCATCCTTCTGGGTTCCCTCATCTTCGGGACTGGAATGTTTTTGATTGCCCAGATCTACCACATCACGGTTCACTATCCCAATGGACCACTCCTGTGGGGGTTATTTGTGCTCCCCCTTGCCTACCTCTTGCGGTTTAAAAGTCTCATTTCCCTTGCCATCCTTGTCCTCTTGATCTGGCTAGGAATGGAGGCACATCTTCGGACATCCCATTATAGTTATCTTGAAACCGTCACCATGGTCCCCCTCTTTTTCATGGCAGGAGTTACCCTCTGGGGTATTGGCCTGATGCACAGGGAATGGAAATCTTTGAGAATCATTTCCACTCCCTATATCTTAATTGGCTCACTCATTACTTTCTTTACGGGATATATCCTGACCTTCAACCTTTATGGATTGAGATTCGAATCAGATGCTCTTTTGATATATTATCCCGGAATAGCGGTTCTGTTTTTAGTGGCAATGATTATACGATGTTTGCCCGAGGGGAAAGAAAAAGGGTGGATTCCAGAAACCCTCGGCTTGGTCATTCTGATGGCCATCGTGATTTACCTCGCTCTCTTTTTTCCGAAGGCATCTCCCATGAGTCTGAGAGGAGACTTGAGGTTGTTCTTTAATATTCTCTTTGCATTAGAAATAGTTGGTCTTATCACCCTTGGGTTTATCAGGCGATATCCCATTTATGTTAACATCGGCCTTCTGTTTTTCGCCCTCGATGTGGTGGCGCGGTACTTCGATGTTTTTTGGGGACTTCTTCCCAGATCTCTATTCTTCATCCTGGGTGGACTTCTCCTTCTTTTCGGTGGAATTATCCTTGAGAGGAAGCGAAGAAAAATTCTCGCCTCGTTCAACATTAAGGAGGCTGACGAATGAGGAAAAAATTTATCCTCCTTGTCCTCCTCCAAGTTGCGCTCCTTGTTGGTATTATCGCCTATCGACAATACTGGGTGGCAACAGGAGATAAAGTTTTATTGAAGACCGCACCGGTTGATCCGAGAGATATATTCCGAGGAGATTATATCCATCTCCGATATGATATTTCGACCCTTGATCTTAATGGGTTAGGCGTCAAAGAGAGTTTCAAATCCAATGAGAAGGTGTATGTCATCCTTGAAAAAAATCCGGAAGGCGTCTTCAGTGCTAAGTCTGTCAGTAAAGAACTTCCAGCAGGAAAGAAATTTATTCAGGGCCGTGTCCAACACGAGATGCCGTCATCGAGATGGGAAGTTGTATTAAAGGATGATTCAGAAAATCTTCACGAACTGAAACCCCAAGGGTTTTGGAATGTCAAGAGGGGAGACCGCATCACCTTCTGCCTTGATGAGAGGGGGAATATACTGATTTTCTATAAGGAGGGCGCAGATTATAAACCCAAGTGCAGGAGAGGCCAATCATTGAGCGGCATCATTGAAGAGATCAAAGAGATAAAGACCAGAACCCTCCACGTCGAATATGGTATTGAGAGCTATTTTGTCGAGGAAGGGAAGGGAAGGGCCATAGAATCTTCGCGCGATGCCAGGGAGCTGAGAGTAAAGGTTTCCCTACGTAAAGATGGCAAGGGAATTATCACCGCCTTATTGGTGGATGGGAAATTGGTGAGGTGATATGATTATCCTATTCCAGCCGGGGCACTCTATTGAAAGACATTTGGGACTCGGTTCAAAGTCATCGATTATTTCGCTGAAGCCATTCGGTACAAACCTACACCGAAAACGTGAAAGGAATCGACCACACCGTTTCTTTCAATCTTTCTAAAAATTTTCTTCCTATTTGGTTAGAAAATAAAATCTTCAATCCAAAAAAATGTAGGAGAGCCTCTCTGGGGGTACCTCAAAAAGGCGACCACGCTTGCGCGCCGAAGTGCTACAGCGCGCAGGCACGGAGGGCCGCCCCTACGAATTGATAAATCAATTTTCATAGTTGTTGGCGACCCGTTAGGGTCATGAAT
>Ga0315286_10005002_pt1 | contig 12767 bp, 13 predicted proteins | sample YL17G10_0_MG_FD_205038 | JGI IMG/M metagenome (GOLD analysis project Ga0315286, IMG submission 205038) | Sediment microbial communities from Yellowstone Lake, YNP, Wyoming, USA - YL17G10_0 | ecosystem: Environmental > Aquatic > Freshwater > Lake > Sediment | place: USA: Wyoming | collected... | reverse complement strand
TTCCGAGCCTGGCCGTGGCGGCACCTCCGATGGGGATCATCAACGAATCCGCGTGCGATGAAAACTGGAGAGTGCCGACCCCGCGATGCGCCGGCGGATTCCGGTTCGCCTGCGGTCCCGGCGGTAGGCGCGTCAGGATTGCGCTGGACCGCCCCGCGGGGCCATGATCGAATCCGGCCGCGAGACCATTCTCCCACGGTCCCGGACCGCGGGACCCAGACCAGTTCTGCCGCAAGAGGAGGTGAATGATGCTGAAGGAATTCAAGGAATTCGCGATGCGGGGGAATGTCGTCGACATGGCGATCGGCATCATCATCGGCGCGGCCTTCGGGACCATCGTCTCGTCGCTGGTCGCCGATGTGATCATGCCCCCGATCGGGCTCGCACTGGGCAACGTGGATTTCTCCAACCTCTTCGTCGTGCTGAAGTCGGGACCGGCAGGCGGGGGCTACGCGACCCTGGAGGCGGCCAAGACGGGCGGCGCGGTGACGCTCAACTACGGCAAGTTCATCAACACGGTCATCAGCTTTCTGATCGTCGCTTTCTCGGTCTTCCTGCTGGTCAAGGGCATGAACCAGCTGAAGCGCAAGGAGCAAGCGCCTGCCGCGGAGCCGACGACCAAGAGCTGCCCGCACTGCCAGACGACGATCCACATCAAGGCGACGCGCTGCCCGGCCTGCACCTCGCAGATCGGCGCGGCCTAGCCCCGATCCGAGGCCGCTCCGCGCGCCGGGGCGGCCCCTCAAGTCCCTGCAATTCCAGGCGGATGCCTCCTCTCGCCGGGCACCGGCTCTCGCTGCAGGTGAGCACGCGGTTCTAGGGCGCCCCGCCGGCCGGCCCCCGCCGCAACCTGCCTCCGGGACTTGCGTAGGTTGACGCGGCCCCGATCGGCACCTATCGTGAGGTGCCTGAAATGGCGGGGCCTTTTCAACGGAGGTGAAGATGTTGCTAATCCCTCTGGTGGTGATTCTGTCGTTGGCGGTGATTCTGGTCGCCATCGTGGTCGGCATCTACAACCGGTTGGTGACGAACCGGAACCGCTACCAGAACGCCTACGCGCAAATCGATGTTCAGCTCAAGCGTCGCTACGACCTGATTCCGAATCTGGTCGAGACCGCGAAGGGCTACATCGCCCACGAACGTGGAACGCTGGAGGCCGTCACCCAGGCACGGACCGCGGCGGTGGGGGCGGCGCAGACGGCGGCGGCACGGCCCGGCGATCCGGGGGCGATGCAGGCGTTGGCCGGCGCGGAGGGGGCGCTCACCGGGGCTTTGGGCCGGCTCTTTGCCGTGATGGAAGCCTACCCGGATCTGAAGGCGAACCAGACGATGATGCAGCTCATGGAGGAGCTGACCTCGACCGAGAACCGGATCGCCTTCTCGCGTCAGGCGTTCAACGACGCCGTGCAGGCGTACAACATCTCGCGCGAGACCTTCCCGGCGGTCCTGCTGGCCGGCATGTTCGGCTTCACCCCGGCGTCCCTGCTGGAGTCGACCGAATCGGCCGAGGAGCGCAAGGCTCCGAAAGTCTCCTTCAGCTCGTAGGCCAGTGATGCGGGCCGTGGACCTACCCCCCACGGCCCGCGTCCGCGCGATGAGTCGCACACGATGAACTTCTTCGAGCAGCAGGAGCGGGCCCGGCGCAACACCGGGTGGCTGCTCTTCCTCTTCACCGTCGCGGTGATCGGCCTCGGCTTCGGGGTCTACGGGGCTACGATGGCCGGGCTCCACGTCTCCCGCGGGCACTTCCCCGTGAGCGGCTTCCGCTACGAATTCGGTACCTCCCGCGCGCCTGGCTACCGATCCACGCACCGCCCGAGCCCCGACGCACCGGCGCGCGCGTCCGTTCCGCGTCGCGCCGCCCCGCTCGGTTGGTGGCGCCCGGACATCTTCATCGGCTGTTTCAGCGCCACCCTGGGCGTCATCGGACTGGCGAGCCTGGGGCGTACCGCCGGGCTGCGCGCCGGGGGGATCGCGGTCGCCGAGATGATGGGGGCGCGCGTCGTTCCGCCCGGAACGCAGGAGGTACGCGAGCGGCGCCTACGGAATGTGGTCGAGGAGATGGCGCTCGCCGCGTCGGTACCGGTGCCGCAGATCTTCGTCCTGGACGAGGAGGGGGGGATCAATGCCTTCGCCGCGGGCCACACGCCGGCCGACGCCGCGATCGTGGTCACCCGCGGTACGCTCGAGCACCTGAATCGCGAGGAGCTGCAGGGCGTAATCGGCCACGAGTTCAGCCACATCCTGAACGGCGACATGCGGATGAACGTCCGAATCATGGGTCTGCTCTTCGGGATCCTCGTGATCGCCGTCATCGGGCGCGGCCTGCTGCGGATCATGTCGTTCGGGCGCGGGGGACGCGGGCGCGGCGGTGGAGGGTTCGCGGCGTTCCTGGTGGCCGGCGCGCTGGTGACACTGATCGGCTACGCCGGCCTCTTCTGCGCGCGGCTGATCAAAGCCGCCGTGAGCCGGCAGCGCGAGTACCTGGCCGACGCGGCCTCGGTCCAGTTCACCCGCAATGCGGATGGGATCGCGGGAGCGTTGAAGAAGATCGGTGGCTTCGTCTTCGGTTCGCAGGTGAAGGCGCGGCGGGCCGAGGAGGCCAGCCACTTCTTCTTCAGCGACGCGGTTTCCTACTCGCTCTTCTCCGGGCTCTTCGCAACTCACCCGCCGCTGCACGAGCGGATCCGGCGGGTCGACCCGAGCTTCGACGGACACTATCCCCAAGTGCGACTGCTGGCGGCGGACGCGGTGGAGGACGGGGCTTCGGGCGCAGAAGCGTTTGAAGCGGCGGGTTTCGCGCCGGCTGGTCAGGGCGTCGCGAGGATCGCCACCGACCCGGCATCGGTGACGCGGCTCGTCGGCAACCCGAATCCGGATCACACCGACTACGCCGCGGCGCTGTTGCGCGAGCTGCCCGATGCGCTGCGCGAGGCGATGGGCAGCGCGTTCTCGGCGAGCGCGCTCATCTACGCGATGCTGCTGAGCGAGGACGCCGCCGTGCGCGAGCGGCAGGTGGCGACCGTGCGCACCGGTCTGGGTGCGGAGATGGAGCGGGAGACGTGGCGTCTGGCGGCGGCGCTGGGGGGGACCGAGGCGCGCTGGCGGCTGCCGGTCGCCAAGCTCGCGCTGCCGGCACTGCGTGCGATGACCCCGGCCCAGCAGGAGGCGTTCGCCGGCACGGTGGGGGCGTTGATCACGGCCGACGCGCAGGTGAGCCTCTTCGAGTTTGCGATCAGCCGAACGCTGGTGCGTCATCTCGCCGCGGGTCGCGTCGCACCCCCGCGGGCAACGGTCCGCACGCTGGGTCCGGTGCTCGACGACTGCCGTACGCTGCTCTCCTGCCTGGCGCGGCAGGGGCAGCCGGATGAGATCGGCGCGCAGCGCGCCTACGCCGCGGGCGCGGCGCGCCTGCAGATGCCGACGCGCCTGGGCCTGCTGGGGTCTGAGGCGTGCTCCCTGGAAGCCACCGGTGCGGCGCTCGATCGCCTGCGGACCACGGTGCCCCGCGTCCGCGAGCAGATCCTGGACGCCTGCGCCCACGGCGTGCTGGCCGACGCGACCGTCACCCTCGAGGAGGCGGAGCTGCTCCGCGTCGTGGCCGACGCGCTCGATTGCCCGCTACCGCCCTTCCTGACGCCCGCGGCCTGAGCGAAGGCGAACGACGCTATCCCTGCGGGAGCGAGAAGTGCATCTGCACGATCACCCACTTGCCGTCGCGCTTTTCCAGCACGCCGGTCCAGCGCGCATTGACCCAGCCCATCGGCTGACCGTCCCACTCGCTGAAATCGTCGAGGAAGGCGGAGAACCAGGCGGCATCGCCCGAGCGGGAGAGGTGGATCCGGAGGTCCTTCACCTCGTGGCCCGTGGCCTTGAACTCGGGACGCATGAAGAGCTCGTCCACCATCTGCCGGAAGGTGTCGAATCCGACGATCGTGCTCGCGGAGTCCGGATGGTAGATGAAGAAGGAGGAGTCCTGGGCCACCGAGTTGAAGAGCAGGTCCCGGTCCTTATTGGCGGCCCAACCGATGGAGGTTTCGATGACCTTGGTGATCTCGCGCTTCTCCGCGCCGGAATCCGGTATGGGGGCGGGGGACCTCCCGGAGCACGATAGGGCGAGCAGCAGCGCGGCACCGAGTCCAAGCAGGTTTCGGCTCTTCATCCTTCCCTCCGACGCGTGCGTCCTGCCGCGTCTTGGGATGCGCCGGGCGACGGACGGCAACCGGTGACGCGGAGCTCTCGAGACTGCGGCCCATGGGCCTCCGCCAAACGCTAGCATAGAACGGATTGAGGCCGGGGTGCAGAATACCGCAGGGAGACATCGCGATCGGCAGGGAGACACACGGAGGAGAGATGAAAGCCATACCGGTCGGGCTGGTCATCGGAGGGATACTTCTGGCACTCGGCGCCGTCCCCCGCGCGTTTGCCGCGGGGCCCCTCGCATTCGACGTCGAGACCGGCATGGTCGCGGCAGGCAGCAACGATGTCCGCATCCCCGGGGATACGGGCACGCGCTTCTCCCTGGTCGATGACTTGAGCACGGACGCCCGCGGCTTCCTGCGCCTGCGCGCCGCCTACACCCTGGGACCGCGGCAGCGACTCTCCGCGCTCTACGCGCCGCTGACCCTGAAGGCCTCCGGGAGCTGCGACCGCCCCATCACCTACAAGGACGTTACCTTCGTCACGGGAACGCCCCTGGCCGCCGAATACACCTTCAACTCCTACCGGCTGTCCTATGGCTACACCGTCCACCGGTCCGATCGTCTCTCGGTCGAGATCGGCTTGACGGCCAAGATCCGGGACGCGGCCATCGAGGTTCGGGGCGGAGGTCGGTCGGCGCGCAAGACGAATGTTGGTTTCGTGCCGCTGATCAACTTCGCGTTCGACTGGCGGCTGGGGCGCAGCGTCGGTCTTCGATTCGATGGCGACGCGCTTGCCGCACCGCAGGGCCGCGCCGAAGATGTGCAACTCGCCGTCTGGTACACCCCACGGCCGTCGCTCAGGCTTCGAGCGGGCTATCGGCTTCTCGAGGGAGGCGCGGACAACGACGAGGTCTACAACTTCGCGCTGCTCCACTACGCGGCGCTCGGCGTGACGGTGATGCCGTAGTGGGGCAGCTTCGGTGCCGTGGTGGCTTGCTGAAGCCTTCGGGCTTGGTGCTAGAATGCCGGCAGTTGCCGGTCCCCCCACGGCAAGGACTCGCGGAGGCTGCATGTTCATCAAGATCCTGACTCGCTTCGAGCGCGCCATCACTCTGGTTCTGATGGCCCTGATGATGGTGGTCGTGACGCTAGCGACCATCGACCTGATCTGGACGATTCTGCAGGGGGCTGTCCGTTCCCCCTTCGCGCTCTTCACGATCGAGAAGTTGCTCGAGGTCTTCGGCGCCTTCCTGCTCGTCCTGGTCGGCCTGGAGCTCCTGGACACGATCAAGGCGTACCTCAACGAGCATGTCATTCACGCCGAGATCGTGCTCATGGCGGCGATCGTGGCCGCGGCGCGCAAGGTGATCATCGTGGATCCCAAGGAGCTTAGTCCCCTGGCGATTTTAGCAATCGCGGCGCTGGTCCTCGCGCTGGCCTCAGGCTACTACCTGTTCACGCGCGCCCGACGCGCCTAGGGAGCGGCGATCTGCTCCCCTCTGGACCTGTTTGCATCGGGGCGGCCAGAATGGTAGCTGGGTGGTAAGATGACCCGAACGTCAGGAATCTGCAACTGTCCCGCGCCCGGCGGTCCGATCGTCGCCGAGCTGATGGAAGCCTCCAAGGTCTTCCGCAGCGCCGACACCGAGGTCGTCGCGCTGCAGCGGACCGACCTGCAGGTGTTCCGCGGTGAGCTGATGCTGATCTTCGGGCCCTCCGGATCCGGCAAGACGACCCTGCTCTCCCTGCTCGGGTGCGTGCTCTACCCGACCGAGGGGTGCGTCTGCATTGGCGGCGTCAGCACCGGCGACCTCGACGACACTCAGATGGCCGCCTTGCGACTGCGCGAGATCGGCTTCGTCTTCCAGCAGTTCAACCTGGTGGCACCCCTGAACTGCGAGGAGAACGTGATGGTCCCGCTGCAACTGCAACGCGTGCGCCGCGAGGCGGTGCGCGCGCGGGCGGCGCGCGCGCTCGCTCTGGTTGGGCTGAGCGAGCGGCGGCGCTTCCTGCCGCGGCAGCTCTCCGGAGGAGAGCAGCAGCGGGTGGCGATCGCCCGGGCGCTTGTCACCGACCCGGGCCTGATCCTGTGCGACGAGCCGACTGCATCGTTGGACGCGACGTCCATGCAGACCGTGCTCGGCGAGTTGCGCAGCCTGGCAGACGCGGGCAAGGCGGTCGCGGTCGTGACGCATGACCCGCGTCTGGAGCGATACGCAGATCGGATCATCCGGATCGAGAACGGCGCGATCGTGGAGGAAAGGCGGACCCGATGAGGCACCCAATCCGCCCGTGCGAAAGACGCACCCGGTGGCTCTCCTCTTGCGGAGCGCGGTCCCGCAGCCTGAACGGGACCTTGCTGCTCGCCGCCGCTCTGGCCCTCACCCTGACGGTGGCCTGCGGCTCCAGGCGTGAGCCGGAGCCCCAGCCGACCCCTGCCACGACGGTCGTCGCGGTGGAACGCGTGGTGGGGGTCGGACGGATCGAGCCGGAGCTGCGCATGGTCGAGTTGAGCAGCGAGGTTTCCGGGGTGGTGCGCGCCCTCGCGGCCGCCGCGGGAGACACGCTGCCGGCCGCCGGACCGATCGTGCGCCTGAGCGACGAGATCGAGCAGGCGCGACTGCGCCAGGCGGAGGCGCAGGCCGCCAGCCAGCATGCCCGGGTCGAGGCCGCCGTCGCGGCGCTCCGGGCCGCTCGTGCGCAGGCCGAGAACGCCGCCCTGAGCTTCGCGCGCGCCGAGAGCCTCTTCGCGCGTTCGGTGGATACCGAGGTGACCCGTGACGCCGCGCGTGCGGACGATCAGTCCGCCCGCGCCGAGGTCGACCGCTGGATGGCGGAGATCGCGGCGGCACAGGCGGTGCTCCGCCAGACGGAGGCCGATCGGCAACTGGCGCAGGAGGAACTGGCGCGGCGCACGCTGCGGGCCCCAGCCGCGGGTCGACTGCTGGCGCTGGACGTCGCGCTCGGCGACCTCGTCACGCCGGATCGCACCTGCGGGAGCTTCGCGATCGCGAGCCCGTTGACGGCCTGGTGTGAAGTGGATGAGCTCTTCGCCGATCGAGTTCGCCTGGGACAGGCGGCGATCGTGCGGAGTGTCGGTTCGACCGACACGCTGGCCCGGGGCGCGGTCGTCTTCGCCGGCCCCTATCTGCGGCGCAAGTCGATCTTCGCGGACGACGTGGCCGACCTGGAGGACCGGCGGGTGCGCGAGGTGCGGATCCGACTCGCACCCGATGCCGACCTGCTCTTGGGCTCCCGTGTCGAGTGCGTGATCGCGGTCGAGTAAGAAAGGACCCGGGACCGATGCTGCGTGTCGCCCTGCGCTTTGCCAGCTACGACAAGCCGAAGTCGATCGGGGTGATCATCGGCATCGTCGTCTCGGTCTTCCTCGTAGGGCAACAGATCGGCATCTTCTACTTCCTGACCGGGGCGATGTCGTCCCTGGCCGATAACACCGATGCCGATCTCTGGGTGGTCGATCGCCGCACCACAAACGTCAACGCCCTGGGACCGATCGACACCCGGGTGGGTCGCCAGGTCGAGGCCTTGCCCGGCGTCCGGAAGGCGTATCCGCTGATACTGGCCGGCGCATCGGTGCGCTTCCCCAGCGGCCGAACCTCCCCGGTCACGCTGGTCGGCGCGCAGCCCCCGGCCTTTCGCGGCGGACCTTGGCGGATCGTCCATGGCTCCCCGCAGGATCTCCTCGAGGAGGGTGCGGTCTCCGCTGATCTCTTCGACCGCCGGACCTTCGACGGGGCGGGACCGGGAACCCAGTTCGAAGTGAACGGCCGCCGGGCATTCATTGCGGTGCAGACCCGCGGCGCCCGTGGGTTCGGCGGGACCGTGCTCTTCACCACGGAGGCGCGGGCCCGCGCCTGGGGCGGCTTTCCCGCCGATCGGGTCAGCGCCTGGCTGATCGACGTGGCGTCGGGCGCCGACCCGATCGAGGTGCGGGACACCAACAACCGGACGATGCCCGGCATCCGCGCCTGGACCGCGCGTGACTTCTCCCGCGCGACCGTCCGGACCATCCTCGCCACCAGCGGCATCGCCTTCTCGGTCGGCACGTTGATCGTCTTCGCCTTCCTCGCGGGAATGGTGATCATCGGGCTGACGATGTACTCCTCCGCGGTCGACCGCCTGCGCGACTACGGCACGCTGAAGGCGATCGGGGCGAACAACGCGTACATCCGGGGCCTGATCGCGCTTCAGGCGTTGCTGTTTGCGCTGACCGGATACGCGCTCGGCATCGCCCTGATCGAGGGCTTTCGCAGCGGGATCTCCAACACCGGCGTGCTCTTCACCTACGGCCCGGGGACCAAAGTCGGCTTCTTCCTGATGACGGTCGTGATCGCCCTGGGCGGGGCGATCTTCGCCATGCGCCGGATCGCGCGGGTCGAACCTGCTAGCGTCTTTCGCGGGTAGTCCGCGGAACCTTGTGTCCTTCCCGCGGATTGACGATGCCCCGCCCCGGCCCATAGAATCGATGCTCGAATGACACTCGATTCACATTCGATGAAACGCCCCCGGGTGGCACGCGTTCTCCTGGTCGGCATCCTACTGGGTTCGATCTCCGTCGGGTCGGGTGCCCGGGCCTCGTCGGTCTCACCTTCGTTGACCTTGCGGCTCGGTCCCAGCGTCTCGCAGCACTACGGCAACCGGGAGCGCGGTCTCGAGTACGACGTCCAAAGCAGATGGCGCACGAGCATCACCGCCGGTGTATCGCTCTACCTGCCGGTGGTGGACCGCTTCGGACTGCAGCAGGAGATCTGCTACGTGCGCAAGGGCTCACGGGAGGCGATCGGCACCAAGATCCTGGAGATCCCGACGGTCCTGGACGTCACCTACGATCTGGACTACATCGAGATCCCGACCCTGCTTCGATTCAACTGGATAACCGCGGGGCGTTCCACGCTCTACGGCCTCACGGGGTTCGCGCTCTCCCTGAAAGTGCACGACCGGTACGTGCTCCGGGGAGATGTCGACGATGGTACGCAGGTCGTGCCCCTGCGGGCCGACGCGGCCATGCCGGAGGTCGACCTCTTCGACTTCGGCTTTGTCTACGGTATGGGGGCGGGGATGAAAGTAGCCGGCCGGGATCTCACCCTCGAGTACCGCTTCACGGTCGGGTGGAACTCGTTGAAGATGCCGACCTATGCGTATGTCCCGTTCGGCGATGAGGAGATCCTGGTCGACAACCCGCCGGTGCCCCTGCGGAATCAGAGCCATTGGGTCACGCTCGGCATTCGATTCTAGGAGGCGCGACATGCACAGACTCTGGCTTGTGCTCTGCCTGTCGATGCTCGGTTCGCCGGCCGGAGCCTACACGCACTGGAACCAGGTTCGTCACAGCGCGCAGTTGCCGGACGGTCGGGTCACGATCCGGGCCGAGAACCCCTCGGGACCCGGAGTGGAAAACGCCCTGCTCTACGCCGCGGGAGGCGTGCAGGAGCTGCCGATGGCGCCGGTCCCGGACGGTCCCGCAACCGTGGAGGGCACCGCCCCGGGACCGATCGAGGAGCGGCGTTTCTACGGATTTCGGTTGCGGCAGGACGGGTCGTTGGACTTCCTGCCGGTGCGCATCGCCGACGGCGTCGATCCGATCCCGGCGGAGCTCACGCGGGTGGCGACTGACCCGACCGGCGATGAACTCTTCGGTCTGGGGAATCTCGATCTCGTCGACTGCCGCGTGAGCGTCTCCGGTTCGCGGCTCTTCGCGGCGCTGCGCAACGCGGGGGGAGGCTTTCCGGTCAACAGCGGCTTCACCTTCTACGGATACCTGCTTGGGATCGCGGACGCAGCCCAGATCGACCCGGACACGATCTTCGCGCTCATGTACACGTTCAACCAGCCGGGCATCATCGGGCCCGGTCTCTACAAGATCACGGGGACCGGACTGGACGACCTCGAGAAACTCGGCGACATCACGGTCGCGACTTTCCCGGGGGAGAACACGCTGCTGCTCTCCTGCGAGCTCGCCGATCTCACCTCCGATCCGGATTTCGCCGCGTGGTACGACGCGTCCGATCCCCGCATCGGCGTCGCCGGCTTCACACAGAAGATCACGATCTTCGGTGGGGCGCAGGAGGCGGATCGCACCCCGGGCGGCACCGCCCACCTGCGCGAGATCTGGATCGATCCGGAGACGAACCGCCTGCCGGTGCTGGAGGACCTGGTGATCGTCGATCCGGGTCCGGCGGCCTTCGCGCAGGTCCGGTACAGCGACGCGGACGGCAACTGCCCGGTGCTGTCCGAGATCGTCTTCGACGGCGCGGAGTCGTATCCGATGCGGCCCCTGACGCTCGAGTACGGCGCGAGTGTGGTCTACCTGAGCGACCGCGGGATCCCGCCGTTGGTCGACGGGCTCTGGGACGAGGCGGTGGCGCGCTTCAGCGACAACGCGACCGATATCGTCGAGGCGTGGATCACCGGAACCTCGGTCCCCGACTGGACGCATCCGGAGGATTCGCGGCTCGGGCGCGTCTGGTGTGCGCCGAACCCCAGCGCGGGAAGGATCGAGTTCCGCGTGCCGGCATCGACGCCCAGCCCATGGCGCTTGACGATCCTGGATGCGACGGGTCGCGCGGTCGCGGTTGTCACGGGCGCGGAGGGCGTAGGCGACGGGCGCACCCTGCGCTGGGACGGGCGCGATCGACAGGGACGGGAGGTTCCCGCCGGGACGTACCCGTGGCGTCTGGAGGCACCGCGGGCCCCGTTCGCGGGCACCTTGGTCCGAGTGCGTTAGCCCTGCGGCGAGGACGCGCGGAGAATGCCGACGGCTGGATTCCGGAGCTCCGAGACGGCAGGATGCCCTCATGATCCATGACGTGATCGTCGTCGGCGGAGGCATCTCGGGGTTGACCCTGGCCCGCGAGCTGCAGACCCATGGCTGCGCTCCGCTCGTGCTCGAGCGCGCTCGCGGCGTGGGCGGGCGCTGCGCGACGCGCCGGATCGACGGCCAGCCCGTGGATCACGGTGTCGCCTATCTCCACGGCCGGGCGCTGCGATTCCTCGCTGAGTTGGACGCCGTCCGCGACGCCGTGGCGATCCCTGGTTGGCCGACCGTCCGGGAAGGCAGCGGCGTACCCTGCCAGCCGGAAGCGTTCGACGGGCGGGACCGGCGCATCGCGTTCGTCGAAGGCGTGAGCCGCCTCGCGAAGCACCTGTCGCGCGAGGTGCCCGTCCGGCTCGAGGCGAACGTTGCGGCGCTGCGCTCGGCGGTGGACCCCGCGCCGCCCGCAGAGCAAGGTTGGGAGCTGACGCTGACCTCGGGCGAGTCGCTGCGCGCGAGCACAGTTGCGCTCGCCATTCCCGCGCCCTCCGCGCTCGCGCTGCTCCGAAGGATGGCGCCGCCGCCCGCGGCGATCGCCGCGCTGCTACCCTTGCTCGAGATGGTCCGCATGCTCCCATGCCTCACAATGATCGCGCGATACCCGGTCGGGGTTCCCGCTCCGAGCTGGGAGGCCAGCTTCCCCGGATCCAGCATCGCGCTGCACACCATCCTGAACGATTCAAGCAAGCGGACCGGTGGATCGCGACTCACGTTGGTCGTGCAGGCGCGGCCGGGATTCTCCCGGGCGCACCTCGACGACTCCGCGGAGTCCTGGACCCGGACGCTGCTCGATGAAGCGGCCGTCCTTCACGGGGCCTGGGTGGCACGGCCCGAGCTCGTGCAGTCGCACATCTGGCGGAATGCGCGCGTGGCCGCGGGGGCGGAACTTGCGCGCCCGCCGGTTGTGAAGCTCGACGACGGAACGCTGCTGGGGATCGCCGGGGATGGGTTCCATGAGGCCGGCGGCGTCGAAGGCGCATACCTATCGGGCATCGCGCTGGCCGCGCGCCTGCGCGAGATGCTGCCGGGCCGCATGTGAACCGTGAAAGGAGCTTGTCGTGTTGCTGACCGCCGCCGAGATCGAAGAGATCCTCAGGACCGAGGCCGATCACGAGTGCGCCGGTGTGGGGGAGCGGAAGATCTGCGTCAAGATCGTCGCCATCGCCGATCTGCCCAGCCGCTTCGGGCGCTTCCAGATCGTTGCCTTCTGGAACAATCGTGACGGCAAGGAGCACGTCGCGATCATACACGGCAACCCGATGGGCCGCGAGGACGTGCCCACGCGTGTCCATTCGGAGTGCCTCACCGGTGACGCGCTCGGTTCCCTGCGCTGCGATTGCCGCGATCAGCTCGAGGTCGCGCTTCGGGCCATCGCGACCCATGAGTGTGGACTGGTGCTCTACCTGCGGCAGGAAGGACGCGGCATCGGACTGCTGAACAAGCTGCGGGCCTACGGCCTCCAGGACCGCGGGCTGGACACGGTCGAGGCGAATCTCGCCCTCGGGTTTCGCGATGACGAGCGCGAGTACTCGATCGCCGCGCACATGCTGCACAGCCTCAAGGTTCGCTCGGTCCGCCTCCTGACCAACAACCCGAAGAAGATCGAGGATCTGGAGCGCTACGGGGTGCGGATTTCGGGCCGGCTGCCCCATGTGATCCCGCCCAACGAGTACAACCGGTTCTACCTCGAGACCAAGCGCGACAAGTCGGGCCACATCCTGGATGCGCTCGGCCTGCCGCACCTCCCCGAGCAGGGGGAGCCGGTGCGGGTGGAAGGGGGAGCGGAATAGCCC
>Ga0315286_10005001_pt1 | contig 12768 bp, 11 predicted proteins | sample YL17G10_0_MG_FD_205038 | JGI IMG/M metagenome (GOLD analysis project Ga0315286, IMG submission 205038) | Sediment microbial communities from Yellowstone Lake, YNP, Wyoming, USA - YL17G10_0 | ecosystem: Environmental > Aquatic > Freshwater > Lake > Sediment | place: USA: Wyoming | collected... | reverse complement strand
TGCTGGATCGAAGGATGCATGCCGAGCTTCTGCTAACTCGTTAAACTGGCGGAAAACAACCTAACTGCGAATACGCAGCTCGCTCTCGCGGCTTAACTGACCGCGGCGTCCACCTCGTCCGGGCCTGCACGGCGGGAATGGATGTCATCTTCGCAGGCTAGCCAACGCGAGCGGTTCCGACGCGCGGCGGCGAATCCTTCTCGGAGCTAGCGCCCGGCGGTTTCTCGCCGGACTTTCACGCAGGGCGCGAATCTTTCAAGACCGGACACGCATGTAGATTCCTTCGGCGACGCGCTTTCGGACGCGGGTTCGACTCCCGCCGCCTCCAAACTTCGCTCACCCTCGGCTTGCCAGAGCCTCGGGTGAGCTTCGTCTTGGCAAGCCACCTACACGCGAAGTTTGTCACGCCGAAGCAACGGGAGCAGGGAATCTACCCGGACCGTTGCGAAGGCGGACGATTTCTGCAACCTCCGCCAGTGCGTTCGGTTGCAGAAACTGCCTCGGTCCGTCTCCCACTCAGGTGAATCGCCCCGATAATCTGATGTTTGGCCTCTGGCCTCCCCCTTGCTGTCGTTCCAAGCGTGCCCAATGAGCCCAAACACTTCGTCTACGTCCTCGAGAGCACTCGCAACCCGGACCGCCACTACATCGGCCTGACGTCCGACGTCCCTGCGAGGCTGGCGGCCCACAACGACGCCAGGTCATTGCACACGGCCAAGCATGGTCCATGGAAGCTGCTTGTCTGGATGGAGTTCACGGACGCTACAGTAGCCGCCAGGTTCGAGCGGTACCTCAAGACCGGCTCCGGCCGCGCGTTCGCGAGGCGGCACTTCTGAAGGAATCTGCGACGGTTGAGAACAATGCCGTCAGGACTAAGGCCAAAGACGCGCTTCCCTCAGATCCCGCAGCACGATTCCAAGACGGTCTGTCTCTGTTACATTGGCGCCGACTCCGCCCTTCGGGCAGAAGGGCGGCAGCAAATCGGCTCACACGGATCCGTGTCGGCCGTCGTTCCGGGCTTGCGCTCCCGCAAGGGAGGAGGAATCCACAAGGAGGGAGTTATGGATTCCGGAAGGCCCGAACGGTATTTGTCGGTGAAGGAGTTCGGGGGCGTCTTTGGCTGGGGCGACGATACCATCCGGCGGCTCATCAGTCGCAAGGTGATTCGAGCGGTCATCCTTCCGCAGGCGAACCCCAGGAAGAACACCCACCGGCGGATACGCATTCCCGAGAGTGAAGTCGCACGCTTCGTGCGGGTTCACTCGAATGCCTGAGGGAACGGGGAGGCGGCAACGCCTCCCCGCCGCCCGCACCCACTAGGTTAGCGGTCGAATACTCCAAACGCGTCGTTGACATCCCCGACGCCCTCAAGACACAGCCGGTCGATCAGATCCAGCGCCTTGGAGGTCCATTCGTCCTGTTGGTGCTGCTGGTACGTTCGAAACACCAGCTGCGTGACTGTGTGCGCATCGCCGATACGACTTGTGCGAACGTCTCTCGCCTCGTCGCTGAAACGTTCAAGGAACTTCTCGCACACGATGCAGGCCATGCCAGGGAGTTTGCGGAGCGATTCCTCCAGGACGTGGAGAATCGAAAAGGAATCGTCCTGAAATGCTCTGCGATCGCAGAACGCTGCGATTAGTTCCGCATACCCTTCAAGGGCCTCTTTCTCCAAGTAGCGGAAACAGGTCGCGGCCTCGCGGCGTACCTCCTGATCCTCGTCGTCAAAGAGACTCACGAGTCTACTTTCACACCACAGCCTACAATCGGCGAGGGCAATGTTGGCGGACGCAACTCGCGCAACGCCGAGACGCTGCTGAGCTGAACCTCTAAACGCTTCCGCCTCCAACGCGGCGACCTCGGGATGGTAGATGGCGCTCAGCGCGGATAGGCGTGCACCGGCTTCGGCGACGTCGGGATCCTGCGATCGGAGCATCCTCTCAACGATGTGTCGCACGTTGTCGAGGTGCTTCGGCAACGCGTCCCTGACCAGCTCATCCATACGCGGTGTCGCGAGCACCCGATCCTCAGATAGGTTCATTCGCGATAGAAGTGACATGGCGACCGGGATACTGTGATGCGCGACCGCACGGAGCGTCCACGCGACGCAGGAGCGCACGGATGCGCTCGGATCCTCGACCATGTGGGCAAGCGTCGCATCAAACCTCTTGATGTAGGCGGAGTCTTTGAGAATCAAATCACCGATCGCGCCAACGGCCTGTCCCCGAGTGGTGTTGATGCCATTGTCGTAGATTCTGCCACCGTAGTACGGCGTGCCACCGCTGGCTGTGATCTGCCAAAGCTCCTTGTCCGGATCGGGATGCTGCGTCGCGAGCCAGTCGAGCATCGCGACCGCGTCATCCGGCAGCGGATCTTCGAAGGCTCCCAAGAGCTGTGCGATCGGACCTCCGCACTTCTCACGATAATCGGCGTACACCTTTCGACAGACCTCAAGTTTGAGCTCGCTCGGAATGGCGGCTTTCTTGAGTCCGTACAGAACATGGTCGAAGTACACGCAATTGGTGTCCGCCGAGAATCGCTGCGCGAGCCGAGCGAATCGTTCTGGCTCCTTCTCGACATACGTCTGCAACTGACGAGCCAGCTCAATGGCTCCGCCTCTCAGTGCATCGTCGACTCTCCTGAAATCGCGATGCTCGCTGTGATACTTCGCCATCGCGCCAAGCCACTGGTCGTCGGTCATCCTGTCCGCCGCCTTGGATTCGATCGGAGAGCCGACGATGCCGCCCGTGATGCCGCGCGGAGCCTCATCGGGCTTTCCGAACTTGCGTTCAAGCTCCTCATAGCGTGCATTCGCATTCCTGCTCCGCTGGCCGCTCGGGATCGTCGAGAGCAGCGTGAAGCGGGCGTGCCCGGCGTGCTTGTATCCGTCGGGCGTTCGCTCAAAGGCCGGCGCGTACTCAAGAATCGTCTTCTCAAGCCGAGCGCGACTGTCGGCCGAGCAATGCGGCACAATTGATCGGATGGCCTCCATCGCGGTCCAGTACGTGCTGTCTGTGAACCCGCATTTCAATCGCCACGGCTGCTCGCAGAGCACCGCCGCTGCCTCGTCTGCGAAGCGAGCGCCACCGGCGGTGTACACCGTAAGCAAGAGGAAGTTTGAGAGGTGCGTTTCCCGGCGACGAAGTTCCGAGATGACGTCCTTGAGATCGACTACAGCGTCGATCGCCAAGGCACTGAGCGCCTTCATCAGTCCCTCGAAGCTTGCATCAATCGGACCGGCATGGTGTGCATACTTGAAGGTATACGGCCAGACTGCATCTCGCTTCGGAGTGTCTTGGGTCGGATCGGTCGCGGCATCGGAGATTTCGAGCACTGCCGGAAGCACGTGCTCCACGAACCTGCCGGGAGCCTTCTCCGCGCCTTCGCCAATCGGTTCGTCGGCGAATTGGTCATGACCGAATACCTCGTCGCGACCGAGCGCTCGCCCCTCGGACTTCGCGATGGCGGCTCGCCGTCGAAGCCAGTGCGCCAGGACCTCGGGAATCCACTCCGGCCGTTTCTTGCCGACCGTGTAGAACAGACTCCAAAACGTGCTATTGACCGCGATCGGTCCGCGTGCCTCGTCGAGCGTGCCGTCATCGATCAAGCGCAAGACGAAGTCGAAGTAGCGCCGAGTGCCCATCTGATCTGACCACTGCACCACGTACCCAAGCCGCGCTGACCACTCGCCGCCCTTCCCGACGTACGGTTCAAGCAGTTCGACGACTGCGTCTGGCGCATGTCGTTCGTGCAGGCGAACGTACTGCATCGCGGCGTTTACGGTCCCCCCCTCCGTCGCGAGCCATTTCGCAACAAGGCCGCGCTCGTTCGCGTATCCAAACCACGATATCGACGGGAAGAAATGTCGCCAGGCCAGATTCGACAACTTGTCATCGCACGTGCGGTCCGCTCTTAGGGCGTCGAAGAATGGACCCAGCAACTCCTCCCAGATCGACCATTCCTCGTCGCTCGGCTCTGGAACGTTCGCCAAAAGAGCGAGGGTCGAATCCTTCAGATGAGGACGAATGCGCTGCTCTGTCACGATCGCACGAAGTTCGCGGAGATACCGAACGCGGTCTGCGTCTCGAAGATACGCAAGCACTTGCCGGATCTGGCCCCGACGGAAGAGGTGTTGCTCCGAGCTGGTGAGAAAGGAGACGAGCGACTGGTCCTTCCGGAAGTACGACCGTGCGAAGCAGTAGTCAAAGAAACTCTCATGGCCGAACCCATAGCGGCGGCCGTCGAACGACAACACGCCCTCGGAGGCCATCTGTTCCAGGTATCCGAATGGTACGTGATCGAGCTTCTCGCGCGGCACCGACAGTTGCTGACTTGCCGCCATTTCATCAACGAGTACGCGAATCACCTCAGCCCAGGTGTCCGCCACGGGCGCGGCACGCTGTGCAACGGCTCTCTGTTTTTGATCCCAGTAGCGATCGAACATCTCAATTACCGTGCTGAATGTCGGCGGTCGTCCGGGATCAAAGCCTGACTCCAGAAAGAGCGAGAGATTCTGAGGTAGACGCAGAAGTTCAAGCTGCCGTTCTTTAAACGCCGCCACATCGAAGCCCGCGTCCGTTAGGAGGCGCTTCACTTCTTCGAGCGCAAACTCCACGACCGCCACTTCGGTGTGGTGCTGTGGCAAGAGCCCCCGCAGGCGATGATCGTTCCTCCAATCAAATTCCCGACAGGCCACGACGACGTGCAACGGCAGACGGTCACGCAGTCCGCGTGCTTCAATGAGCAGCCCTTCGACTGCTTCAAGGAAGCTCGTCGCTCGGCCAGAGGTGGTGCTCACGGCATCAAGCTGATCGACGATTAGGACCGCCTCGCGTCCCTGCGCCGCCGACGCAAGTATCAACGCGGGCGACTCTTCGAAGCCTAGCTTCTTGCCCAACTCGACGGCGTTTGAGACGGGCTCGATGCGGTCGAGCCTAAACACAAGAACTGGAATGCCGCGTGCCTGAAGCTGCTCGACGAAGTCGACGATGCAGGCCGTCTTTCCGGTGCCAGCCCTTCCCGTGATGACGGAGTCGCCCGCTTCAGTGCCGAGCTTTGAGAGAAGCGTGTCGGTTGCGGCCCTGTGGAGCAACACGTGACGTATGAGCCGACGACGTGTGCCGTCGAGGTAACGGGTCGTTGCTTCCGTGATGACGGCCGCGGCCTGAGCGCCATCGGTGAGGCGGCGCAGGACGAAACCACGCTTCTTGAGTTCTTCGGTGAGATCGTCTCTAGAGATCGTCTGATGCACCGCATCGAGCGCGACGGCCCGCAACACGCTGCAGACGTCGTCGGGATTGGCGAGAAAGAGCGCCTGGGCACCGATTCGCACCCGCTCCGTGAGACTCTGCTCGTCTAGGCTTCGAACCTGGATGCGTCGCAGGATATCCCACAGGGTTGCGTCGTCGCATGAGTCCCACGCGCGCCGAAGCCGATCGAGATTCTCGTGAGGGCCATGGGCCTGCAGGAAGATCGCCTCGAGTTCTTGTGGCGTTTCCGCGCCTCGCGCCCGCAGAGCGAGTTCCGCAAGTTCGCCAGCGTCGCTCCGCGACACGAAGACGAACTCGTCCTGGTTGCCTCGCAGTTGCGCGTAGATCGCCTGGAGAACTTGAACGTCGGCACCGGCCAGCGACGCAAGGCTCCATTTGCCGGCTGGATGGCTGTGTTTGGCTTGGTGCAGCTCGCGATGTCCACTGAGGTGCGCTACAAACTCCGCCTTGTCGACGCCCGGATCTTCAATGCGAATCGAACCGATTTCTCCATGCAGCATCCGCTCAAGCTGGGCGACGGTCCACCACAGTTCGTAACGGTTTCCGAGCTTGTCTGCGTCTCCGCCGGGCAAAGGCATGGGATAAGCATACGGGGCCGGACAGTGCAGTCAAGGTACTCACCTGACGGTTGCCGGGGCTTCGTTCGAGTCACATCGCTGGGGCTGATTTGGGGGTTTGGAACGCGTGTTCTGCGGATCACGCGTGTTGCGCGGTCGCGGTTTTCGGCCAAAATGCAGAAACAGGCCGGATCTTGAAAACCCTGTCAAGTTCGACTCCCGCCGCCTCCAAACTTCTTCAGACACGCCAAACCCGCGAATCCCGCAAGCAGCGGGCGGGTTCGGCGTGTCTGGCAGGAGCAGCGGAACAAATCGGCTCGGCCCGTGGCTCCTCCGCACGAAGTTCCACGCACCTTCTGACGCGAGTTCCAATCCCGCCGCCTCCCGATCCAACGGGACCGATACCAGGCGCGACGGACGGAAGCGCCAGGCATCCCCGCGGGGTTATACTGGCCTATCGAGTCAGAGTCCTTGAACACCTTGCGCGAGGGCACCATGGAATTCACTCGGATCACTGCGGATCCGCGTCAACTCGGCGGCGTCGCCTGTATCCGGCGCCTCAGAATCCCTGTCGCGACGGTGGTGGGCATGGTCGCTGAGGGGATGACGACCGATGAGATCCTGGCCGCGTACCCCGATCTCGACGAGGCCGATGTACGGGAAGCGCTCCGGTTTGCGGCGGCGGCCGTCAGAGAGCGCGAACTTCCGCTTGCGTCGACGCTGTGAAATTCCTGGTGGACAACCCCGTCTCGCCGCTTGTCGCGGAGGCACTGAATGCCGCCGGCCACGACGCGGTACACGTGCGCGATCGAGGATTGCACCAGGCCGACGACGAAGTACTCGTCGACATCGCGAAGGCTGAGGGGCGCGTGATTCTCTCTGCGGACACCGACTTCGGCGCAATCCTGGCTGTTCGGAACGAGACCAAGCCGTCGGTGATTCTGTTCAGACGCGGCACACCACGGCGCCCTTCCCTGCAGGCAGAGTTGCTGATCGGCAATCTGCCGGCCATTGCGACCGAGTTGGATCGCGGGGCGGTGGCTGCGTTCTACGACACCCGCATTCGCATCCGGCGATTGCCGGTCGGCACCGACTGAACCCTGACTCGAGGCTGTTCATGCGCGCCCGTCCACAGCGTGCGAGCGGCGTCTGCCGGACATCGTCCGCAGAATCGCATCCAAGACCTGGTCGAGGCACTTCCCGACATCCTCAGCCAGGAACCGCAGCACAAAGTAGCCGTGCTCCTGCAGCAGTTGGTCCTTCTTGCGGTCTCGTCGGTAAGCCTCCGGATCTCCGAGGTGCTGACCGCCGTCCAGCTCAACAGCCATGCGGGCATCTGCGCACAGCAGATCGACCTCCAATCGTCCCTGCTGGTCGAAGGGAATCGCCAGGGACTCGTTCAGCACGAACCGCCGCTTGGTGTCGACGAGTGTTTCCAATCGCCGGAACAGGAACTCCTCCGTGGCGCTGCGGGCGCGTGCCGCACCTTCGGCATCAGGCGGCACCGCGCGCGCCGCGTGCACGAACAGGCTGGCGAGCGGCACATCGACGCCATCGCGGACGAGCCGCCGGACGCTGCCGGAGTAGTCGCGCTTCCACACCGGGTCTGACGGCAGGACGACGTCCGCCGGCCATCCTGGAATCGCACTCGCCGGGAGGAATATCCGGTAGCCAATCGCTTCGTAGCCCCGGCAACGACGATCGAACATCCGTGCCAGCATGGGGACATTGAGGTCGGCGTAGTCGTACACGCGCACGTCACGCTTGCCATCGTGGAGCCGGTGCAACCGACCGGCGTACTGGGCCACGGTGCCGCGCCAGGACACGGGCATCGTCAGAAACAGCGTGTCCAACCTCGGATCGTCGAACCCCTCACCGATGTGCTTCCCTGTCGCCAGGATGACGCGCCCTTGGTCGGGTGGCACGGACGCCAGGCGCTCGGCCATCGCGAGCCGTTGCCTCTTGCCGAGCCCGGCCTTCAGGGTGATCACGTGGGCGACGTGACCGACGATCCCCGCCTCGAGCCGCTCGAGGTGCTCATTCCGTTCCGTCAGGACGAGCGGAGACCGCCCAGTGCCCACGGCGTCGACCACGTCGGCACAGATGCGCCGATTGCGTTCGTCGTCTTCCACCAGGCCCTGGTACAACCGCTGAAACTCCAGACGTCTGTCCGGCTCAGCATCTCGAAGGGGCACGAAGGACGTCGGTTGCACGAGCACGATGTGCTCGAAGGGGCGGGCGGCGGCTTGCGTCCGTGGGTCAACACGATGCCGGACGGGCCCGCACTGCATGAAGATGATCGGGTGGTGACCGTCCTTGCGCGTCACAGTCGCCGAGAGTCCTAACACGAACCGGGCCTTCGACTGGCGGGCAACGTTCTCGAAGCTCTGCGCCGACAGGTGGTGACACTCGTCGACGATGAGGTGCCCATAGTCGGCGACTCGATCGTCAACGACACCCTTTCGGACCAGGCTCTGGATGATGGCGACATCGAGTTGGCCCGTGGCGCGATCGCGCCCGCCTCCAATTCGACCGATGGCCTTCGATGGCACGCCGAGGAACGTCGACAATCGATCCACCCACTGATCCATGAGTTGCCGGCGGTGGACCAGCACGAGCGTGTTCACGCCGCGTCGGGCGATCAGCCACGCGGCGATGACGGTCTTCCCGAAGGCCGTCGTGGCCGCCAGGACCCCGGTGTCGTGCCTCAGCATGGCGTCAGCGGCGCGCTGCTGGTCGACTCGCAGCTCTCCTTGGAAACGTACGTCCAGATTCGTGCCCGCCTGGCGTTCATCGCGGAGCACTGCCCGCACGCCTGCGTTGTCCAGCACCGCGCGAACATCATCCAGACAGCCTCGTGGCAGACCGATGTGATGTGGGTGGTCCTCCGCACAGGCCATCACGCGAGGCTTGCCGAACGTGGACAACCGCATGGCCTGCGCCGCGTAGAACTCGGGGTTCTGAAAGGCCGCCACCCGCAGCAACCGATTCCGAAGCCCGGGATTCAGGCCGTCTTTCGGGATGTAGAGCTGGTTTGCCTGAACGATCTCAAGCGACTCCGGCAGGACCCCGCTGACGGTCGACTCCTTGTGACGACGTGAGGGCGCCACCGTCCACGGCGCATCGTCGTCCTCGTCAGGCGGCAGGCGTACGCCGACGACGCGGCCGCTGTGTTCGGCCTCCTGCGCCAGTCGCTCGGCGTGGTCCCGACGAACTCGCGACACGCCGGCCAGAAAGGCCCACTGGTCCGGCCAGGGTGACAGATGCTCGTCGAGGAACACGCTGTTCCCCTCATCGCGGGCTTGCCGCTGCAGGGGCAGGGCGATCAGGTTCCCGAATCCGCCGTGTGGCATCGTGTCCTGGTTGGGGAACAGCCGGTCGTACGAATCCAACCCGATGTCCGGCCGTTCCTCCATCGTCTCGGTGAGCATGAACGATCCCAACCTTCGGGCGAGCGCTGCCGGGATAGCCTGATCGAAGAAGATCCAGACATGACCGCCCCGCCCGGAGCGAGACCGCTCGAGCGCCGCCGGAAGGTCGAACCGCCGGCAAGTCGCGAGGAAGGCGACGGCATCCTCCTGCCACCCAGCTTTGTCGAAGTCGATCGCGAGGAAGTGACACGTTTCATCCAGCAGCAGCGGATACACACCCGCGACGAACGGTTGACCGGCGGCGTCCTTGCCCCTCAGATGCCAGCTGATCACGTCGTCGGTCACCGGCAGCAAGCGACGCTGGAGGCAGTCCGAGCACTTGATCCGCGGCTTCTCGCACAGGCCCCTCACCCATTCGTTGGCACAGGCCGGCTGATAGCCTGCCCTCCCGGTTCGTCGGCTCTCGAATCGGCGCGGGTACACGTCTTCCCGACCGAGGAAGAGCGAACGGAAGAGCGCGATCTTCTCGTGGGGCGGCGAAGCCCGCGAGACGAGCAAGGGTATCGGTCTGCTCGGCATGAGGGTCAGTCTAGCCGGGATCAAGTGCGGCGTAACGATCCGATTCTATGGGAGAATGCGCGGAAACGGGTCGCCCCTGAGGATGTCGGATCGGCCCCCCCCAAGGGGAGTCGAGTGGATGGGGGCGTATCGGGGCTGGGCGCGCGGCCGGTAGGTCCCGCGCACAGTATTGACCGCTGAGGATGGTGCGTGATGAGCGAGTTCCAGTACTACGAATTCCAGGCCATCGACCGCCCGCTGACGCGCCTTGAGATGGCGGAATTGAGCAAGTACTCCACCCGCGCCCGCATCACGCCGACCAGTTTCGTCAACGACTATCAGTGGGGGAACTTCAAAGGCAATCAGGACGCCTGGATGGAGCGGTACTTCGACGCGTTTCTCTATCTCGCGAACTGGGGGACGCACATTCTCTCCTTCCGGTTGAGCGCGGAGACCGTGAAGGCCACTACGGTACGGGTGTACTGCCACGGCGGGAGCGCGGCTACGCGGACGCGAGGCGGCCAGGTCGTCCTCACGTTCGTGTCGGAGACCGACGAAGGCGACGAGTTGTGCGAAACGGAGGGACGACTGTCCTCCATGATCTCGATCCGATCGGAACTGGCCCGGGGGGACGTACGCGCGCTGTATCTCGGCTGGCTGCTCCGACTCCAGTCCGGCGAACTTGGCGATGACGACTTCGAACCGCCGGTCCCGGCCGGGCTCGGAGCGTTGAGCGGTGCCCAGCAAGCCATGGCCGAGTTCCTGCGGATCGACGAGGCATTGCTTGCGACGGCGGCGGAGCAAAGTCCGCCGGTGACACGTCGCACGCTCAAGCGCGCCGATATCGACCGGCGCGTCCACGAGCTCCCGCTGAAAGAGAAGGAGAAGGCCCTGGCGGACTACATCGTTGGCAAGCCCTCCGCCCTGCAGCGCTTGCAGGATGCCGTGCTCGGGTCGACAACATCGGCGTCGGGGGGAGGTGGCGCGCCGCGAAGGACGGTGGGAGCGCTCATCCGGGCTGCGGGGCTGTCTCTGTGAGCGGAACGGCGCGCTCGCCGCTAGGACTCGTGGATCACCAAGCCGTCTCGTGTCAGTTCGACGAAGCCGGGCGCCATCAGGCACTCCTCGATCGGAGCCAGTTGCGCGAGAAGGCGGACTTCCAGTTCGTCGTTCCCGGTGTTGCCGGTAGACACCAGCAATAGGCGCGCCGGGCTCCCGGAAATGACGTGAGAACTGACGAAGTCGGCGTCCTTGGTGACGACCACCCGGCCGTCCCGATCCGCCAACGCACGAATGTCCCGATCACTGGTCCGGTTGCCGAGCGGCAGGTCCAGGGTGTGGACGGCGTCACGGCCGAGCACGGTCAGCCGTCGGGCGAGCCGGCGTGGCAGCATCGCGTCGAGCAGGAACTTCATGCTGCCGGCGGCTGGATGCGCTTTACCTGCGCGAGACGGGTGGCAAAGGCCAGGGCGGCCAGGATGTCGTCACGCTCGAGATCCTCGTAGTCGCGCAAGAGGTCATCGGTCGTCGCTCCCCCGCTCAGCAGTTCGAGGATCTGTTCGACCGGATACCGCAGCCCACGGATACACGGCTTCCCGTGACAGATGTCCGGGTCAATCGTGATGCGATCAAGGAGCGCCGGCATAGTCCCTCGCTGACAACGTTTCCGGGTTGGAGCGGATCATAACACGCTGAGCCGGCGCGTGGCGGAGCCCTCGTCCAGCTGGGGTTGATTTGGGGCTATGGAACGCGTGTTCAGCGGAAGTCGCGCGTTGCGCGGGCGTTGTTTTCAGCGAAAATGCAGAAACAGGCCTGTTGTCAGAAACCCTGTCAAGTCCGACTCCCGCCGCCTCCCGGAGAGCCCTTCTGACGCGGGTTCCGCGCGCGCCGCCTCCACTGCCGCCGCGGCGCGCTACAATGGCACGGGAGCGTTTGACATGACACCCTTGAGGCGCATCATCTGCGACCCCGCGGTGATGAGCGGAAAGCCTTGCATTCGAGGCATGCGAGTGACCGTCGGTACCATCATCGGACTGCTTGCCGCGGGCAGGAGCACCGAAGAGATCCTGACGGCCTATCCCTACCTTGAAGCCGACGACATCCGTGAGGCGCTCGCCTACGCAGCGTGGCGCGCGGAAGAGCAGGAAGTCCCGCTGGTCCAGCCGTGAATCTGCTGCTCGACATGAACCTGTCGCCAGCGCTGGCGGGCCTCCTCGCCGACTCCGGCCACGACGTCGTGCATTGGTCGGAGATCGGGAACTACCGTGCGCCCGACGTCGCCATCCTGGCGTGGGCACGAGAACACGACCAGGTGCTTGTCACTCACGACCTCGACTTCGGGGCGATGTTGGCCTACACGCAAATCCGCATTCTGCCCCTTCCCTCACGATCGTCGAACGACGGCTGACGCGTCCAGCCCCAAGAGTCTCACAGGGGCTCCGTCCTCCGTCACCACCTGCACGCGGCACCCAAGCGTCGATTCGAGCTCAGCGTTGATGAGCCAGGCCGGGTGCGGCCTACTCGCTTCCCGCCAGCCCAAGCCGCGTCATCGTCTCGTCGGTGGCAATCACGACCAGATGGACGCGCGCGCGGCTGAGGCCGACATACAGCAGCGCCGTCTCGTCGCCTGCGGACAGGTCGTCGATGGCGGTCAGCACCACCACGAGCCGCTCCAGGCCCTTGAACCGCCGGATCGACTCGAGCAGCACCTTCGAAGGCTCCGCGGTCTGGTCTTCAGTGGTTTCGAACGCGCCAATGCGCTTGCCGCGGCGCAGCGCTCCCGCGCGGGCTGAGCCCATCAGCACGGCGATGTCGGATGGCGCGACCCCGTGATCGGACAATGTCTTTGACAACATATGTCTTTGAGTGTATACTTCGAGGGTGACGTGGACAGCTGATTTCCATGACGACTTCGTCGCCGAGTATCACGCCCTCCCCAGGGACGTTCAAGACGAGTTGTTGGCGTGCGTCACCTTGCTTGAACAGTTCGGCCCCTTGCTTGGCCGACCTCGA
>Ga0315286_10005000_pt1 | contig 12769 bp, 14 predicted proteins | sample YL17G10_0_MG_FD_205038 | JGI IMG/M metagenome (GOLD analysis project Ga0315286, IMG submission 205038) | Sediment microbial communities from Yellowstone Lake, YNP, Wyoming, USA - YL17G10_0 | ecosystem: Environmental > Aquatic > Freshwater > Lake > Sediment | place: USA: Wyoming | collected... | reverse complement strand
GGATAGACGACGATACCGTGTCCTGGGCCTACGTCCAGCCGCTCCCGACCAACATCAGCAGCTTCAGGGGGGACGTGAAGCTCAAGGTGCTTAGGGACCACCTGGACGACCTCAACCCGGTGGACCTTGCGGATGTGCTCGAGGAGATGGAGCACGAGCAGAGGGTGGAGATCTTCAGCGGCATGGATACCGAACGTGCCTCGGATACCTTGGAGGAGATCGACCCGCGCGTGCAGAGGGCACTGGTGTCCTCCCTGGGTAAGGAGAAGGTCGCGGAGCTGATCGACGAGATGACTCCAGGGCAGGCTGCGGATGTCCTTTCCGTTCTCCCATGGGAAGACGCGAAGGCCATCCTGGAACTCATAGACAAGGAGGATGCTGCCAAGATCGAGTCCATCCTGGAGAAGGGGGAGGAGAAGATCATGAACTACGCGTCGTCCAACTTCATAAGGGTGTATCCCAGTGTCAGCGTCCTCGACGCCCAGGAGGAGTATCCCCACATTGCCAAGGGCAAAGAAGCGATCATGTACCTCTATGTCGTTGAAAAGGACGACAAGTTGCTGGGCGTGGTGGACATCAAGGACCTTCTCAAGGAAGCGGACCAGTCTCTGCTAGGTGAGATCATGGAGGACATCATGGTGAGCCTCAAGCCGGAAACCACCCTCAGGGAAGCGGCCGCGCTATTCGATAGGTACGATTTCCGGGCGCTGCCCGTGGTGGACCCGAATGGCTGCATCGTCGGCGTAGTTCCGTATCGCGACGTTATGAAGCTGACCCACCACTTCACGGAGTGAGGCCCGGGAGCATCCAGTGTTTGGGTGTGGTGGCAATCATTAAGTCATGGTAGCTATTGCGACTGACAGGTGTCATGGGATGCCACGATTTCGACAGATGCAGTTCTCTAAGGATTGGGAAAAGCTGAATGACAGGTTCTTCGCGACCATAAGGGTCCACAGGGGCGAGCTCAAGTACTCCCCTGACGAGAAGGTCGAGGTGGTCAGCCCGAAGAAGAAGTTCATCGCGCATGTCCTCCTTCAGCGCGATTGGAAACTGGGGGATGTACCGATGGGGTTCCTTCAGTACGACCTCGAGGGGAAGTCCGGAGAGTCGAGGCAGGACCTCATCAACAAGCTCGGGAAGCTCTACAAGTTCTCGGAGCAGCCGAGGGAATCGGACACGGTCACGATCTATTTCCTGGAGCGCGTGTAGACTTCTTGGCCTTCTTCCTTTTGGCACGGGTCGGACTGCCACAGATGTCGCATTCCTCGACCTCGGCGGTGAACAGCTTCCCGCACCCTGTGCACTTCGCCTGCCACTCGAAGACCTCCCGGATGCCAGATTGCTCCATGCCCGTGGTCTTCACGCCTATGACCTTGGCTAGATTCTGGATGGAGTAGTCATCGGTCACAAGCTCGTACTTCATCTCGTAGGCGAGGGCCAGTATCTCGATGTCCGTCTCCGAGAGCCTCCTCACGTCGCCCGTCTTCGCGGCCGCCTCTCGGACAGTTCGGACTGCAAGGATCGAGGGCGAGAGCTCCCTGACCTTGGTGTCGAGAAGCAGTTCGAGCCTCTCTGCCATCCCGTGTCTCCTTAGCTCCTGAACGACGCCAGGTGTAACCACGCACTCGTATTCCGACGGCAGGTCCTTCCCGTAGAATAGGGCCGAGGAATCAAGGACACATCCCTTCAAGTTATCTCGACCGTCCCGTCGAATTCAATATCCGCGAGTCCCTCGACATCCACCTTCGCTTCTTCCTCGATGGCCGAGTCGATCTTGCTGTACGTGGACGGCTTCTTCGGGACGATGGTGCAGCACAGGCCTGGACCGATGGAGGTCTCATAGGTGCCGATCCTCTTGGCGATCCTCTCGATCTCTATCTTGTCGAAGCCGATCAAAGGCCGCAGTATGGGCAGGGATGTCGCTCTCTCCTCCACGTTGATGTTCGCAAGCGTCTGGGACGCCACCTGCCCCAGCGATTCTCCGGTCACGATGACCTGGGCGTCGAACTTCCTCGCCAGCCGCTCGGCGACCCTGAACATCATCCGCCGGCAGAGCACGCACTCCATGTTCCTCCTACAGCATCTGGCCAGCTCTGCTTGGGACTTTCCGTGCGGCACGAGCAGCTTCCTGGTCCTGATTCCAGAAGCCTCGTCCACTTTCTTCATGAGTTTGAGGGCCTTCTCGACCTCCGCATCGCTCGTGAAGGGGCGGTTGTCGAAATGGACCAGGATGAGTTCGAGCCCCTGCTTCGCCATCATGTAGCCCGCGACGGGAGAGTCTATCCCGCCAGAGAGCAGGACGATCCCGCGCATCTAGTCACCAACATACTGGGAGAATATCGTCTTCGCCTTCGCGAGGTCGGTCGTCCCGCTTATGATAGTCCTCCCGTCCGGGAAGACCGTCAGCTCCACGCCCCTCTTCTTGAACTTGAGCACTCCGTCCACTATGGAGGCCTCCCCCTGCCTCGAGAGGGTGTCCTTGAGATCCTTGAGGTCCCCCTTCAGCTCCTTCGTGGGCACGATCTGGACCGCATTCCTGCCACACATCGAAACGACCAGCTTCCTCTTCCTCGCCTGAAGGAACTCGAAGTCACCTTTCCCGCAGGTCTCGCACTCCGGGTTCCTCTTGACCTTGATCCTCTGGAGCTCCCCCTGCCACAAGTCCAGGACGAACAGCCCGTTCGAATGCTCTTTCCCGAGCATGATCTTGAACGCCTCAGTGGTCTCGATGGAGGCGACGGCGCTCGGAAGGGTGTTGATTATGCCCACGGTGTCGCATGTCGGCAGCTCGCCCGGCTGAGGGAGTTGCGGAAAGACGCACCTCATGCAAGGGCCACCCGGGACGATGGCCATCACCATGCCCGTCACGCCTACTGCTCCGGCATAGACCCACGGGATCCTGTTCTTCACGCACGCGTCGTTGACAAGGAACCTTGTGTCCATGTTGTCCGTCGCGTCGAGCACCACAGATGCTCCTCGGACGAACTTCTGCACGTTCGTGTAGTTGACGTCGGCCACGACGCCCCAGATCTCTATGTCGGAATTGACAAGTCGGAGACGCTCCTCGGCCACCTTCGCCTTCGGTCTGCCCACATCCGCTTCAGTGAAGAGCGCCTGTCGCTGGAGGTTGGATATGTCTATGATGTCCCTATCGATCACAACGACCTGACCCACGCCTGCCCTTACGAGAAAGGAGAGTGCGTGCGTGCCTAGGGCTCCGCAGCCGATGACGACTGCTCTCGCCTTGCCGAGTTTCTTCTGCCCTTCGGAGCCGATCTCCGGAAGGAGGATCTGTCTGGAGTACCTGTTCTCTTTCACTATGGCGGAATACGCGCTGACGGTATAAATGGCTTTCAGGACCCACAGGCGACATAATGATTCTACATTGAATATATTTATCTGGCATGGGCTGGATACGGAGCATGATCCTTGATGCGCCAGGGCCATCGGTTCAACTATCAAACCGGAAGTCGAGATCGAACTTGTCTCTCAGGGATTTGACCTCTTTCTTGACATTCTCACCCTTGCCAGCCGCCATGAAGATGTCTGCAAGCGCTGGCAGGTCCTTCTCCTTGAACCCCATCCTGGTGATCTCAGGGGTACCTAGCCTTCCGACCGAGTCGGTGATGAGGTTGGATCTCTCGAGCCTTACAGAGAAATCGTTGAACCCGAGTCCGAATTTGGCCTTGAGCTTCTTAGGATCGTAAAGGAGCTGGTGCGATCTTGAGAATCCCAGCTGCTCGAACATTATCGGGAACCCCCTCGTCTTGAGCTCTTTCCCGAGCCTCTGCGAGTTCTTGATGACCTGCTTCGCGTACTGCGGTCCGAACCGTCTGGATTCGAGCAGCGCCTGCCCGAGGGAGGCGATCCTGTTCCAGTGGGCGTTGTCGATGACCCTCCAGGTGAGATTCTTCCGGATCTGCTCGTCTAGGTCCTTGTTGTTCGTGACGATCAGCCCTCCTTGGGGCCCAAAGAAGCTCTTGTGGGTCGAGCCGTAGAGTACGTCCACGCCCTCTTTGAGCGGCTTCTGGAACTCGCCCCCAGCGATCAGACCGAGGACGTGGGAGCCGTCATAAGCGAGCGTTGAGCCCACTGTCTTGCATGCGTCCTTGATCGGTCCAAGGTCGTAGGGGAACAGGATGGATGATGCGCCGACTATCACGAGCCTTGGCTTCTTCTTCTTGATGAGTTCCGCCGTTTCCTCGGACTTGACGTTGTGTACAGCAGGATCGAATGGAAGGGGGAATGAGCTCAGGCTGAGGATGTCCGGTATGTATTCCGGGGCATACCCGTCGTATCCGCCGTTGTCCGGCGAGATGGCGAGGATGGTGTCACCCTTCTTCGTTGTGGACACGATGGTGATCATCGCTGCGATGTGTCCCGAGAGCGGCTGGACGCAGGCATTCTTGGCCCGGAACACCTCCCTGGCGACTTCCTCGGCCTTGAGCTCGACATCGTTGGTTATCCTTGTGCCCCTGTAGGCGTTCTCCAGGTACTCCCCCGCGTATACCTTCTTGATGGGGAGGGTGTATCGGTTCGAGAAGTCGGCCGACAAGAGAGCCCTCACCTGCGGACTGGAGGCGTTCTCCGAGGGGAGGAGGTTGATGCATTCCTCGACCCGCCACTTCTCCTGGGCTCTCATGCTGTCCAAAAAGTAGCTGTTCTTGACCTTCGCCATCGCTATGCCTCCTCATCGGGAATGGTGCGTCTGCTTAAAAACCTAGAGCCAGGAGATGACCTCGGCTCTCAACAAGCAATGACAAGGAATCGGTCCGCAACATGCCGGTCATCGGTTCCCGACACATGATTCAGTTGTAAATGTTGAACTTGTCCGCATTGGGATATGTCGGGAACCCTTCGCCTTCCTCATCTTCGAGGTCGTCTTCCATGACCACGTTGACCAGGACGTTCACGATCTCTCGCAGTTGCTTCAAGTCCTCGCGGAGACGTGCAATCTCCGCGACTAGTTCCCTATCATTGTCAGACAATGAAGTCCCCCGACGTTTCACACTCATGCACGGACTGGCTTAAATCATTTTCCACACAACTACTCTTTGTCGAAGGCACGGTAGTCGTCCGCCAGCTTGCGGTTCTCAGTGATGTCGTCCCGCTCGCAGTAGAGGCTGTGCCCGCGCTTCTCCAAAGGGTTCCTGCACCTGCCACAGAGCGCCCTGATAACGCCGAAATGGGGTCCCGCGGTCGACAGCTGCACGGACGGCTCCACTTGTATCACGGTCGCTCGAATGATATCGCCCGGGCGCATGACATCCCCTGCGTCCTCGACGTAGGAGCTCGAGAGCTTTGAAACATGGATCGAAGCAAGTGTCTCGCTGGAGACGGACCTCTCGTTCCCTTCTTGCACCATTATGCTCACTATCGCCATTGCGGGCTTCGCGTCCGTGACCTCGCCGATGACCGTATCCCCTTCGGAGAGCACAACTGGGGGGTTGTCGAGTATGACCTTCACTAGCTTCTCTCTAGGGTCTAGGTCGAGCTCGCCCACTGCGCTCGCGTATATCTTACCATCCATCTCATAGGTCCCTTCGCCCGACATGTACTCCTCGGCGATAGCGACCTCGTCACCCGGTAGAACTTTTCTTCCAGTCAGCGCCAGCTTAATCACCTATCTCTCAAACCTCAAAAGAACTACCGAAACGCTCTCCGTAGCCTTTCTGTGGAATTCGAATGCATATGGTATCTCGAATTTATACCTTTTGACTGGCAACGACACCCCTCCCAATGAGGATACCAGCTTCTCGACGAAGGCTTCCGTGCCGTCATTGTGCAGCGAATATGTCCTGTGCGCCACTTGGAGGGCCTTTTCGATGAACGGGCGGTCCGCGTGCTTCGTCTGCGCTCCGAACGGCGGGTTCATCAGGGCAGTGTCGAAAGAACCCTTGGCCGTGGCCACATCAGCCTCGAAGAACTCGACGTTCACGCCGGTGTCGGCGGCTGCCTGCTCCGCGACCTTGATCGCCTCAGGGTCGATGTCAATACCGACGGCATGATGGGCCCCCAGGAGCATCGCCCCGATGGCGAGGATGCCATTGCCGCAACCGAGGTCGATCACGTCCTTCCCTTCGATGTCCCCGGCTGCGAGGGCCTCCCAGAGGAGGTCTGCAGCGATGTCCGCAGGGGTAGGGTACTGCTCCAGTCTTGGAGACCTCGATGTCAATGGCCTAAGTTTCTGAAGGGCCATCTCTAGCTGCCGTTTCTTCGTTGAACCACCCATTCGTCGTGCGCCCGTCATGACGCGAGGTCAGTGGGCCTCGTCGATCATCTTCCAGCGCCTGAGCTTGTTCACCTCGGACACGTCCCTGCCGTGGACGTCCCGCTCCACGTCCGATAGGTACTCAATCGCCATCAAGAGTGATTCCTTTGTCGGGGCGTTCACATTGACCTTTGCCTTCGTGAATTCCCTTTCGATCAGTTCCATGGCTTTGGAGGTGTCGCCATATTGCTCGCAGAAGTCGCTCACCACATCGTCGACTGCGGCAGCGAGGGACTCCGCCGACATGTCCAGACTAGGTCTCTTCTCGGCTAGCTCCCCGGCGAGCATGAGCTCGCCGACCTTCTTGAAACAAGCTTCGGCATTCTCGCCGGTCTTCGCACTGGAGAGCGTGACTGGCATCTCGGCCTTCGTGGACAGGGCGTTGAGGGCCTCGACCGCACCAGGCTTGGCTATGTCGTTCTTGTTGCCGACCAAGACGATCGGAACGCTGGGACATGTTTCCGTGATCTCGGGCAGCCAGAACTCTTCCGCCGACTTGATGGTCTCCGGTCTCGAAAGGTCACAGGCCATGATCACCCCGTGGGCGCCGCTCAGACCCTGGACGCGCATCTTCTTGTAGTCCTTCTGACCCAGGATGTCCCACATCATCAGGGTCAGGTATACCGTCTTGTCCGGCAGCTTGAACTCTATGTCCCTCTTGCTCACCTTCGCGCCTATCGTCGCGATGTATTTGTCGTCGAAGACATCTATGACGAATCTCCTGATGAGGGAGGTCTTCCCGACGGCCGAGTCCCCGACCAAGGCGACTTTCTTGATGTAGCGCTTTGACTTGATGATGCTCAGATGTTCACCAGATGCATTATGTCTCGACGATTCTGAATTGTCCTTCAAACAGAGGACTCTGGTCGGATTGGTCAGGAGCCTACATAATCCTTTCCGACTCGAGTTTCGGGAGCCTGCAAGCGACCAGGAACTCGGCCAGTGGGCTATTGAATGGCGGAACCCCGGTATGCAAAAGCTCAATACGGGATAGTAGATAACACCCAGTCGGTTCCATGGAAAACACAGCCAAGTCCGCATCGCCTCTCCCCGCCAAGAAGGCGCTCGAGAACTACGCCATATCCTATATGGGCGCCTATCTGAACACCGTCATGGCGGAGCGGCCTGACCGTCTCCCCGTGCTGGCCAGGAACCAGTTCTACGAGATTGAAGTCTGCTTGATGCCCAACAACTGTCTCGCGATGCTCTTCGAGAAGGCTGAGAAGACGAGCGTCGCCGTGAGTGACAGGACATGGAACTATGTCGAGAGCAAGGTGATGTCAGGCGTGACGCACCTGGTGGCGATATACTCTCACGAAGGAATGAAGGTGGCGGATGCGATCGTCAGGGGCAAGCGCGATGCGGTCAGGGACATCCGATCGGTCGAGGATTCGAACATCGCCAAGGCCGTGACCGACCTCGAGAAGATTGTCGAGGGGCTCGGGCAGATCGAGCGGTCGAACAAGGGGACCGTCAGGCTGGGCGAGGCGGAGCTGGCGAAGCTCAAGCCGATCAGGGATGCGATCATCACCTCTGGCCCAGAGGTGGACATGCTGGCCATAGTCGACGCCCTCAAGAGCTGCCCTGCCGTCCCGACCGCGATCAGCACTGACTCGAAGGACAAACAGCTCCTGCAGAAGCTGGCCCAGGATGTCGGTGATCTGTCGGACGTGATAAGGCGGGTGGAGGATCAGGACAAGAAGCTCCAGGAGATAGAGCAATCCCTCACCAAGGCGCTCTCGGAATACAACAGGAATATCGACGAGCGGATCTCCAAGGGCCTGGCGGTCATTCTTCAGGCATCCGACAAGAAGATCGATAAGGGCCTCGCGATGGTCAAGAGCACAGGCGCCCAAGGGAACGGCAGCGCCCCGAAGGATCTGGAGCTCAGGCTCGAGAAGCTCGACAAGGATATCGGGGCGATCCATTTGCAGATTCAAGATGTCGCTGGCAGGAGGCCATCCGCGCTGCAGCTACCTCCAGATCTCGAGCTGCGGCTGGATGGACTCGAGAAGGCCGCGAAGGCAGTGGATCTCGTTGTTCACGAGCTGTTCAGCAAGCCAGGTACAAGCTCGGAACAGAAGAACGACAAGGCGGGCATTGTCGACGAGTTAGTGTTCATGGTAGGAGACCTAAAAGACAACGTCGCGAGGCTCAATGCCCGTTTGATGAAGATCGAGGAGTTCCTTCTCCAGCTGCAGACTCAGGGAGCCGCCCCGAAGCATAGGATCCTCAAGCGCACGCTATGATCTCAGCCAGATGCCTTTGGACTGGGAGGACACCGCTGCGCCTATGATCTGTCCAATGAACTCTATCCATCGGATCGCGGGCATGTCCGGCATCTTCCCGGTTGTCGTGCCCGCGAGCTCTATCCAGCCGACGATCTCATCATTCTTGCCCAAGATGTGAGTGTCAATGTAGTCTCCTTCCAAGTAATCGTCCAGGGATCTCCGGGTCATCCCGAGGAGCGAAGGCAGGTTATAGGCTTCCTTCTCGCTGTCGAGCCAGGGGTTGTCCTCTGAGAGGAATACTTTGGTGTACTTGCTAATCATGGTGCCCTTGTAGACGGTGGCATCCGTGAACTGCCCGTACGTGTATGCCAGCTTCTTCGTCGCGGCTTCTGTCTCTGGCCTGTAACCGACAAGTACTTCATACCTGTAGATTCCATCACTCTCTCTCAGGCCGATACCGACCTCCTTCAAGGAGAACTGCTTCGCCATGAGGTTCGCGGCGTCTGTCATCAGCTCCCGCAGATTCATCTGCGGTTTCTGGAAATGGGCCAGCAACCCGCTCATTTGGTCTAGGATCTTGTATGTCTTGCCAGCGGCGGGGAAATTGTACTCCAGCTTCATCTTGCGCGGTATGTCCTGATAGTCTATCGGTCCCGGCATCGTGACTTCTCTGCTCGGAGCGGTGTAATCCTTCAATGGCCCCATCACCTGCAATATGGGCTCGCGGGGACCGGAACTTAGCTCGGCGTGCCGAGGTCACCCTTCGGACTTCCGTCCACGGCTTGTGTTCGGTCCGGTCCGCCCTTTAGGGGGAATAGCGGTCCATGCCGTAATTCCTTCGGATGGTTTTGAATAGCCCATAATGAAAAAAGCTATCAGGTAGGCTTGGTCTTGCCGAAGGACTCGTAGCTGGTAATCTCGTTTAGGGTCTTGCGCTTGTGAAGGCGCTTCAAAATCGCCCTCGTGATGTCCATCTTCTCCTTCTCATAGCCGAGGGCGAGCATCGCGACAACTTCCCATTTATCGGGTATGCTCAGGGCGGCCTTCACCTCGCTCTCGTGGAAGCTCCCGATCCAGCAGGTGCCGAGGCCTTCGGCAGTGGCTGCCAGGACCATGTTCTCCATCGCGATCGTCACATCGACCACATGCCATTTCGGCGATGCCTCGCGGTCACCGAGGCCGGCTATCACGACAGGCGTGTTCTCGAGGAATTTCGCGTATTTCCCAGTGGACAGGGCGGTCCTCTTCTGCAGATCCGTGACGATGATGAAGTGCCACGGTTGAACGTTGGAGGCGGACGGCGCGATGCGGGCAGCTTCCAGTATCTTCTCGAGCACGTCGGTTGGGACCGGTTTCTCATCATATGATCTGACGGACTTCCTTTCCCTGATAGCTTCGAAGAGATCCATGTGGCCCGACCTTCACACAATCAATTCTGATGACCTGTATCTAGTTTGCGGTGGAAAAGGAAATCAAGCATCAGAGGACTTTGATAATATGCCTTGGATCGACTCTGCCTTTACTGGTTCCGTAATCAAGAGCTCTCTTCCATATGCTCAGATCCTTTGGATCAGCCTTGAATTCAACTGCCCCAAATTCTTTCTCTAAAAGAACTTTCTGGAGCCCTATTCTGAAATGTTTGCCCCTAAAAATGATCAAAAGGTTCATATAATCTGTGAAGTGGGCGTAGTAACCGAGTTTCAGGAGACCCTCCAATTCCTCAGAAACCTTCCTTATGTCCTTGTCGCCAACTTCTATTGTGTCCAGATGCCAAGTTACTACATGGTCGCCTGAGTCGTTTTCTTCTAATCTAGATTCAAGAATCCTTAGCCTTGACAGGATGGTGTCATCTTCCAAACTCTCTTCAATGAGCCAACCTTTCCACGCCAAAGAACCACTCTTCTGTATTCGCCAACTCTATGAAACATTCAATTCCGAAGAGCTACCTGGAACCCAGGACGGAAGTGGGCCCAGCCGGATTTGAACCGGCGATCTGCGCTGTGTGAGAGCGCCGTCATAACCGCTAGACCATGGGCCCGTTCCGTGCGGGCCGATGAATGCCCCCTCGGTTTAATAGCCTTTTGGCGCCAGATTGCGCCGATTCTTTTATTCGCCTAGTGACCATACACAGGAACCAAGATGTTAGTCAGAACCTCGAAAGGGACGAAGGAGTTCAGGGCGATCTGGATGGAGCACGGGATCGTCAAGATGATAGACCAACGCGTCCTCCCGAACCAGTTCAGGGTCGTCTCGGTGAGGACGTACAAGGAGATGGCTCGAGCGATACGCGATATGACGGTCCGCGGAGCGCCTTCGATTGGTGCGGCGGCCGCGTACGGGATGGCCCTTGCGTGGCAGAAGGGCGTTGACTTGAAGAAGGCCGCTGAGACAATAAGAGCCACTCGCCCGACCGCCCACGACCTCTTCTACGCGGTCAATCTCATGCTCACCAGGTGCGACGAGGACCTCGTCAAGGTGGCAGACGACTATGCTGACGGCATAGTCGAGATGTGCCGAAGGATCGGTGAGAACGGGGCGAAGCTGATCAAGGACGGGGACAGGATACTGACGCACTGCAATGCAGGTGCGCTCGCGACCGTCGATCTCGGCACTGCCCTGGCACCAATGAGGATCGCGAAGCGCCAGGGCAAGAAGATGTTCATCTATGTCGACGAGACGAGGCCGAGGCTCCAAGGGTCCAAACTTACCGCGTGGGAGCTCTTGAACGAGGGCATCGAGCACGTCATCATCTCTGACAACGCCGCCGGACACTTCATGAAGGATTCCGTCGATCTCGTGATAGTGGGCGCGGATAGGATCGCTCGGAACGGAGACTTCGCGAACAAGATAGGAACATATTCCAAAGCGGTCCTCGCGAAGGAGAACGGAGTGCCGCTCTACGTTGCCGCACCGGTCAGCACGTTCGACTTCTTCACGAAGAGCGGGAAGGACATCGTCATCGAGGAGCGGTCCGAAGACGAGGTGCTCTGTTACGACGGCTGCAGAGTGGCCCCGAAGGGGTCGAGTGCGCTCAACCCCTGTTTCGACGTGACTCCTTCCAAGTACGTGAAGGGATTCATCACCGACAAGGGCATTTTCAACCCAGGAAAGTTCGAAACTCTCGTACCGAGCTGACAATGCGTATGCTGCGTGAACGTCTGAGAGAAGGGACCTCTATGCTCTCGCATAGAGTCCCATCAGCTGGGTCTCAGCAAGTATGTGCCCTCTCATCGCTTTCTCGAGGTCCTTCTTTCTTCTTCCTGGACGCAGGTCGAGCTTAACGTCCAACGCGTATAGCCTGAAGATGTACCTGTGCGTCGTCCTACCTGGAGGACAGGGTCCGCCATAGCCCGGTCTTCTCCAGCTATTCGTGCCCTGCATGATACCATCTTCGAGCGCCTCTTGCGTGGACATGCGTTCCTTCAGTTCCCGCCTATCAGCCGGGATTCCATAAATGACCCAATGGATCCAAGTCAGGATAGGGGCGTCGGGATCGTCACATATCAGCGCGAAGCTCTTCGTGCCGCTCGGTGCATCGGCCCATGTCAACGGTGGGGAGATGTCCTCTCCGTCACATGCGTACTTCTTAGGGATCGACCCTCCGTTCTTGAAAGCGGTGCTCTCTAGCCTAAATGCCACCCTACATCCTCAATCCCCGACTCAACTCCCTAGGCTATCGACTTGTCGACGAACGAGTTGGGTGCTCAGTGCGGCCAAACAATCAAGCCTGGAATCGTCATGTAGTGATGGAGGATCGTAATATGGCGGAAATATTCGAATGCAATGTGTGTCACGTGCTCATAGGAAGACATGTCCCAGCGTGTCCGGTTTGTCACCACGGAGGTTTGACCAAGATCGGGAATGTGACTTCGTCGCCCGAGGTCAAGGGTGCTGACTCAGAATCCCTCTGATCGTCTGCCCGCCTGCTCCCCGGTAGGCTTTTTATCCAAGTTCAGGATATAGACCGAGATGCCCGTCCTAGTGACCAAATGGTTCGGCTCGTTTCTGTGCGACGAGGGCAAGGTCAGGAAGGCCGCCCTGTTCCCCAAGGAGCCCGACGAGATCGCACTCCGGCTCGAGCAGATGAAGAAAGGCGAGGTCCTGAAGGAAGAACAGGATCTCGCGGGCTCAGCGAACCAGGTTGTCGACCGACGGCTAAGGGACATGGGGAAGGTCGTCAAGTTCGATTCGTCGTTCATCAAGCCCGAGAAATATGGGTTCACTATCGACATGTACCGAGAGGCGACCATCGTACTCGCAAAGAGGG
>Ga0315286_10004999_pt1 | contig 12770 bp, 12 predicted proteins | sample YL17G10_0_MG_FD_205038 | JGI IMG/M metagenome (GOLD analysis project Ga0315286, IMG submission 205038) | Sediment microbial communities from Yellowstone Lake, YNP, Wyoming, USA - YL17G10_0 | ecosystem: Environmental > Aquatic > Freshwater > Lake > Sediment | place: USA: Wyoming | collected... | reverse complement strand
GTTCCTTGGCCATAGAAAAAACTCCTTTCTATGACCAAGTTTACATAAGTCCTTGCAGGGCGCAAGTTTAAAATCTATTAATACTTAGGTTATGAAATGGCTTGTAGTATCGGCTGGTGCATCGGTTGGCAAATCACAGTTAATATGATGAGACCTTACCTTCGAGAATATTTGAACTCTTATGACCAAAACATAAAGGCATCTTTATGAGCAAATTGTTATTGCGGGATTACCGGCTCACTTGCGATTATCGCCATTTATTGCTATGCTCTATGTTCAAAACGAAATAGCAAAGGTTTTCCCGTTAGGGAAATTAAAGGGCTGACCAGTGCATTTATACTGGACATATAATTCGATTCCGGAATTGGCAGACCTGCCCAAAGAAAAACGTAAAGAACTTTGGCACGCATGTCACCTGAAGGTCTTCGTGCACTGGCAAATTTGGGTTTCACTTCTCGTATGTGGACTCTGTGCTGCAACAGGAACGGAACTTGGAAAATTTTATTACAATCACATTGGCGGTTTTTTGGGGGCTATGCTTGGAGGTGGCATTGGTGGTTTTATTGTCGGGCAAGTGGGAGTTGCTGTGACCAGGCCTCATATTCGGGAATATCTGAATTCTCATGAGAAAACAAACTAACCATCTTTACGAAGAAGTTACAATCGCCGGGTTCGGCGGACAGGGGATCATCCTCGTCGGCAAACTTCTCGCGCAGGCCGCGATGAAGGCGGGCAGAGAAGTTACATTTATGCCCTCCTATGGCGCGGAAGTCCGGGGCGGGGCGTCCAATTGTATGGTCGTCATTTCCGACCAGCCGATTCCTTCGCCGGTAGTGAGCAATCCCAAATGCGTAATCGCTATGAGTAAGGCCGCACTCGCCAAATTCGAAAAAGTAGTCCAAAAAGGCGGAACATTGATAATCAACACCTCGCAGATAGATATTCAGCCCAAAGTCGATAAATCTGTCGAGGTCGTGAAGATACCAATCGACGAAATCGCCGTCGGATTAGGCAACGCCAAAGTCGCCAATATGGTCGCTCTCGGCGCATACCTGCAAAAACGCGGGGTCTTTAGCCCCGACGAGGCAGCAGAATCACTGCCCGACGTCCTGGCGGAACGATACCACGTCATAATACCGTTAAATAAAAAGGCGATGCAAAAAGGCGCTCAGTTTGTAAAGGATAACGACAAATAGCAGGGGTTTTAGTATCGAATTGAGAATTTAGAATTAAGAATTTAGAATTCAGGTGGTCGTCAAGGCAAACTCTAAATCAATTCTCAATTCTAACTTCATAATTAACGGAATAATTATGGTCAATGATTACAAGGATATTCTCCGCAACAGACGTCGGTCGAGCATAGGACTCCGAATAGCGCCGATGATTGATATGATTTTCCTGCTTTTGATTTTTTTCCTCGTCGCCGCAAAGTGGAGTCCGCAGGAAGATTTTCTCCCGCTTCAACTGCCCGCCGCCAATGCAGGCACCGTCGCGCAACCAACCATTAAACCGGAACCGCTTGCCTTTCAAATCACGCCGACAAACGCCGGCTGCCGGGTGCAAATCGGCGCATCCTATGCCGTCGATATACCCTCGCAAAACCCCGAACAGGGACTTGCCTCGCTGATGGAACAAACCAAACAATGTCTGCTCGAACAAAAACGTTACGCCACGGACCCCGTCGAAATCATCTGCGCCGGCAAAGTCAAATGGGAGAACCTCGCCAAAATCTACAACGTCCTTTACGGAATGGGCCTGACCGATATCACATTCCAGATGACCGAGCCGACGAAAAATGACAAGCCAGATTAGCAAAATATTTCTTCTGCCGCTTGTGCTGCTGACAATCTCGCTGCCCGCCATTGCGGCGGATTCTCTCCCAACCGCTCAGGACATAAACAACGCCGCTCAAAAAGCAAAACAGGTTTCGGACTCGTTCTTCTCACAAACCTTCGCAATACGAATGCAGTATGAATACTCAGGCCGATTCCTGAAAGCGGAAGACAAAGAAACATTTTACAAAACCGCCGAAATGGCCTTAGCCGAACTCGAACAAATAGCAAAAGACCAAAACAACCTTAAGCTGCAAATTGAAAATTATCATGGTGACGACTGGGAAACCCTCTTCGGCCAAACAGGACTCTGGCGAAAACTCGCCGCTGACCTCACTAATACTCAAACCAGCAAACTCGAAATCGACTATTGCCTCGAACGGATAGAGGGCAAACCGATAAGCCAGGCCGAACAACAATTTTATAAACAAAAAGACAAATCCAACCTGAGCCAATGTGAATCCCTGAAGAACTCACTGGAAAAAATAAAACGCCTCGGCCATTCAGAACCCAACGAGCTTGAAGACATAGCCCGGTCACTGGCAAAAAGCGATTGTTCGGACAACCCCGAAATGCTCATCTCGCTGGCAATCCTCCAGAATAAATATGCCCCAGATAAACTGCAAAATGTCCTGTCGCATAATTCGCAAACAGGGCTGTATCTCGGCAAAATCATCCTCGCGGACCTTTCTTCCGGCTCCGACCTCTATTCGCTAAATCCCCTCACCGCCGAACTCGCCGCGTATGCCGCCTCAACAACAAACTTTCCCGAACACAAAGAATTGATGCTTGCCCTTGCCGAAGCCGACAAATTAAAAACACCCGGCGCCCTTTGCATCGCGGGCAAGTCAATCATCGAATCCGATCCGGGAAAAGCCATTGAGCTCTTAATAGAATCAAGCAATTTGCAGCTCCAGCAAAAAGAACCGCTGCTCGATATCGACGCTAGCGCAACCGCTGAATATACCGCCCAACTCGCCTACGACAACTTCACTCAAAATAATATCGATTGCAATCTCGCCCTCGCCGCTTTCGATAACTACGCCCATATCGCCTCAGATAAAATGGGCGAAGAGATGCGGTATCTTTACGGCGAAATTTTATTCGACTGCGGCAAAATACAGGATGCCTCCGAAATTTTCGCTCGGCTGGCCAATAGTCCGAATACTCTCCGGCAGGACAAGGCCTCTCTCCAGCTTCTCAAAATAAAAATTAACGCCGGCCAAAAAGATACGCTCCCGCAACTGCGAAATTTTGTCCTCAACTGCACGGGCCAGGACAAATTCAAACTACCGCTTCGCCTTGAAGCGATGGATATATACTGCCGGGCGATTCTTGGCAATGACATCAACGATTCCGCGAAACAAGTCCTGAATCTGCTCGATACCGCCGAACAAACGCCAGGCCTGCGATATAACCTGTTCAAAGCACAGGCGTTGTATCAATTAGGCCAACTCGAAGAATCGGCGAGATATATGTCGCGAGACGTCGCCGAAGACAATAATTCATCGGCGGCATTGGCCGCTCAAATCGCCTCCGAAATCATCGACAAAATCGAACTCTGGCAAAAAGACGCCAACGACTTCAACGAATTGCTGCAAAATTGCGACACCCTTGCCGACTTCGCCAACAAATCCGCCAACTCCCGCCAAACCGCACTGCTTTTTGCCGAAGTGTCAACCCTGGAGGGAAAAAGGTTCCTGACACCTTTTTCTCCTGATGAAAATGACATAAACTGGCTGCGTGTGCAGGCGCGAATTTTGATGGCAGAGGATAAATTCGGGCAGTCCGCCAAACTCTGGGCTAAAATCGCCGAGTTGCGACGAAATGAAACCGCGGGGCAAACTCAAAAAAGCTGGCACTGGTGGCAGGCCAAATTTTACGAACTCGACTGTCTCGCCAAATCACCCTCAGCAGACAAACAAAATATCGCCCATATCATCGACGTGCTTAGCGGCAGTAACCCCCAAATTCCCGCCCCCTGGGCCGAAAAACTCGATATTCTGAAACAGCACTGTGCAGCCAATTAAGTTGCAACGAACCTTCAGCCGATTTACAATATATAAATGAAACAGTTGTAGGGCGGGGCTTGCCCCGCCTGTCATTCCCGCGAAAGCGGGAATCCATAAAAAATTTAGCCCCCCAATTTATTGGGGGGTCGCTTAACTCAGGAAAAATAATGGCAAAACAAAATGATACCAATAAACCAAGGGCCGTATGCAGCTTCTGCGGCAGGGCAAGCACCCAGCAAGACACCTTCATCGAAGGCCCGAACAAGGTCTATATCTGCCCCGACTGCGTCGGCCTTTGCGGCGACATCATAAGGCAAAACAAAAAGGTGGCCCGCCGATCATCCTTCGGCGACAAAAAAATGCCGACCCCGAAACAAATAAAAGAATACCTCGACCAGTACGTCATTGGCCAGGAGCACGCCAAGAAATATCTCGCCGTCGCCGTGCACAATCACTACAAACGGCTGCTCCACGTTGACAGCAAAAACGACGATATCGAGGTGGACAAATCCAACGTCCTGCTCATAGGCCCCACCGGCTCAGGCAAAACCCTGCTCGCCAAGACGCTCGCCCGCTTCCTCGATGTCCCCTTCGCAATCTGCGACGCAACCACCGTCACCGAGGCCGGCTACGTCGGCGAAGACGTCGAAAATTTCCTCCTGCGCCTTCTGCAAAACGCCGACTTCGACCTCGAAGCCGCCCAGCGAGGAATCGTTTACGTCGATGAAATCGACAAAATCGGCAAGACCTCCCAGAACGTCTCCATCACCCGCGATGTATCAGGCGAGGGCGTCCAGCAGGCGCTCCTGAAAATGCTCGAAGGCACAATCGCCAATATCCCGCCGCAGGGAGGCAGAAAACACCCGGAACAATCCTATATCCAGCTGGACACCTCGCACATCCTGTTCATTTGCGGCGGCACTTTCGTCGGCCTCGACAACATCATCAAAAAACGACTCGGCAAAAAAATGATTGGCTTCGACTCCGAAATGTCGCAACTGCCCGATGAACAGGCCGAGCTGACCCACGTCCTCGAACAGGTCATCCCCGAAGATGTTATCGAATTCGGTATGATTCCCGAATTTGTCGGCCGAATGCCCGTCATCACGGTCCTTTCGCCTCTTGATGAGGTTGCCCTTATCGATATCCTCACCAAGCCCAAAAACGCCCTCATCAAGCAGTATCAGAAATTCTTCGAAATGGAAAACGCCGAGTTGCAGTTCACCGACGATTCTTTGCACACCCTCGCCAAAAAGGCGCTCAAGCACGCTACCGGCGCCCGTGCTCTTCGCTCGCTTGCCGAAAAGCTGATGATTGATTTGATGTATCAACTGCCCGAAGAGCCAAAGCCCGCTAAATACTTAATCACCAAAGACATCGTCGAAGGAACTGTCCCCCTCTCCGCCGCAAGACAACTCCCCGCTAAAAAAGAATCCGCGTAAGTTTGGGCTCCAACGCCAACTATCTGGCAACAGGAGAATCTTTAATCGCCGCTAAGCGGATGTCGGTAGCGGTGCTTTTGGCGACCGCGGCAAGGGCATACTGGGCATCGGCGTATGGAATATCCTTATCAATCCGTAGCGTTACAACCCTTTTGTCCGCGGGCAGGTCCTTCAAACGCAAATCTATCAGCCCGGCTAATCTGCCGGAAAGCTCCTCATAATCGGCCCCCGTTACCTTTTCCGCTCCGACCGCGAAATCGCTTTTGCCGTCTTCGTTTTTCATTACGGTAATCGTCGCCAAAGCCGCCTGTGAATCAATCTCGTTTTGTGCGAACCGGCAACCCTCAGGCACGGCAACGGGAAAATTCTCCGCCTCGATGAACTTGAAAACAAGGGCAAAAAATATAATCAGCAAAAACACAATATCTATCACCGGCGTCATATTGAATGACACCGCCGACTTTTCCTCAAAGCTGAACCATTTTCCCGCCATAGACCTGCCCTGAGTTTAATCGAAAGGTTATTGCTGTGCCGACGTTGGCTGTCGAATTGCGCCAGACGTTTTTGGCTCGATTCCCACGATTTTATTCGCCGGGGTGGATTCCTGTTTTCGTTTTACTTCATCAAACCGGCGCCTGTTCTCCAGCCCGCTTCGTATTTTTATCAATGCATCCTCGCCCTCGCTTGCCGCCTCGTTGACAATCGCCTCGATATGGTTGCGAAAAATACCGTAAACAGACAACGCCGGTATCGCAATCAAAAGCCCCCAGAAAGTCGTTACAAGCGCGACCGAAATGCCGCCCGCCAATTGCACCGGCTGCGGCTGGCCCCCTGCCGTTACTATCGCGCCGAATAACTCAATCATCCCGACGACCGTCCCGAAAAGCCCCACCATCGGCGCGACGTTGCCGATGAGATTTATCCACTCGACTTTTCTGGACAACCGCATCGCCTGTTCCTGCATCGATTCAAAAAACGCCTCTCTCAGCCGGAACCAGTCGTCCCTGCCTTTTTTTATCGCGCCGGCGACCGCAACGCTCACGAGGTCATCCTTCCCCGCAAGCACATCACCAAGTCCCTTCAAGCCCAGGGCTATCGCCATTTTCCCGATTTCATCCCCGATACCCGTCGGCACAAGATTCCTTCGGCTAATCGTCATCCCATACAGCACCGTCAGATATACCGTCGCAAAAGACATCGGCAGCAGGATAAACCATACAATCCACCCCCCGCTGGTAACAAACTGCTCGAACAGCGTCGGCGCATTGCCCGGCGCCGGCTCAGTCGCCGCCAGCCCGCGCATCGTAACAAATATCACCGTCGCAACCGCTCCCAGCAGCAACACCAGAAAAACCAGCTTAAGTATAATTCCCTTATTCATTACCGCATCCCCGCCTTAATACCGCCGCGTCAATTATCATAGTTCTTTTGTTCGCCGGCATTGCCGACCATCACAAATTTCCCGCCGCTTTCCTTCGCTATTCTGTCAAGCACTGAGCCATCCTGCTCAGTACACCAGAAACCAATCGTGTTTATCTGCGTCTTCGGCGCAAAACTCCTGTGTATTGTAGCGACCTTATGCGCAAAACGCGAACCATCCTGCTCGCTCAATTCAAAACCATCCGTAAGAAAATATATCGCCGAAGCCCCCGCGCCGGCCCTGTCCTTAATCATAATCGCCCGCTCCAGCGCAGCCGTCGCGTTCGTCATCCCTCTCGGCTGGATGGAACCGATAAAACTATACGCCTCTTTCTTCGCCTGCTCCGTCGCCCGGACCATTTTCCCCCCGCCCGATTCCAGTATGCTTCCCCCGCCGAAAACAATCACGCAAAAATAATAATCCTGCTGCAGTTTCCCAATCGAATCAACAAGCTCTTCCTGCACGCGCCTCCACAATCCCCGCATACTCCCCGAGCAATCGACGACGTAACAAATCCTTCTGCCCTGCGCCGGGCTGTCGAAAAATTCAATGTTCCCCGCCAACTCCCCGCCGCCAGCCGCAGTCGATACCTCTGGGTGAATCGGCTGTTTTACTTCTTCCGTCTGCCGCTGATAATCTTCTTTCGGCAAACCAAAAACAGGCCCTGCGACCATCGATGAACCCCTGCCGGTTACTTTTGCTATTGGTTTGCCCTGAAATGGCTTACTATCAACGGGACTAACCTTTGGTTTGGGCGTAACCGCCTGCCTGTCAGCAAGTTTGGCCGCCTGACTAATGCTCACAACCGTCGTCGTTTGCAGCCGCACAGGAGGCGATTGCGCTATTTTTACCGCCGCGAAAACCGACAACCCCACGATATGCGCAAAAACAGACACCCCCAACGCGTATAACTTAATCCTCCAATGCTTATTGACCGTTCCCTGGCTCACAACGCCGGATTCCTTCTCACTGCTGAGTTCGCAGATTTTTTTATATTTTGCTCCGCGGTCTCAACCGCCTGCCCTCCGTAGCCCGTTGTATGGGCGAAGAAGGGTGCTCCGCGGTAATAATAATCAATCAACCACATCCACAAGCGACTGCCCCGGCATCATCAGGTTATATACCAGTATCGCGTCGCCGTTGTGCAGCCGGATACAACCCTGCGAACCGGGCGTCCCGATCTGCTCAGGGTCCTTCGTGCCGTGAATCGCAAAACCCGTCTTGCCCACCGCCGCCCCTTCAAGGCCCTCAAGAGCTACCCACCGTGAACCCAGCGGATAATCCGGGTCTTCGGGATGATACGTCTTTCCGCTCACCGGGTCCGTCCAAATCGGCTGTACCAGTTTGCCGCCCTCTTTCGCACGCCATCGCCCTATCGGCGTTTCCATCCCCGCCTTGCCCAGCCCCACCGGGAAACTCTTCACGTAAGTGTTCTGCAGATACAAATCCATCGTAAACGTTGACCGGTACACCCTCGCGTGGAAAGGCCCGTTGATTACCTTTATCGCCACGCCCGCCTGAAGCGCCTCCGGCTTCGTGATATTATTTATCTGCATCAAAATCTCATACGGCACGTTGTGCTGTTTGCCGACCGTCGAGAGCATATCGCCAGACTTGACCTTGTAACCTGCGCACAGTTTGTCCTCAGGGTACACAAGCTTGCTGAACAGCCATTTGTCCGCAAGGGACGCAAGCTGCCCCTTGATAAACACAAGCTCCTGTCCCTGCGCCATCGGCAAAAGCTCATTAAGCCGGTCCCTCGCCTCGATAACTTTAGGCGTCGGCTGATTCAGCAGCTCCATCGCCTGCGCAATCTGCGCCGACACCCCCGACGCACCGGGAGGGGCGTTCGCAGCGACCTGCGCCACGACGGCAGGCGCCGCCTGCGATTGAGCGGCTCCAGGCGACACCGGTTGGCCAGCCACCTGCGCAGGCGCAACCTCTTGTGAACCGCCTCGATTCCGCAAAAGGATATATCCCGCTATCGCGATAACGCCCACCACAATTACAACTATCGAAATATACAAAATTTTGCGAATCTGAGCCGAACGATGCTCATTGTAACCACCCGGATAAACAGCCATTTCAATCTCCTTTTATTTGTCCTGCCTGCTCACTCTCGTCTTTTTGGCCTTGACGCCGGATGCCGGCTTGTCCTTGCCAAAATACAGCGCTTCCTCATCGGTAACCAGCATATCAACAGGCACGTCGTGCTCCGTCACCGGCACCTTTTCTATCACCTGCTCCGAAAATGCAAAACCGCATTTCGACGCCTTCAATTCCTTGTTGGTGAAAAACCTGTCGTAATACGACCCCCCGCGCCCGAGCCGATTGCCCTTGCGGTCAAACCCAAGACCAGGCGCCACCACCATATCAATATCCTCAAATGGAACCGGCGCTCCTGTTGTCGGATTTCGCAAGCCCGGAACCTCCTCCGAAAAACCCGTCTCCAATGAGTTTATCTGCACGGGTATCATGTGCCTCTGCTGCCAGGACACCTTCGGCACAACCACCGTCTTGCCTAACTGCCAGGCACAAAGTATCGCCTCCGACGTATCAAGTTCGTGCGGAAGCGACATATACATCATTACTGTAGAGGCATTTTGAAACTCAGGCGTCGCAATCAGATTTCGACACGCCCTTCGGCTTTTCTCTTTCCGCTGCTCAGCCGATATACCCGCCAGAAACTTTTGCAACTCCAGCCGCAACTGCGCCTTGTCCATACGGTACTCCATTCAACCGTTACCCTGCTCCATTCGGCCGTTCAATCCCTTTGGCCTTGCTATCTTTTATCAGGATTTCGAGCTTTTGTAAATAACCCCGTATATTTTTTTCATACCCCCGCTCCGTCGGCTTATAATATTTCTTCTTCGCACCGCCCGGCAGGTATTCCTGAACCACAAATCCGCCCTCAAAACTGTGCGGATATTTGTATTCCGCCCCAAAGCCCATCTTTTTCGCCGCCGAATAATGGCTGTCCTTCAAATGCTTAGGAACCGCCACTGTTTTCTCATTCTGAACATCGCCAATCGCGCTGCCTATCGCCGCCGACGAGGCGTTCGACTTCGGTGCGCACGCCACGTAAATCGCCGCCTGCGCCAACGCTAATTGCGCCTCAGGAAGCCCCACAAACTCGCTTATCTGAAACGCCGACGCCGCCAAAACCGTCGCTATCGGGTCCGCATTGCCCACGTCCTCCGCAGCACAAACCGCGATTCTTCGGGCGATAAACCGCACATCCTCCCCGCCCGCAATCATCCTCGCTAACCAGTAAACCGTCGCGTCCGGATCGCTTCCCCGCATACTCTTCTGAAAAGCACTCGCCAAATCGTAATGCGTATCGCCGGTCCCGTCATAATCGATTGTCTTGCCCTGAATCGAGTCCTTGGCCGTCTGAAAATCGAATTTGATTTTGCCTGTCCTGAGCCCTGTCGAAGGAGCAGTTCCTTTTTGCGACAAAATCCCAACTTCCAAGGCAGTCAGTGCCTTTCTCGCGTCGCCATCGCATATCGCTGCAAGATACTTCAGCGCCTTGTCTTCCGCCTCAATATCGTATTTGCCAAGCCCGCGTTCCTTGTCGCTTATCGCCCGCTTCAAAACCCCGACAATATCATCCTCGCTCAATGGCTCGAAATGAAACACCGTGCTTCTGCTGATTAATGGCGAATTAACCGCGAAAAACGGGTTTTCCGTCGTCGCCCCGATGAATATCACTATCCCAGATTCCACGTCATCCAAAAGCACGTCCTGCTGTGCCCGGTTGAAACGGTGTATTTCATCGATAAACAAGATGGTTCGCTTACTCGATGATGTTAACCGGTCCTTGGCCTCCGCTATAACGTCCCGAATATCCTTTACGCTCGCGGCAGGTGCGCTGATATATCGAAATTCCGCCTTTGTCTGGTTGGCAATCACCATTGCCAGCGACGTCTTTCCCACCCCAGGCGGGCCGTAAAATATCAAGCTGCTCAAGGCGTCCGCTTCTAATATCCTCCGCAAAAGCTTCCCTTCGCCGATAAAATGCGATTGCCCCGCGAACTCATCCAAAGTCCTCGGCCGCATCCGAACCGCCAACGGCGCCACCGCAGACAACTTCGCCTGCCTCGCCTCGGCGTAGCCGGAGGCGAAGCCGGGTTCGCTTTTCCCAAACAACGTCTTGTCACCCCGGCCTGTGCTCATCGGGCCATATTATACGCCTCTGCCGCACACCTGTCGAAGCTATATTCGTTATCTACACCTATACGCCCCCAAAACAATCCTGTCGAAAACATATTCCACGCCCTGCGTAGTCCGCAGCCAGCGCAGCGAGTGGAAGGAAGCATCATCGAAGCGGCCCATCCCTCGTTCTGCGTTCTGTGCCTGTCCGACGTGGCGCAAGCGAAGACGGATTCTCTGTTCTTTGTCCTCTCTGCTTTGTTCTCTGTTCGATGTTGGACGTTCTATCTATAGTCCGTCCTCTGCTTGCCCCGGCGTAGCCAAACGCAAAGCCGGACAAATGTGGTTTACAGGCGATTGCGGGGTAATTTGTCAAAAATAACTTCTGGTGTAAAGGCACAAAAAATCTTCACCGCGGAGACCGCAAAGTTCGCAGAGAATTTGATTTGCGGTCTTTTTTGTATCTTTTCGCGGCTGAACGCGCGGTTTCAGCGATAATATGACCCTACAGGCGCAATTCGGCGTTTTGGCTTTTCAGTAGCTTCTGCAGGGAGTTGACGTCAAGTTTTCGCGGCGAGATATCGCGCTTTGCCGACATCGCCGCGGCGCAACCCGAGGCATGGCCAATCGCCATAGCGGGGGCCATCGACCTGGCGGACTGAAAGGCCGCCTGCTCACACGAGATGCAGCGTCCCGTCAATAGCAGCCCGTCTATGGTTTTCGGGACAAGCGACCTATATGGAATATCGAAGCCCTCGTGCTGAAGGAAGAATCGCCGGCCGTGGTAGCCGGGAAGCGGATTTGAGCTTATCGCAATCACGTCGTCAAAACGCGTACCCTTGATTGCATCCTGCTCACTGAGGACGTATTCTCCAACCACTCGCCGCGTCTCACGCACGCCGATTCCCGTGGCGGTCTGCGCCAGATAAACGGACTGCGTGGGCTGCTTTGCGCGCATCTTCCTAACGTCGTCCCACAGCTTCAGCCGGGTCTCAATTTCCGCGCACGTCAGGTTTTCGACGTCAATGCCGTCCCCCTGAAAACCCGGTCCCCACTTCACAACCCTGTCGCGTATGCGGATTCCCTCTTCCGGATTTCCAGTCGGCGGCATGCCGCCAAGCTGGTACATCAGTGCCATCTCCATGCGGTCCCCCTTGCCGTTCTCCACCGGGCTCATAAAAGCGGCCCCCGCACGCGCCGCGACGTCGCCATCGCCGGTGGCATCTATTACGCAGTCGGCAGTAATCGCCTGGCGACCCGACTTCGATTCCACAATGACGCCCGTCACGCGCGACCCATCGAGCATCGGCGCAACGATCCAACTGTGCAGACGAAGCTTCACTCCCTCTTTGGCGACCATTTTCAGCATCGCCACTTTCGCGGCCTCGGGGTCAAAGCCCACCGTATAAGGAATGTCTGCGTTTGCCACATCATGCTTGAATTCTTTCGGATAAGGGTCGGCATCAGCCAGGCCGCCCAGACGCACAAGCTCTGAAATATACTCAGCGGGGATGCCCTTGACGGTCTGGAGGGCCTCAGGGGGCCGCTGGTTGCGAAAGCCGTTGTAGCACGTCATCAGTCCTGCCGTTCCGTTGCCGCCCAGGAATGGATACCTTTCTACCAGAACCGTCTCGGCACCGCTTCGCGCCGCCGCAAGAGCCGCGATAAATCCGCCCGGGCCGCCCCCTGCCACTATAACCTGGAAGTGGCCGACAATAGGCGTTTTAAGGTCTTCACGATACGCCCCAGGTGTTTTTTCTTCACCTGCAGACACTCTTCCAATCCCCGTCAATAGACCGCCGCCTGCCGCGGCGCCGCCAAGTGCCGCGCCTATGAACGCCCGCCGGCCCATCCCAACTCTATTGCTTTTGCTATCTGCATTCTGCATTCTCTTTCTCCTTACAGCCGC
>Ga0315286_10004998_pt1 | contig 12771 bp, 9 predicted proteins | sample YL17G10_0_MG_FD_205038 | JGI IMG/M metagenome (GOLD analysis project Ga0315286, IMG submission 205038) | Sediment microbial communities from Yellowstone Lake, YNP, Wyoming, USA - YL17G10_0 | ecosystem: Environmental > Aquatic > Freshwater > Lake > Sediment | place: USA: Wyoming | collected... | reverse complement strand
CTCGTCGCCAGGCCCTGCGGCGCACATGTTTCCATTCCCGACGACCCGGCCGAGACGGGCCGACTCTTCGCCGCGCTTTCGGCGCCCGGCTACGCTAAAGCGGCGATGAACTTCCGGATCGAGCCGCGACCGGACGGGACCTGCCGGTTGACGACCGAAACGCGGATCTTCGCCACGGATCGCGACACGGCTCGCCGTTTCGCCGTCTATTGGCGGCTGGTCCACCCGGGCAGCGCCCTCATCCGGGCCATGTGGCTCCGCGCGATCGCAGAGCGGGCCGAGAGCGGACGCTGAGTCCCCGACCGCCGGCCGGATCCGCGGCGTCCACCGGACCATGATGAGACCGAGCCAACGAGCGCTCCCGCGCCCACGGCTTTCTGTGGACGACCCCACGGCTGCAGTGACAAACTGAACGCAGCAAGAACCAGGGTCAGCGATGGACTTACAGCCCGGGACGACTCTCGGCTCCTACGAGATCACCGGCCCGCTCGGCGCGGGCGCGATGGGGGTCGTCTACCGCGCGAAGGACCCCCGCCTCGGCCGGAGCGTCGCGATCAAGATCGTCTCCGAGCGGGCCCAGCTCCTCCCCCAGATCCTGAAGCGGTTCGAACAGGAGGCCCGCGCCGCCTCCGCCATCGCCCACCCCAACATCGTCACGGTCCACGAGATCAGCGAGTTTGAAGGGACCCCCTACATCGTCATGGAGCTGGTCGAGGGGAAGAGCCTGCGGGAGCTGCTGTCGGGCGGCGCGCTCCCGCTGAAGACCCTCCTATCGATCGCGGTACAGATCGCCGACGGCCTCGCCGCGGCCCACGCGCGCGCCATCGTCCACCGCGACCTGAAGCCCGAGAACGTCATGGTGACGCCGGGCGGCGTCGTGAAGATCCTCGACTTCGGCCTCGCTCGGCCCACGATCCCGTCCGGCGCTCCGACCGATTCGACGCTGACCTCGCCTCTCCGGATGACCGAGCCCGGCATCATCGTCGGAACGGCGAGCTACATGTCGCCGGAGCAGGCGCGCGGCGCCGACGTCGACTTCCGGACCGACCAGTTCTCGCTCGGGAGCGTCCTCTACGAGATGGCGACGGGACGGACCGCATTCAAGCGCGACTCCGTCGCCGAGACGATGACCGCGATCCTCCGCGAGGAGCCGCTCCCCGTCCGCGACCTCGCGCCGGCGTCGCCCCCGCCGCTCCGCTGGATCATCGAGCGCTGCCTCGCCAAGGAGCGCGAGGGGCGCTACGACTCGACCCAGGACCTCGCCCGCGAGCTTCACTCGCTGAAGGACCACGCCTCGGAGATCGGCGGTCAGGCGCTGGTCACCGTCGAATCGCCCGCGGCGAGGCTGCGTGGGCCGGGAATGGGCTGGGCGGCGGTAATCGCCGCGCTCGGCCTCGTCGCCGTCGCGGCCGCAGCCCTCGCGGTGAAGTGGTACTCGCCGAAACCCCTCCCGACTTTCAAGCGGCTCACGTTCCAGCGCGGTCACGTCACCGGCGCCCGCTTCGCACCCGATGGCCAGACAGTCATCTACAGCGCGGCGTGGGAGGGGCGGCCGACCGAGATCTTCTCGACGCACCTTTCCGGGCCCGGCGCCCGATCTCTCGGAATCTCCTCGGCACGTCTCGCCGGAGTGAGTGACTCGGGGGAGATCGCATTCCGCTTCGTGTCGAAATACCTCTTCGATGACCTCACGACGTGGTGGTCAGGGACCCTGGCTCTGGCACCACTCTCCGGCGGTGCCCCTCGCGAGATTCGCGACTGGGTCCTTAGCGCCGATATCTCGCGAGACGGGAAATCGTTCGCGGCCGTCACCTTTCCGAAGACGGCAAAGACCGAAAAGGGAACCTTGGAGTACCCGCTCGGGACGACTCTCGCCACTGGAATGTTGTTCTCACCTCGAATCTCTCCGGACGGACGCCACGTCGCCCTGGTCGAGGTCGACCTCTCAAACACCTCTTTTTCGATCATTACTATCGATCGCCAGGGGACGCGGCGCGTCCTCTCGAAAGACTGGCGGATGGCCTTCAGCCCGGTCTGGTCACCGAAGGGAGACGAGATCTGGTTCTCGGCGGAAACCGAGGGTTCGGCCCAAACGCTCTTCGCCGTTGATCTGGAGAGAAGAACGCGCGAGCTTTTTCGGATTCCTCCCATCGCTCTCTTCGAAGACGTCTCGCGGGACGGCCGCGTCCTCGTCAAGCGGCAAGACAGCCGGAGCGGAATCCTTTGCCAGCCGCCGGGCGAGACTGCGGAGCGCGACTTGTCGTGGTTCGATTATTCCGACATCGCCGATATCTCGCGCGACGGGAAACTGCTTCTCTTTACGGAGCGGGGAGGCGGAACGAAGAATAGCGCGACGTACGTCCGGAAGACGGACGGTTCACCCGCCATTCGCCTCGGTGAGGGGTCCGCGGCCGCTCTTTCTCCCGACGCAAAATGGGCACTGGCGACGAGTCCGGGCGCGCGCTCGAAGATCTTTCTTCTTCCGACCGGCGCCGGCCAACCCCTCAATTTCGATCTCGCCCCATTGGAGTTTGACAAATTCGCTGGCTGGTCGCCCGAAGGGGACCGGCTGTTCTTCTGGGGAGTCGAGGCGGACAGGACGCGAAGCCTTCAGGAGCTGACGCTGGCGACGGGAGAGCACCGCCGGATCAGCTCCGTGAAGGCATTCCTGGGCGGCCTTCTCTCTCCGGACGGCAAAAAACTCATCGCCTGTGAGGAGGGCGTCTCGAAGTGTGCGGTCTTTCCCGTCGACGGTGGGCCCGCACGTCCCATCCCGGGATTTGAGGAGTATCTCTTCGTCGTCGGCTGGGCGCCGGATAGCTGTTCGATCTACGTGAGCGACAATCGAGAGCCGGTGAAGATCTCTCGTGTTCGTCTGGAGGACGGGCGTTCCGAGCTGTGGAAGGAACTTCGGCCAGCCGACGCGACCGGAGTCTGTGGGATCGGCACCGTCGTTATCTCCCCCGAGACGGGCGCGTACGCTTACTCCTACGAGCGAGTCCTCTCCGACCTCTACCTCGTCGAGGGGCTGAAATGATCCGGAGAGCATGAGTGACGATCGTGTACACTATTGAGTGACGGAGGGCGCCATGAAGTTCGTTACCGTTCGCGATCTCCGGGGCCGGCCGGGACAGGTCTGGAAGAAGCTGGCCGAGGGGCGGGAACTGGTCCTGACGTCGAACGGCAAGCCAATCGCGCTCCTTTCGCCCGTCACGGAGGACTCCCTCGAGCGCGATCTCGCCGCCCTGCGCCGGGCGCGGCTGGCCGAGACGATCCGCTCGATCCAGAAGGAATCGAAGAAGAGGTTTCCGCGGGGTCTCAGCCTCGCCAGAATCAACGCCGAGATCGCGGCCGTTCGGGCGAAGCGCGACCGTTGAGGATCGTCCTCGATACGAACGTTCTCGTCTCCGGTCTTCTGTCCGAATCGGGTCCGCCCGGCAGACTGGTCTCGCTCGTTCCCGAAGATCTCTTCGTGCCCTGCTTCGACGCCCGGATCCTCGCAGAATACTGGAAGGTTCTGCTGCGCCCTCATCTGGGCATTGCTCCGGCGAAGGTCGAACGGCTTCTGAACGACCTCGAAGAGGAAGGTGAAACGTTCGTCGGGCATCCGCTGCCGGAGAGGCTTCCCGACCCCTCCGACGAGGCCTTCCTGGAGGTGGCCGTCGCCGCCGGAGCGGAGTTCCTGGTGACGGGAAATCTCCGCCACTTCCCCGCCCGCCTGCGGCACGGCGTCGCGGTTGTCTCGCCCCGCGTCTTCCTCGACGCCCTTCGCGCCTCGTAGCCCGCCTCGCTCAGCTGCCGCCCTGAAGCCGCTTCAGCGCCGCCTGCTTCAGGGCCATGCTGGTCGCCGCGCCGCGAGCGATTACCTTGACCTCGCCCTCCGGGAGCGTCGGGAGGATGCGCAGGGCGAAGGTGGGCGGCGTCTTCGGGTTGTGGACGAGGGCGACGCGGACGTCGAGACTCGCGGCCCACTGGCTCGTCTTCAGGATCAGCTCGACCGTCTGGTACGTGAGGTATGACGACTTCGCGATCCGGACGACCTCGTCCAGGGTGATTCACGGGTTCTTGAGGAGCGCGTAAACGACCTGAGGGTCGTGGTCCTGCACGAGGACGAGCCGCTCCGTCCGGTCGGCTTTCGGGGCGAAAAGGAGCTTTTCGGTGCGTGAGAGGGCGCGGAGGCGGTCCCAGGTGCTCCGGTCCGTCTCGTCGAGGTCCGGCTCAGTCGGGGGGACGGCGAGAAGGGCCTCGAGGATCGCGCCGCCGTCCCCTTCGAACGCCAGCGCCACACCATCCGGCAGCGGAGCCACGACCGTTCCCGTGACGGTGGTCTCACCGCCGAGCGGCCCGCGGAGGACGACCTCGACCTTCGAAAAGAGGCCCGGCGTCTCCACGGCCGGGAGCCGGAGGCCTCCGTGCGCGAGGCTGGTCCGGTGCTCCTCGCGCAGCTCCTCCTCGGTCTCGAACTCGACGAGGTACCGTCCCGGTCCGGTCCGTGCGGCCTTCATCACCTCATCGTAGCGCCGGGAATTCGATGACCGGCCCCGGCCGCGCTCTAGAACGTCACCGACACGTAAACGAGCGGTCCGCTGTAGGTGTATTCGAGGCCGACCCTCGGCGTCCGGGAGTCCTTGTACGTCATCTTCACGTACTCGTAGCCCGCGCCGAGCCCGAAGTTCTTCGTGAAGAAGTAGTCGGCGCCCGCCGTCACGTCGACGAAGCTGCCGCTGTAACCGGAGATCGTGATGGTGGGCAACCCCTTGACCGTCGCGTAAAGGAAGCCGCGCGGGAGGACCGTGTACCGGAAGTAGCCCCCGATCCCAGGGACGGGCGCGAGGACGTTCTTGCTCTCGTTCCCGGTCGTCCCACCAACCGAGCCTCCCGGGCCGGTGACGTTTCCCGACGCGGAGAACGACAGCTTCGTGTAGTAGCCCGAGAGGCCCAGCTCCGCACCCAGCTCGAACTCGCCGGTGTTCCAGAACGAGTAGCCGTAGTAGAGCTGGATCACGTTGACGCGGTTGTCCACGGAGACATTCGCGCCGACGTGATAGGTCGTGTCGCCGATGTTGATTTCGCGATCGAGGACGTGCTCGTTCGTCCGGTGCCATCCGCGGTAGGCGAACAGGAGCATGCCGTGCTGGCCGAAGCGCCAGTAGCCGTCGAGCCGGATGTTGGTCTGGTGGGAGTCCTGTCCGAGCCTGTCCTCCAGGTTGATCTCGGTCCCCTGGCCGTTTTGGCCGTCGATCGTGACGAGCGTGTCGAACTTCTGGAAGAAGCCGCCGATGTCGAGCCGGAAGCGCTCTTCCATTCCTCGAGTCGTCGAATAGCCCTGGCTGAACTGGGCGGCGGCTGGCGAAGCAATGACGAGGCAGACGAGAAGGACGAACGAAGCCGTGAGGATACGGCGTAGGCTCATGAATTCTCCTACCTGAATCGTGTATTTCACGTTTCCAGCTGATTCTAAGCCCTATCCGGGCCCGTCAACGACCCCGAGTGAGCTGCGCCAGGAGCTGGCGGGCCGAGGGCGATCAGAACGCCAGGGTCAGGTAGGCGTACGGTCCGCTGTACCTGAAGTCGAACCCGACCGTGTTCGTCTCGACGTGATAGACGTGAACGTGCGTGTACTGATACACCCCACCAATTCCGATGTTCTTCGTGAAGTAGAGATCGAGCCCCGCCATGTACTCCAGCATGCCGCCGTTGTAGCCCGAGACCGTGAATGACGGGAGCCACTTGACATTGGCATCGAGGAGGAGTCCGGGGTAGAGCGCGTACCGGAGGTAGGCGCCCGTGGCCGGGACCGGCACGGTGATGCGGTACTGGTCCGAGCTGTAGCTCGCGGTCGTCGTGCCGTTCGGTCCCGTGATCGAGCCCGAGGCGTCGAGCCTGGCCTTGTTGATGTACGTCGAGAAGCCGAGCATCCCGCCGACTTCCGCCGTCGCCGTGCTGACGGCCGAGTACGCGTAGTAGAGCTGGGGGACGGCCACGCGGAGCTTCGAGTCGACGGAGGATCCGGAGTGGATCGCGTAGTCGCCCCACTGGACGTCCTGCGCGAGCGTCGCCGAGGCCGACCGTGCAAACCCCAGGTAGCCGAACACCAGGCTGCCGCTCCGGCTGAAGCGCCAGTAGCCGTCCACCCGTAAGGTCGTCTTGTGCGTCTCCTGGCCGAGCAGGTTCTCCAAGCTGATCTCCGTCGACGCCCCGCTCGACGACTCGAGGAAGATGCTCGTGTTGAATTTCTGGAAGAAGCCGCCGAAGTCGACCCGGAAGGTCTCGCCCATCCCCGGGCTGGCTCCGTAGGACGATCCCTGCTGGGCCGACGCCGTCGGCGCCAGGACCAGTCCGACGAAGGCGCCGAGGACGACCGCGAGAAGCCGACGAAAAGTCATGGGCCCTCCTGTCTGAAGCAAGTTCCGCCTGTTTGCCTTCGATTCTAATCCCGAACCAAGTCCTTTATAGGCCTCGCGCAAGCTGGGCGAGAAGCTGGCGCGCCGAGGGGTCGTCGGGCGAGACCTGGACGAGCTTCTGCGCCCAGTCGAGGGCCGCGGCTCGGTCGCCCCTCTCGCGGCTGTATGACGCCAGGGCGAGGAGGATCTCCGGGTCTCCCGTGTGCCGCTCCCAGGCGGACTTGAGGACGGACATCGCCTTGTCCGTCTGCCCGGCGGAGTACAGAGCGACCCCCCAGACGTAGGCGTACCGCCCGGCGTCGGGGCGAAGCTCGGCCGCCTTCGCCAGTTCGACGAGGGATTCTGGGGTTTTCTTCACCCGCACATAGAGAAGACCGAGCGCGTGATGCAGGTCAGCGCTCTTCGGCGTGATCCGGAGCCCCTCGAGCAGGACTTTCTCTCCTTCGGCGTCCCGGCCGCTCTGCCGGTAGAGGTCGGCCAGGTTGACGTAGGTGGCCGGGAAGCCGGGCGCCAGCTTCAGGGCGGTCTTGTACTCGCTTTCGGCGGACGCCAGCTCTCCCAGCTCGGCATCGAGGGCCCCCAGCGTGAGGTGAGCCTCGGGGCGATCCTCGTCCACGCGTTGGGCGGCCCGCCACTCTGCGATGCCACTCTGGATGGCGCTCCGCTGGGCGGCCGAGAGGTACTCGGCCGGCACGCCGGCCAGGGCGCGCGCGGCGTCGATCCGGACCGATCGGACCGGGTCGTTCAGGAGCGGGTAGAGGCGCTGCAACAGGGCCCGCGGGTTTCCGCCGCGCGCGGAGGCGACCGCCCCCATCCGGACCAGCGGGTCGGCGTCCGAGAGGGCGGCGTCGATCGCCTGGTCGGCGTCCTTCCCCGGGAAGCCGCCAAGCATCGAGACGGCGGTCGCCCGGACGATGCCGGGCTTCGTCCGGTCCTCGGAGACGGCCACGAGGGCCGGGCGCGCGTCGGCCTGCACCTGGCGCCCGGCATGGATCGCGTCGCCCCAGTGGGGCGTCTTCGCGCTCCTCGGCCACCACTTCGCGGCCCATTCGGCCGCCCACGCCACGCTCTTCTTCTCGTGACACGGGGTCGTGCAGGCGTTCGGGGTTCCGATCCGGAGCGCCAGGTCGGGGCGGGGATTGCGGAAGCTGTGGTCGCGCCGCGGGTCGACGACCATGTAGGTCCGCGCCGCCATGTGGCAGCCGACGCAGCTGGCGCCCGTGCCGGTCGGCTTGTGGAAGTGGTGGCTCTTCTCGGCGTACTTCTCGGGGAGGTGGCAGCGCGTGCAGACGCCGTCCGTCGAGACGCGGACTTTCATCGAGTGGGCGTCGTGGCAGTCGGTGCAGGTCACTCCCGCCGCATACATCTTGCTCTGAAGGAATGACGCGTACTCGTAGACCTCGTCCCGGATCTGTCCGTCGGCGAAGTAAAGCGGGTCGTTCAGGAGCGAGGGACGGTGCGTGTCGAGAAAGGGGCGGCCCCAAGTATACGGCTCGTGAACGACCGAGCGCCGCGCGTGGCACCGCGCGCACATCGTCACCTCGTCGCGGTTCGTCCGCGGCACCGTCCGCCGCGCGATCGCCTCGCCCGGCGCGAAGACCCAGTCCGCGCCGTCGCGCTCCTTCCGTCCCGCGAGGACGCCGTTGGCGGGGTCGTCCGTCCGGACCTCCTTCCGCTTCTCCGCTTCGCCCCATGCCGCGTGCGCCGAGCCCGGCCCGTGGCACGCCTCGCAGGAGACGTTGATCTCCGAAAAGGTCGTGGCGTACGTGTCGGTCTTCGCGTCATACCCTTTCTTGACGTTCGTCGAGTGGCACTCGGCGCACATGAAGTTCCAGTTCTGGTAGAGACCGGTCCAGTGGAGGATGTCGCCGGACGGGACGTTCTCCTCAGGGTAGAGATGGAACCACCGCTGCCCGCCCTTCTCCTTCGGCCACGTGTCCCAGCAGACGTTCAGCGCCTGGACGCGCCCCCCGGGGAAGCGGATCAGGAACTGCTGGAGCGGTTTGTACCCGAACGCCCAGGCGATCTCGTAGTCGGTCAGCTTCCCGTCCGGGCCGTCGGTCCTCACGTAGTACTTCCCGTCCTTCGTCGTGAAGGTCGAGACGACCCCGTGGTAGGCGAACGAGGCGCCGTCGAAGTTCGCGAGGACGGTCTTCTCGTTCATCGGCTGCATCGCGAGGGCGTGGTCGGAGGGCGCCCATTTCGCGTCTTCCTTCTCGTGGCACTTCGCGCACGCCTCGCGCCCGATGAACCGCGACTCTTCGGGGTGTGCCCAGGGCGGACCGGCGGAGACGACGGGGACGCGCGGGGCGGGGCGCCGGAACCGGAAGAAGAGAACGAGGCCGAGGACGACGATCCCCGCCGCGACGGCGAGGACGATCAGACGCTTCGGGAGCACCGCGCGATACTAGCGAAGATGCGGGTCTTCGTCGCGGCGTATGCCTTCGACTCGGGTGGCGACGTGAACCTCGCCTTCAGTTACTAGGGGGTCTTCCCGGGGCCGGCTTCTGTTAAGGTACGCGACCGTCAAACGTGAATATGAAGCCTTTCCCACGCCTTCCGAGCAGCAGACGAAATCCCGCGACCGTTCTCTTCTTCATTCTCCTGGCCGCCGCCTTCCACGCGCCGGCGCAGGAGATGGAGCCTCGCGCGTACGCGCCGTCCCCCATCAACGCGAACTTTCTCATCATCGGCTACTCGTACCAGTCGGGCGAGATCGTGTTCGACCCGGCGCTCCCGTTCTCCGACGTCAATGCGTACATCAACGGTGTGAGCGCCGGACTCGGGCACTCGTTCCCCCTGTTCGGTCGGTTCGCGAGCGCTTCCGTCGCCGTTCCGTACGCGTTCGGCTCCATCAACGGCAACGTCGGCGAGGATTACACGAGGATCACGCGCTCGGGGCTCGGGGACCTCCGGGCCCGCTTCGTCGTCAACCTCATCGGCGGGCCGGCCCTGACGATGAAGGAGTTCCGCGCCCAGAAGCCCCAGACGACGCTCGGATTCAGCCTCGTCGTCTCCGCCCCCACGGGCCAGTACAGCCCGGAGAAGCTCATCAACATCGGGACGAACCGCTGGGCCTTCAGGCCGGAGTTCGGGCTCTCCTACCCGACCGGACCCTGGACGCTGGAGGCTTCGGCCGGCGTCTGGCTCTTCACGGACAACACGCACACCTACCCGGGCACGAGCGTCCGGTCGCAGGACCCGCTCTTCACGTTCCAGGCGCACGGCGGGTACACGTTCCGGCCCGGGCTCTGGCTCGCGCTCGACGCGACGTTCTACGGCGGCGGCCAGACGGCCACGAACGGAGTCCCGGGCAACACGCGGCAGTCCAACAGCCGAGTCGGCGCGACGTTCTCCCTCCCGGTGGCCCGCGGCCAGTCGATCAAGTTCCTCGCGGCGACGGGCGTCAGCGCGCGGATTGGCTCCCGCTTCAACACCTATTCGATCGCTTACCAGTACCTCTGGTTAAGCAAGGAACGCTGAGGCCGCGCCCGGCCGCGGCGGATCCTTCCGCCGTCAGCGGACTTCCGGATCGACGACCTTGACCGGCAGCGTCACCGTTCTCTCGAGGATGTTGACCAGCCCCCGGCTCGTGTCCTGGGCGGGCGTGACACCGATCTTCGGGTCTTCGAGGCTCCCCGTCACCTTCGCCGCGACGGAGAGGAAGTCTTTCCCGAGGATGTACCGGACGACGGGGATCGCCTGAATGATCTTGTCCGTCGTCGAGAAGGGGTGCGCGAGGACCATCAGGTCGACGGAGCGGTCGACGAAACCGATCGACCCGGTCGCCGCCATCGTGAGCGACGGCGCTTGAAGCACCCCCTCGCGGATCATGACGCATCCGGACTCCAGGCTCCCCTCGATGGCCAGCACGTCGTAGGCCATCGCCTTGCCGATCTGGTCGCGCTCCTTTCCGGCGAAGACGGACGTCCCGTGGAGCACGTCCAGGATCTTCGTCAGAAGCGTCACCTTCCCGATCCTCCCTTTCGACGCCTTTAGCGTCACCGGTCCCCGAATGACCCGCGGAAGTTCCGCGGCCTCCCCCTCTCCGTCCACCTCCAGGCCCGCCTCGAAGTTCCCTGTCATGTCGACGCCCGAGAAGCCCAGACAGGCGAGCGGGACGCCGATGTCGGACCCGGCCGCCGAGACCTTGGCGCGAATCTCGGCCCGCCCGCCCTCCCGGAATCGGATCGCCCCGGTCATCGCGATGCCACAAATGTCGGCATCTCGGACCGTGAGTGTGGTGGCTTCCTCCTCCAGAGAGATGCCGCCGAGGACCGGCTTCCAGACGAGGTCCCGGAAGGCGAAGGAGCCGAGAGAGAAACGCACGTCGCCGAGGATCCGGAGCGGGGGCGCCGGATCCTCCGTCGCCGCGGCGGCCTTCCTCTCCTTCTTCCCCATCCGGTCGAGAATCGCCTCGACGCGCTCCCACGAGAGCGCGTCGGTGGCGGCGTCCATGTCCAGGACGAGCCCTTCGTCCCTGAACGCCGCGTCGCCCGTGACCGAGAAGCGCTGCCCGTCGAGGACGACGGAGGAGGAAGCCGCGGTAAGCCGGTTCCCCGACGCTCGAAGGTCGAGGCTTTCGACCGTGACGTCACCGGACGGCGTGGGGATCATGAGGTCCGCCGCCGTCAGCCACCCGTCGGCCGACGTCTCCGCGAGGTGATCGCGCCTCACGAGGGCGCGGAACGCCCCCTCGATCCGACCGTGCCGCTGCCTCCTCTCAGCGAGCAGCTCCTCCATGGTCGCGGCGGCCAGATGGCCGGCGAAGCGGACCTCGAACTCTCTCTTGCGCAGTCCGAGCGAGATCGAGGCGTCGGAAAAGCCGTCCGCGATCGTCAGGCGGCGGACGTCCGTCCCCTCTCCGCCGGAGGCCACGTCGAATGTCACGCGAGGGCCGCTCTGGACTGTGACCTTCCCCGCCAGAGAGAATGCGTCTGGGCCGGCGAGAGAGACGCGGACCTCCTCGAGCGCGAGGGGCGCCGCCGGAAGGAATCCGGCCGGGAGTGACGCTGTCTCCCAGACCCACCGGACCGCCTCGGGCCCCATCCCGCCGTCCACGACGACCTCGAGCCTCCGGGGGCCCCGCTGGTAGCCGTCGAAGGAACCGGAGACCTTCAGCGCCGCGTCGATCGTCCGCGCCTCGAGCCCCGACATGCGGATCGTCTCTTCGTCGATCCGGAAATCCCCGGTTCTCACCTCGAGGGGCTTCGGAAGAAACGAAGCGTCGAGGACGAGGTCCTTCAACGATCCCGTCGTCTCGTAGTGCCACTCCTCCGGCCGGGAGATCGGCCCGGTGAGCCGAGCGACGGAGAGCCCGACGGAGCCCCGCAGCCGGCGAATCTCCGTCCGGAGCGCCTCCATCCCGTCCCGGGAGACGAGCCACGGGTACAGCTCGTCGAGCGACGCCTCGACCGTCCCCGAGAGTCCTTCGAAGAGAGATAGATCGCCAAGCCGCAAGCCTGCCTCGAGGCCGGAGAACGTCGAACGTCCCACGCTTCCGGAGAGCCGGCCGACCCCGACGCGCTTCCCGTCGTAGAAGAAGGTCCCTCGTTGGATCGAGACCGGGAAGGGGATCTTCCGGTAGCGCCCGGAGAGCCGCATCTCCGACACGGAGACCGTTGTCCTCAGCCCTCCGGCCCGGTTCTCGAGCGTGATGCGGCCCACCGCACTCCCCTCGAGCTCCGCCACGAGGGCCAGCTCTTCGCGGAAGGAGCCGCCGCGAACCGCGCGGGAGAGGATCGCCGGAAGCTCCGCGAGGTCCGACCGCACCGCGGACTCGACGCGCAGGGTGTCGTCGTTCGCCGCAAGCCCGACCCGGACGCTTCCGTCCGACGCCCGCGAGTTGCCAATACGTGCCGCCGCGTGCTCCACGGAGAGGACTCCCCTTTCGACGGCGACGTCTCCACGCGCCTCCTCGAGGTCGAGGCCCACGCTCCCGATCCTGACGCTCCCGTCGGCGAGAACGGCCCGGATCGACATCCCTTCGAAGACCCCGAGGTCTCCGCGCGTCCTGCCTCCCGAGGCGAAGGTGAACGAGGTGAGCGTCCCGCCCCGGAAGATCTCGAAGATTGCCGCGACGGTGGGGTCGTCCCCGGCGAAGGGAAGGAGCTTCCCGCGCAACGCCGTCACGTCGAGACCGCCGCCGCGGGCCGACAGATCGACCCGCGGGACCGCCGGTTCGGCCGAGAGCGCGATCTTGGCGAGAAACCGCGGGGACTCCAAGGAGACTCGCGAGAGCGTGATCTCCGACCGTCCTTCACGGGAATCGAAGGTCCCTTCGATACGTACGACATCGATCTCGAGAGTCCGTCGGACTACTCGCCGGAGAGATTCTGACGCCGCGGCGATCCCGACATCTGCATGA
>Ga0315286_10004995_pt1 | contig 12775 bp, 5 predicted proteins | sample YL17G10_0_MG_FD_205038 | JGI IMG/M metagenome (GOLD analysis project Ga0315286, IMG submission 205038) | Sediment microbial communities from Yellowstone Lake, YNP, Wyoming, USA - YL17G10_0 | ecosystem: Environmental > Aquatic > Freshwater > Lake > Sediment | place: USA: Wyoming | collected... | reverse complement strand
CCCGGTACGCTTTCTCCCAATCCACGGGCGGAAATTTCGCAGCCAGATCCCAGGACTTCGCGAGCCGGACGAGGTCCTCCCGCGACGTGTTCGCGGGGAACATCGGCCGCTGCGGCTTCTCATTGCTCCAGAACCAGCTGATGTTGTACATCATGACGGCCCCGCCGCGATACCAGTTTCCCTGTTCGTAAAACGGGCCGACGCGTCCAACCCCACAGCCGAATCCCTGCACGTTGAACGCGGCGAACCCCGGGATGTCGCGGGCCACCACGCCCAACTGCCACTCGGCCGTCGATGAGCAGCCCGTTGTGCCCACCTTGCCGTTGGACCATGGCTGGCGGATCATCCAGGCGACCTCGTCCTCGCCGTCCGTGAGCGGGGGGCCGAGGACACCCCACTCTCCTTCGGCGAAGAACTGGCCGCGCTCCTGCATCTCGATGAAGGCGTACCCGCGTTTGATCGCCGTGAGTGCCGCGGTCATATCCCGCGGAACGCCATTCGCCACGTCCCAGAAGTTGAAATTGTACGGCGTCCGAACCCAGATCGCCGGATACTTTTGGGATGAATCCTTCGGGTAATAAACATCGGTGGCGATGCGCACACCGTCGCGCATCGGAATCATCAGCTTGCGTTCGATGATGGCGAGCGACGCGAGCTCGTTCTCGATGGACCAGCGAGTCGCCTTTTCGCCGTCGGTCATCGGGGCGCGGGCCTGGGCGATCGCCGGGCGCACGGCCGCGGCGCTTATCCCGGCGGCGAGCAGCAGAAGGCCGACTATCCTGGGCAGGCGGCCGTTCTTTGGATCAAGACTCCGAGGGATCCGAGCCGGATTCAAGGGATGCATGCTTTCACCTCACTTCTACTTTTCCTCAAGGATGCGCACGAGCACGGCCGCGCCGGGGCCGTAGTGATAATAGGCCTTGGTCGCAACGGTGGCGTTCGTCGCCTCCGCGGCCCGGGTGAATGCGCCCTTGGCCAACGTGACCTGGACGTTGGCCGGATTCACCACGATTTTTACTATTTGTTCTGCGGGTATGCGGGAACCATCGGCTTTCATGATCTCCAGGCTCTTCTTGGTGAGCCGAGAGTCTTCGCGGATATGAGTATCGGTTCTACCCTCGGGGGCGTTCGTGTTGACGATTCTCCGCTGCAATTCGGTATTCGTGTCGAACGTCAGATCGGTGAGGCCTTTCAACCGGGCGTTGCTTAATACCACGTCCCTGAACAGCTCCGCGTTCTTGGCTTTTTTGACGGTGATGGTGGCGACGTCATCCGCCGTGTAGGGGCTCCCGGACGGATCGGATGCATTGAAGTGGGTGATTCCGATGACGCTGATGGTGACCCCCGAAACGGGATCGGAAAAGACATCGCCCGGCTGCCAGCAGCAGTCGGGGGAATCATAGCCGTCGAGGCTGTTTTCAATGGGCCGCCACAGACCCGTCAGGTTTTTCGGTCCACCCACGATCGGACTGTTGTAGTACTTCTTGGAGATGATTTGTCCTGTATAATCGGCGCCCCGGGCTCCGGATTTTGTTGTATCGATCCGGTAAATGAGAACCCCGGAGTATTTCCCTCTTTTGTCCAGGGCGTTGATGCCCAATTTGGTGCGGAATTCGGCGATATAAGCGGTGGTGAGTCCGGTGCGGACGACCACCATCTTGGTGCCGCCCGGGGTCTCCACGGGGGTCAGGAAATGATGGGTGGGCGGGAGGCCGGCTTGACTGACCACATCCACCTGATCGTCCCGGATCCAGCGCAGTTTCCACTTCGGCCAGGCCAGGAAATCCGTGGAATGCCCGGCGATGTTGCCCATCATGTCCCAGCCTCCGCAAAAAAAGAACGAGCCGATCTTGACCTCGTTGATCACGGGAGCATACGAGTAAAGGTCCGGGAACCCGAAGGTGTGTCCGGACTCGTGGATCGCCCATCGGTATCCCCACCGCCACAAGTCATTCCCGGCCGTGATGGCCGTATCGATATAATGCGGTTTTTTGTCCCGATCAATATAGGCTACGCGGTTCAGGTTGGGCTCTTTAGCGCCGGTGGGCTTCTCATGGATATAGGCCGGCCCATTGCGGAGACCCGAGGTTCCCTTGGCCGGCATGATTAAAAGCAGATCGTAGTCGTCGGCTTTGATGCCCCAATGATCGTACGCCTTCTGGCAGGCCTCTCCGATATAGGCGTGCATCGGAATCGTAGAGCCGCCCGATCGATAATCGGTTGCGTTTTTGCTCATCATGATCCAGCCCAAGGCCTTGGCCGCCTGGGGGGAAGCCAAGGAAAAACGGAACTGGCCGTAAGAGGCTCCGGCGAACCACTCCCCGGCGCCTTGCAGAAACTCGAGGTAGGGAGAGAGGTTCGCATAAGGAGGCTCCGCGTTCGCGGCGAGCCGGTCGGGAAACTCGACGAATAACACCAGCATCGTCTTGGACTTGTGGACAGGAACGACGACGCGGCCATCGTTCCATTCAACGGGATTGTCCTTTTCATCCCGGTTCGGGGTGACGTCGGTGCTGCTATAAAGCCCCTTCTCACTGGTAACGGGATCCATGAAAGAGAGGTCGGTTCGGATCGTATTCCAGCCTTCATCCAGGCCCGAGCTCGTCCCGATGATGTGGCCGTTCACCGCAGGCTCCCCCGACCTTTGCACCTTCACGGGCTTGGAAGCTCTAAATGAACCATAGGCCTTGACGGCGAGGGTGGAGCCTTCAGAGGTGATGCGGGCGAACGGTTCGGCGGTGAGCGTGACCGAAAGGGTATTGTCCGTGACCGCGATATCGGTCACCTGGGACACCGGAATCACGGAACCGTCCGGCCTGGTGATGACGATTTGGGCGGCGGCGAGGCCGGTGAGCGGCGCGTTCGTTTTCGCCGTGATTCTGGTCAGGCCGAAAAACCGGGCGTCGCTCAAGATCGCCTCGGTCGCGGCCCGCGGGCGCGACCCCATGGCCGAGAGAAGAAGAGGTGCACCGATCACGATCAGCCAAATGGATTTGTGAAGTTGCAAAGATACTTTCATGATCTCTCCTCTTCTTTTTCGTTCGTGGTCGCAGCCACCCGCCTAGAGTGGACCTGGAGTTCGAGGGGACCGAAGACTCTCGCATTCCGGAACCTCGCTCGACCTGCCGGCCCCGTGGCTTCCCCCGGGGATGACCAGGAGATCGAAAACCTTGAGAAATGATAAACCCCTTCGTTTCATGAAATCTCCGTGGATTTAAGAAGATGAAAGGAGAAAACAGGCGCTGGTTTTATCCGCTCGAGGACGATTCGATCCATTCCCTGAATGCTCTCCGAGATTATAGATGGGGCCGGAAAAATTAACAAGCCGGTAAACTCAATGGCCGGGGCGGATGGATCCGGAAGCCGTCCCGATGATTGACGTCGTCGATCGGAATCCTCTATAAGATAAAGATAGGGAAAGGAGCGACCATGAACTTGACCCGCCGTCTCTTCATCAGGAACATGGGTTTGGGTTTTGCCGGAGCGGGGCTGGCCGCGGAACGGTTGGCCGCGCAAGCCGCCGTTCCCGCCGGAGGATCGGAAAAATTGCTGGTCAGGAATCCGCGCCAGCCCGAACCCGCGCCTCTCGGTTTCGACCGATTGCCTCTCTCCTGGCATAAAAACCGGGTGCGGCGGCTCAAGGAGAACACTTCGTCCTATGGATTGGACGCCATTCTCTTCAACAGCGACGCTAATATCGTCTACTTCAGCGGTTGTTTCCGTTCGGGAGGGGAGCGCCCGACCTGGACGCTTATTCCGGTCAAGGCGGACGACTCGCTCACCTGGTTTTCCCCCGGCATCGACCGTGACCTGATCGCCTCGTGGTGGTGCACGGAAAACGAGTATTATTTCTGTTACCCGCACGCCGAAGGGGGATTTCCCAATCGGGGCACCCCGGCCAAAGGCCGTCGAGTCGACCTCTTCGTTTGGATGCTGGAGGGGCTGAAGAAGCGCGGATGGGCCGCAAAAACGATCGGCACGGATTGGCCTCTCGACTCCCATCAGATCAAGGCCGCAGAGGCGTCTTTGCCGGGGGCCCGCTTCATCGATATCGGTTCCGTCTGCCTGCAGATGAGGATCATCAAAACGCCGGAGGAAATAGCCTTGACCCAGCGGGCCTACCGTTATTTCGACAGAATCCACGCCTTCGCCCGCGATTACATTCTCGAACGGGGTTTGGAAGCCACGGACTTTGAGCTCGGACAGGCTCTCCAGGCCTACGGCATCCGCCTGATGATGAAGGACGTCCGATACGACGGTACGCCGCACAAGGGCGTGGGCATCGAGGTGACTTCGAATTACGTGAGGGCCGGCGCCGCCACCGCCTATCCCCATCCCAATCAATTCTTTTATCACCCCATCAAGCGCGGGGAGCCCCTGTACGTCAACACCGACATCAAACTCGGCGGCTACGGGGGTGAGGGCTACCGGAATTATCTTCTCGCGCCCTGGACGGCCGGCCAGAAAAAGATGTGGGAGGTCGTGGCCGATTCCGTCCGGCTCATGGTCGAGGAGGCGAAGCCGGGGCGCACATGCGCCGACGTGGCATTCAAGGTCCATCAATATCAGATCGATCAGGGGATGCAGGAGTATATCTACCACCGTCCCGGACATGGCCAGGGTCAGGCGGGGGATGCCGGCCACCAGCCACCCTATCTCAGTTTGGGCGATGAAACGGTGATCGAGGAAGGAATGATGTTCAGCGTCGAGCCGGGTCTGTTCGATCCAAAAAACGGTCTCGGCATCAATCCGAGCGACAACCTGCTCATCACCCAAAACGGTTCCGTCCTGTTGAGCCGCGTCCCGTATTCGAAAGAGTGGAGCTTTTTAAAAATCTGACTTTCCGGCTCCCGGGATCGTCCCGGCGCAGTGAGCGGACCATCGGGGTAATCTTTGACATTCTCGAAAAGGCGGTTCATTATTAACAACCGGCGAGGTGAGAGCGGGCATCGATTGAATCGGACCGAGATCGCTCGAATTCTTTGTCCTATGAAAAACAACGTGCGCAAGACGCCCTAGGGGGAGGGGTCCATGGAAAGGAAAGGAGATTTGTTGTCATGCTAAGATCGGTTTCGGCGTTCATTCTGGCCTTGGCGATGGCTTCCGCAATTCCGGCCGAGGCACCCCTGGATTTCGACAAATCCGAATATGCGGCTCGACGTCAGAAGCTGATGGCCCAAATCCCCGACGGCATTGCGATCATTCAGGGATCGTTGGCCGGGCCCCTGAACAACGAATTCATCCAGAATAACGATTTCCTCTACCTGTGCGGCGTCAAGTTGCCCCGGGCCGTGCTCCTCGTCGACGGCATCCACAAGGAAAGCATCCTTTTTTTCACGACAAGCGAGAGATATCTTCGGAACGAGGGGGTGAGCCTCGATCTCCTCCGCGATCCCAAGGGGGCCACGGGAGTCGAAAAATATTACCCCGCCGATGAGCTAACAAAGGTCCTCACCGGGCTGGCGGCTCAGACCAAGGTGATTTACACTCCCGCCACTCCCGAGGGACCGCCCCAGGAGGTCGCGACAAACAGCGACTGGGACGGTCGTCTGACGCGCGAGCCTCAGTTCGCCAAGATGATCCGGCAGCGATTTCCAAACATCGAAGTGCGCGACTGCACCAACATGCTCTGGGATTTGCGCCGCCTCAAAACGCCGGCCGAGATTGACGTGTTGCGCAAGGCCAGTCAGATCAGTGTCCAGGCCATGATCGAGGTCATGAAGGTGGCCCGCGTCGGACAGTATGAATACGAGCTCAGCGCGCTCTTCGAGTATGTCTGCAAGCGTTTAGGCTGTCGCCGGGTCTTTGATTACAATGTCATCATTTCCTCGGCCGAGAACCATCCGTATCTGCATTACTACCGGCACAACCGAAAGCTGGTAGACGGCGATTTCCTGGTGGTCGACTCAGGGGGGGACTACCAGGATTATGATTCCGATATCACGATTTCATTCCCCATCAACGGGGAGTTTTCACCGCGCCAGCGCGAAATATACGAGGCCTGCAACGCGGTCAGCAAGGCCTGCTTGCTGTATTACAAACCGGGCGTCACAGCTTACGAGGTCGGCGCCCAAGTCCGAAAGAAACTGCAGGAGGAAGGTTATGACCTGACCCGGGACGCTTTCACTAGCCTACAATACTTCAAGGAGGGGGGCGTCACCCATTACGTCGGCCTGGCCACGCACGACGCCGGCGGCAGCGACAAACCTAAGGACCGGGCTCTGCGCGCCGGCGAGGTCTTTGCCAGCGACGTGTTCGCCGTTTTCGCCAAGGAAAACCTCGGCGTTCGCGTCGAAAACGTCGTTCTGATCACAGAGACCGGATGTGAAAACCTCTCGGCCGGCCTTCCGCGCGGGATTTCCGAGATTGAGGCCCTCATGAAGGGCGTCCGCAAGTAATGGATTTTAAGACAGCCCCCAATGGCCCCTTGTCGACCTCAATAAGTCATTCAGCTTCATGGAGCATCCGAACCGGTTGACTTTGCCTTCCAAGATTTCATATCCTATCTTCGTGGCAAAGTGGGAGAAAGGGTTCGCGATGGATAAAAAGCCCCTGTTGAACGTGAAGTCTCTCAAGGAACAGGTCTACGAATACCTTCGCGAACAATTGAGGACCGGGGCGATCAAGCCCGGCTCGGTGATCGACATGGAGACGACGTCGAAGATGCTGGGCGTCAGCAAGACGCCTCTCCGCGACGCGCTTCTCCAGCTCGAATTCGAGGGATTCGTCACGATTCTGCCCCGGCGGAAGATCGTGGTCAACGCCCTTAGCCTCGAGGACATCCGGAATTATTACGAGATCATCGGCGCCCTCGAGAGTGCCGCGATCCTGGCCGCCATCGACAACTTCAAGGAGGCCGACCTGAAAGCGCTCGAAACGCTGAACGCGGAGATGGCAGAAGCCCTTGAGAAGGATGATTTCGACCTCTATTACGAAAAAAACCTGAAGTTCCACAACACCTACCTGGGGTTATGCGGGAACGCGAACCTGCTCCGGATCGTCAACGCTATGAAAAAGCGCCTCTACGATTTCCCCCGTCAAGCGGGATTTGTCAAGGAGTGGGAAGAGGCCTCGATCGGCGAACACGCCGAGCTCCTCCGCCTCTTCCGCCAACGCAGCAAGAAGGAGGCGGCGGCCTTCATCCGCGACGTGCACTGGTCCTTCAAGGTTCAGGAAAAATTCGTCGCCAAATATTACGCCAAGGCCGGTATGGCCGCGGACTGATCGGCCCGGCGGGGGTTGGCGGCGACGGGATCAAAAAATCAGCTTGAGTCCCAAGCGCAGGGTCCGCCGGCCATAGAGGGCGCCCGTGAGCCCATAGTCGGCGAGCAGGGTTTTGAGGCCGGTCTGCCCCGCGCCGACCGCGGCGGGATGCCAACGGTCGACGTCATTCAGCCCGACGAGCGAGGCGGTGGCGCCCAGCACATTGGAGATGTCGGCGAACATCTCGATTTTCCCCGATGAACCAAGGCGCCAGTCCTTCTGGACCCTCAGGTCGAGCGTCGCCCAATCCTTGTCCCGGTGGCTGCCGGGCGTATCGAGGGCGACGGTGTAATACACCCGTTCGACGCCGTTCGCCGCGCTCCAATCGGCGGGGGGGAGGACCTGTGCGGTCCGGAGCCACGGCCGGCCGCTCTGATACCGGAAGTAGCCGCTGAGCCAGAAGCCGAACGGGAGCTCGACCGAGCCCATGAGCTTGATCTGGAGAGGGCGGTCCGAGTCCAGTGCGCCATAGCGATTGACGAAATAGTTGGGGCTGTCGGCGGCCGAGCTGAGGGCCGTTGTCGCGTCCATGCCGGCGTCGACGTTTCCTTCGGCCTTGCTTAGGATCAGGGACCCGGCCAGCTGCCAGCCTTGGGACATCCGCTTATGGAAGGAGAACTCCAAAGCCCGGTATTTGCGCTCGAGCTCGGGGACGTTGCGGAGCTGGAGATACATCAGGGGGGCCCGGAGCGAACGGGCGTAGATGGTGACGGTCTGGGCTGCGAGATCGCCGGTGCCGGGGACGGTCGTCGTGAAGGGGGTCCAGTATTTCTTCGCTGCGGCCTGGTCCCCGGAATACCAGTATTCGCCGGTATCCGGAGCGTAGAGCGCGTCCTCCAGGATGTTCGACTGGATCTTCGAGATGTAGTGGAGGCCGAGGGTGAAGTCCTTGAAGAGCTCGTGGTCGAGCCCGATCGAAAAATCGGTGGTGACGGGGGCGGTGAGATCGCTCGCCACCCGATTCTTGAAATTGGATCCGGAGAGCATCCGGTAATCCTGGGATCCGAGCTGGAATTCGTCCTGGGCGTCTGGCTGGCCGTCGCCGTTCGAGTCCAGCCAAGAGATGGGGAACGTCCGGGGATAGAGCGGGTTGAGGGACATGAAATATCGGTGAGAGAGATCGTCGGCGTATCGGCCGTAGGACGCCCGGAAGATCGTTCTCCCGTTGCCCGTGACGTCGAAGGCGAGGCCGGCTCTCGGGGAAAGCGCGTTCCAGGAAATGACGCCGGCCTGTTCCGTCGTGGCGAAGGCGTTCCAGGGGTTGAAGCCCGCGGCGAAATCGTTGGGATAGGTCCCGTTGAGATAGGGGCTCACGAACGCATCGCCGATGAAGACCGAGAGGGGATTTCCCGAAACGGATTTGGTCCCGGACGGGAACCAGCCCCAGGCGTGGTCGAAGCGCAGACCCAGATTTAAGGTCAGCCGACGGCCGATGGTGATCGCATCCGAAACGTAGATGCCGAACCGGTCCGACTTCCCGCTGAGGAGCGTCGTGGTCTGGGTGGAGCCGACATTCCAGAACGACAGGAGCCCGCGGTCGCCGAAATACAAGCCGTTCGGATTTCGGCTGTCCATGGTCCAGTTCATGTTGTCGAGCTTCCACCAGTCCATGTCCAGCGTGGAATCCTCGAAATCGCCGCCCATGGTCAGCGTATGCCGCATCCCGAGAAAATCGGCCGCGAAATAGCGCACGGCCGCGTCAGCTTGAATGCGCTGGCGATTGACATCGGAATTATAATCGGCGCCGCTCAGGGGACCGTAGAGGCTGCCTGCGTCTTCGATCCCGGGGAGCCCCCGGGCGTCGGCCTGAAGTCGGGTGGGCAAGTTCCTCTTGATGTAGGCCGCCCGGACATAAGCCTGGGAGTTGGGATTGATCTCGTAGTCCAGCTGGGCGTGGAGGCTGAAGTTGGTCTCGTGGTCGAGGATCTTCGTGGAAATGTAGGGAAGGCGGGGAGACGGATCTTCGGCCACGGGCCGATACACGTCGCCCACGTTCACCCAGATCGTGCCTTTGGCCCCGTCGATGGGCATTACGGTGGCCTTGAAAAATCCCCACAGGTCGTTCTGGGACCAGTCGTAGGCGGTGTGCGTCCTGCCCAGGAGGTCGGTATAGGGGCCGACGAAATTCGCGACCTGGGATTTCCGGGCGATGCGGCCGCTGAGGAAGAACCAGGCGCGGTCGGGCCAGAACATCCCGCCGAGGTTCAGCGATGTGTCGAAGAGGCCTTTGTCCCCCGTGACAAGTCCGGTCTTCAGGGACTGGATCTGGGCGGGCGTCCAGAGGTCCGCGTTCAGACCGTCGTTCATGAAGTGGAACCCGAGATCGCCGGACAGGGTATTTCCGCCGGATTTGCTGATCACGTTCACGTATCCGCCGGCCGGTCCGAGACGCGACGCCGGCTGGCCGGCGGAAACAATCTCGATTTCCTCCATCAGGTCGACGTTGATGTCGGCCACGGACGCGGCGGTGAGCATGTCGGTCATGTCGACGCCGTCGAGCGCGTAGGCGTTGTCCCGGACCGTGCCGCCGTGGATGAATGTTCCGGGCCTGGCGGGCCGCGCGGTCGTGAGGACGCCCGGCGCGAGACCGAGGATGTCGCCCAGGTTCCGGGCCAGGGGAAGCCGCCGGATCAGGTTGGTGTCGATGACGTCGGCCTGCTTGGATGAGACCGCGTCGAGGGCGGGCGGCAACCCGGGCGCCGGGGCTTCGACATCGAGCTCGGACGCGCCGAGCTCGAACCGGACGAGAAATCGCATCCCTGTGTAAAGGGAGATCTTGTCCCGGACGACGCTTTCGTAACCCGGCATTTCCGCGCTGGCCCTATAAAGTCCGGGCGCCAGGGCGGGGAAGTCGAAGTGCCCCGTCTTGTCCGTCACGAAAATCTGAGTGCCGAGCATGGCCGGGGACGAGATGTAGACCGTGGCTCCGGCAATGGGTTTCCCCGATTTATCCACGACCGACCCTTGGAGGGATCCGGTGTGGATCTGGGCCTGGAGCGCGGCGCATCCTCCGAGGACGATGAGCAGGAGGGCGAGAGCGGCCGTTTTTCTCAATGCGATTCTCCTTGGGTGATGCGCCGACGCACTTTAGAGCCCGGAGGAGATCCGGGGGCAGGCCCGACGCCGCCCCCCGCCTTCGCGGCCGGCGAAGCCGTGGAAGATGATGCCGAGACGATGGAAAAGACGAGATCGCTCACGTCTGGCGTTAGGTTGCCGGCCGCCCGGCCGGTGACGCGAACGAGGCAGAGGTCGGAGATGGATTTGGGCACGACCCAGGGGAAGGTTCCCGAATTCGAGGTCGCGTCCGTGATCACGGTCCAGCTCGTGCCGCCGTCGGTCGAGTACTCGATCTTGATGTCGCCGAGCGTGCCGCTTGACAGCCAGGTGATGGTGTGCGACGAACCGACCGCCCATTTCTCCCCGCCGTTAGGCGAGGACACGACGACGGTCGGGGCGTTCGAGATCGTGAACGCCGCGTCGCTCGAGTCTGTCAGGCTTTCCGCGGAAGCGTCCGACACCCGGACGAGGCAGTTCGTGGACACATCGTCGGGGACGGTCCAACGGTACGACCCCGAGTTCGGGATCGCGCTGGCGACCATGAACCAATTCGTGCCGCCGTCCACGCTGTATTGGAGCGTGACCTTGCCGATCGTGCCCGTCGTCCGCCAGGTAATGTTCCAGTTGAGCCCGACGTGGAGCGTTTCCCCGCCGTTCGGGGAGGTCACGGCCAAGGATTTCGATGTCCCTGCAACGATGGAAAAGACCATGTCGCTCATATCCGTCGTCGTGCCGACCGTGATGTCGGTGATCCGCACGACGCAGAGGTCGGAGATGGCGGCGGGTACGATCCAATTGTAAGCCCCCGTGTTCTGTGTGTCTGCCACGATCAGGGCATAGCTTGTGCCGCCGTCGGTCGAATATTCGATCTTGACGTCGCCGACGTCGCCGCCCGACCGCCAGGTAATGGTCTGCGACGATCCGACCGGCCATTTTTCCCCGCCGTTCGGCGAGGTGACCACGACGATCGGGTCGTTCGAGATGATGAAGGCCGAGTCGCTCGCGTCTGTCGGGACCTCGGTCGCCGATTCCGAGACCCGGACGAGGCCCTTAGTCGATACATCGTCGGGAACGTTCCAGACGTACGATCCCGTGTTCGGGATCGAATACGCGACCATGAACCAATTCGTTCCGCCGTCCACGCTGTATTGGATCGTGACCTTGTCGACCTTGCCCGAGGTCAGCCAGGTGATGATCCAGTTGAACCCGACCTGGAGCGTTTCCGTGCCGTTCGGCGAGGTCACGGCCAGCGAGGTCTCGGAGAGCTTGGCGACGAATCCGTCCCGGCTGCCGTGGGCGGCGAGGTCCGGCCCGGTCAGGACCGGAAAGGTGGCTGCGTTTGAAAGTGTGTTGCCGGTGAGGTAGATGTGGCCCGAAGCGTCCGGCCCGAGAGCAATGCCCATCCCCATGTCGGCGTCCGTGCCTCCGAGATAGCCGCAGAGAAGGAGCTTTCTGCCCCAAAGGTCCACCTTGGCCACATAGGCATCATAGCTTCCGGTATGCGTCAGGGAGGGCCCGTCTATGATCGGGAACGTGTCCTCCTTGGAGGACGTGTAGCCGGTGACGTAGGCGTAGCCCCGGCCATCGACCGCGACGGCGTTCGCCACGTCGTACAGTCCCCCGCCGATGAAGCCCGCATAGACGATCATACCGTTGCCCGCTTCGAGCTTGGCCACGAAGCCGTCGAAGGCCCCGCCGTTGTAGGTGAGGCCTGGCCCGCTCATTGCGGGGAAACTGCCATCGCTCGAATTGGTGTAGCCGCATACAAAGGCGTTGCCTCCGAGGTCCACCGCGATCCCGTTCCCGACGTCGCTTCCCTTGCCGCCGATGTAGCCGCAATAGGCCAGCGAGAGACCGTCGTTGTTGATCTTGGCCGCGAAGGCGTCGGAAAGGCCGCTTTGGGTCAGGATGGGCCCGGTCGTCACCGGGAATGCCGCTTCCCCGCTGAACGTGAAGCCCGTGATGTAGGCGCAGCCCAGGCCGTCGACGGCGATGGCGTTCGCGACATCCTCGCCCGGCCCGCCGATATAGCCGCAGTAGACCAGCGCCGCGCCGTCGGGTCGGACCTTGGCCACGAAGGCGTCGTAGTTGCCGGCGAATGTCAGAAACGGGCCGAGGGTCACCGGGAAGTCGACTTCCGAGGAATTCGTATAGCCGGTGACATAGGCGTTGCCGACGCCGTCCACGGCGATGCCCTTGCCGAAATCGGGGCCGGAGCCCCCGATATAGCCGCAGTAGTCGAGGCCCGTGCCCTTGGCATTGACCTTGGCCACGAAGACGTCTAAGTCGCCGTTGGCCGTCAGATCCGGACCGACCTTGACGGGGAAGGTGTCCTGGCCCGACGAGGTATATCCGGCGACGTAGGCGCTGCCGAACGCGTCCACGGCGATGCCGTAGCCGTAGTCGTTACCGGCGCCGCCGATGTAGCCGCAGTAGACATACCCTGTCCCCTGAG
>Ga0315286_10004994_pt1 | contig 12776 bp, 11 predicted proteins | sample YL17G10_0_MG_FD_205038 | JGI IMG/M metagenome (GOLD analysis project Ga0315286, IMG submission 205038) | Sediment microbial communities from Yellowstone Lake, YNP, Wyoming, USA - YL17G10_0 | ecosystem: Environmental > Aquatic > Freshwater > Lake > Sediment | place: USA: Wyoming | collected... | reverse complement strand
TGCTTTCGTAAATCCAGTTACGATCTGACATGCTGCTGTGACCGCCTCGAAAAGTGTAACCCTGACCGTCACAGGATTCACCCACGCCCGTTTCGGGGTCGTTTTGGGGTCGTTTTGGGGTCGTTTCGGGGTCGTTTTGGGGTCGATTTGGGGTCGGTTTGGGGTCGGTTTGGGGTCGGTTTTTATGTCTAATTCTTGCACAACCTCCGCCCCTTACCCCAGGCCCCTCAATCCCTTGCGCCCTGGCCCCCTCACCGCCACACGCCGAAAATCACTCCCTCGCCCCGCGCTGCGCAACCCGTCAACCTCCCGCGCATTGACTCACCGCCCGCCAAGCCTAAACTGGCCACGCCGCCTCTGGACCCTCCTCCAGAGCGGCCATCGCCTGCAACGGATCGCCTCTATGTCAACCCTCATCCCCCTCTCGCAGCCCGACATCACGCAACGCGAAATCGACGCCGTCGTCGATGTCCTCAATACCCCAACTCTCTCCATCGGGCCCAGAATCGAAGAATTCGAATCCCTCTGCGCCAAACTCACCGCCCGACAACACGCCGTCGGCGTCTCCTCCGGAACCGCAGGCCTCCACTGCGCTATGATCGCCGCCGGCATCGGCCCCGACGACGAAGTCATCACCACCCCCTTCTCCTTCGTCGCCTCCACCAATTGCATCCTCTACGTCCGAGCTAAACCCGTCTTCGTCGATATCGACCCCAAAACCCTCAACATCGATCTCGATAAACTCTCCGCCGCCCTCACCCCAAAAACCAAGGCCATCGTCGGCGTCGAAGTCTTCGGCCACCCCGGCGGCATCGCCGAACTCGAACAGTTCGCCCAGAAATACGAGATCATCCTCATCGAAGATTCCTGCGAAGGCTTCGGCGGACGCACCGGCAAACGCATGATCGGCTCCTTCGGCCGCGCTAGCGTCTTCGGCTTCTACCCCAATAAACAAATCACCACCGGCGAAGGCGGCATGATCGTCACCGACGATGAACGCTTCGCCCAGACCTGCCGCGCCCTCCGAAACCAGGGCCGCGAAGGCCAGGCCTGGCTCGCCCACCAACGCCTCGGCTACAACTACCGCCTCAGCGAAATCAACGCCGCCCTCGGCATCGCCCAGCTCCGCCGCCTCGACCAGCTCCTCGAAAACCGCCGCCGCGTCGCCCACCATTACATCGACCGCCTCATGACCAGCCGCTACCTCATCCTCCCCACCATCCCCGAAAACGCCCTCATGAGCTGGTTCGTCTTTGTCGTCCGCCTCTGCGACCTCTTTGACGCCGGCGCCCGCGACGCCCTCATGATCGACCTCCGCTCCGCGGGCATCGGCTGCAGCAACTACTTCCCCCCCATTCATCTCCAGCCCTACATCGCCAGGCAGTTCGGCTGCAAGCCCGGCGACTTCCCCGTCTGCGAATACGTCGCCGCCCGAACCCTCGCCCTCCCCTTCTTCGGCGCCTTGACCGCACGCCAGGTCGAAACCGTCTGCGAAACGCTCGAACGCGCCCTCGAAAAAACGCTCCTCGGCTCGAAAGACCGCTTCCAGGGGAAACCATGATTAAAGCAACATGTTGACAAGCTTCTCGACAAGCACGATCTTCGCTTCCATCAGGCGCTGCGCCTCGACGCGGCCAAAGCACCGGTGCCCCGACCACAACGCCTCCAGCCGGCGACCCAGCGCCACCGCCGCCGCCGGGTTCTCGTGCCGCGCAGGATTCGATCCCCCCCCGTCGTACAACCCCAACGCCGCCCCGGTCTCCAGCCAGATCACCGCGTCGTACCGCGCATACTCCTCCGCCAGGCTCGTCCCCATCGCACGCCAGTAGTCATCCGCCGCGTCCGGCCAGTACGCCGCCCCGTCCACCGTCCCCCGATCCAGTATCATCGTCTTGCCAGGGTGGGCCGCCGCCACAGCGGCCTCCTGCTCCACCTGCAGCCGGTAGATCTGCCGCTGCCCCCCCCGCCGCGCCTCGGCGTCAAGACCGTGCCAGTGTATCCCCAGCCGCCGATGAATCTCCGTCGCCGCCTCCGGCACCAGAACCAGCCGGTCCGGCTGCCTGCCCACCAGCTCCCCCGCAATCACGGTCTTCCCCGCGCCCGGCCCGCCTGTCAGAACGATACGCCTCATGTCCGTCACTCCAGCTTTCCCGCCCGCACGCCCGTCTCTATAATCACTGCCGTGATGGCGGTCAAAGTCAATGGCCAGGAGCGGCAGGTCCCCGAAGGCACGAGCATTCTCGGCCTCCTGGAAATGCACAAGCTCACGCCTGAAAAAGTTGCCGTCGAACTCAACCGCCGGTTGATCAGAACCGCGCAGTACGCCCAGGCCCTCAACGACGGCGACGAGATCGAAATCGTGACCTTCGTCGGAGGCGGCTAAGTTGCGATCTCATACCCAGGATGCCAGATGGACGTTCTACGGATCGGCAAGTTCGAGATAAACAGTCGGCTGTTTATCGGGACCGGGAAGTACGCCGGCTATGAGCTGATGCAGCAGGCGCTGGACGCCAGCGGCTGCCAGGTCGTCACTGTGGCGGTCCGCCGCGAGCGCCTGGTGGACAAGGAAGGCCGAAGCCTTCTGGATTTCCTGGACCTGAAGAAGTACCTGATCTTGCCGAACACCGCTGGCTGCTTCAGCGTCGAAGACGCCATCCGCGTGGCGCTCCTCGGCCGAGAACTGCTGGAAAAGCAGGGCAACAAAGGGGCCGGCTGGGTCAAGCTTGAAGTGCTCGGCGACAAGAAAACGCTCCTGCCTGATCCCGTCGGAACCATCGAGGCAACCAGGGAACTCGTCAAGGAGGGGTTCACTGTGCTGGCCTACACCAGCGACGACCCGCGCTCGGCGGTGCGGATCAAGGAAGCCGGCGCGGCCAGCGTCATGCCCGCCGGCTCGCCCATCGGCTCCGGCCAAGGCGTGCTCAACCCGCTGAACATCTCCCTGTGCCTGGAGCTGCTGAAGGAACGCGATCCGAACTACCCGGTGATCGTGGACGCCGGCGTCGGGACGGCCAGCGATGTCACCGTCGCCATGGAACTCGGCGCCGACGGCGTGCTCCTCAATACCGGCGTGGCCCATGCGAAGGACCCGGTGAAAATGGCCCAGGCCATGCGGCTTGCCCTGGAGGCCGGGCGATTGGCCTACCAGTCGGGGCGCATCCCAAAGAAGCGTTACGCCACCGCGAGCAGCCCATTCGACGGCGTCATCAGCTATATTCCTGGCGAATGAACCCACTGTGGACCCAACTGGCCGCCGCCGCAGGGCTGAGCCTCACCGAGGCGCAGCATGTGCTGCTGGATCGCTATCTCGATCTCCTGCTCGAGGCCAACAAGCTGATGAACCTCACGCGGATCGACGATCGGTCCGCGGCCGAGCTTGGGCATGTCGGCGATGCGCTGACGGTCCTGCCGTTCCTCCCGCGCGGCGCGCATCGGCTGGTCGATGTCGGCAGCGGCGGGGGGGTGCCGGGGATTCCGCTGGCGATCGTCCGGCCGGATGTGCAGGTGACCCTGGTCGAATCGACGAAGAAGAAGGCCGTGTTCCTCGAAAGGACTGCCGTGACGTTGGGGCTTGTGAATGTGCGGGTGCTGCCGGAGCGCGCGGAGGATGTGGCGCAGGGCGAGATGCGTGAGTCGTTCGACGTGGCCATCGCGCGGGCGCTGGCGCCGCTGGCGTTGGTAGGCGAGTGGTGTCTGCCGCTGGTGAAGGTTGGCGGCAAGCTGCTGGCCATGAAGGGGCCGAAAGTGGAGGAGGAGTTGCCAGCCGCCCGCAAGGCGATCGAGCTTCTGGGCGGCGGCGAAGTCGCGGTGCGCGCCGTGGAGCTGCGCGGGGTGGAGAATCATGTGGTGGTCGAGGTGAGAAAAGTGGGGCGGACCGACACGCGGTATCCGCGACCACCGAGTCAAACCAAGTCGAAGGCCCTTTGAGTTAAAAAGGGGGGGTAAAGGAGGCCCATGAGCACGGTGGATCACGAACAGATCAAGGAACTCGTCCGGCAACTCGATGCGCTAGTGCCCAAAGAGGGGGCTGCCGTGCGTATTGAGAGCTACGACCGATTCTGCGAGGGTCAGATCGTAGCCAACTCGCTCGGTTTCCTCCGGCTTGGGATCGGCCTGCTGAAAGCCGCGTATGCGCCAATCGTTCCAGGCGATGTGAAAGCGTCCGTCGTCGACGTTGACTTTGACGATGTGCTGCTGCGCGGATCGACGATCGAGATAGAGTGCCTGGTGCGACGGGAAGACCTCAAAGCTGCTGAGTCCGAGATGGCGGATCGCTGGTCCACGTGGGTTCCCATCGGCTGCATCGGCGCCATCTGCGTGACTGTGTTTCTTGCGGTCGTCGGTGCGGTCGCGGTTCTGCGGTTCTTCCAGATTATGTGAAGGGCGAGAAGCTCGCTCATGCGATGGTCGGCTCAGCGAGCTTTATGGCGGGCGCAAGGCGCGGGCGGAGCTTGGCCTTCAGATACTGTCCCGTATAACTCTCCCCCACCTTCGCAATCTCTTCCGGCGTGCCGGTGGCGACGACGCGGCCGCCGGCGTCGCCGCCATCGGGGCCGAGGTCGATGATCCAATCGGCGCACTTGATCACGTCGAGATTGTGCTCGATGACGAGGATGGTGTTGCCCAGGTCGGCCAGGCGGTTCAGCACGTTCAGCAGGTTGTGGATGTCCGCAAAGTGCAGCCCCGTCGTCGGCTCGTCGAGGATGTAGAGCGTGTGGCCGGTGGCGGTCTTGCCCAGTTCGGTGGCCAGCTTCACGCGCTGCGCCTCACCGCCGGAGAGCTGCGTGCTGGGCTGGCCGAGCTTGACGTAACCGAGGCCGACGTCGTTGAGGCACTTGAACATCTGCTGGATGCGCGGGAAGTTCTCGAAGAACGAGAGCGCCTCCTCGACCGTCATGTTCAGCACATCCGCGATGGTCTTGCCGCGGTAATGAATCTCCAGCGTCTCGGCGTTGTACCGGCGGCCGTGGCAGACCTCGCAATTGACGTAGACGTCGGGCAGGAAGTGCATTTCGATGCACTTGGTGCCCTGGCCCTGGCAGGCTTCGCAGCGGCCGCCCTTGACGTTGAAGCTGAAGCGCCCGGCCTCGTAGCCGCGGATCTTGGCCTCTCGCGTTTTGGCAAAGACTCGGCGGATTTCATCAAAAACGCCGGTGTACGTGGCGGCGTTGGACCGCGGTGTGCGGCCGATGGGGCTCTGGTCGATTTCAATGACCTTGTCGATTTTCGCGATTCCGACGAGCTGCTTGTGCTGTCCGGCCTTGAGGCGGGAGCTGTAGATCCTGCGTTTGAGGGCCGGCAGCAGCGTCTGGTTGACGAGCGTCGACTTGCCGGAGCCGCTGACGCCGGTGACGCAGACCAGTCCGCCCAGCGGAATGCGCACGTCGATGTCCTTGAGGTTGTTTTGGCGGCAGCCCTTGATTTCGAGGGCGTTGTTGTCGGGATCGAGCCGCCTGCGGGTGGCGGGCGTGAGGATGGCGCAATCGCCGACGAGGTATTTGACCGTCGTGCTCTGGCGGTTTTCGAAGACGGCGGGGACAGGTCCGGCGCAGACGACCTGTCCGCCGTGGGAGCCCGCGCCGGGGCCGATGTCGATCATGTAGTCGGCCGAGCGGATGCACTCCTCGTCGTGCTCGACGATGATGACGGTGTTGCCGAGGTTGGTGAGGCGGCGCAGGGTATGGATGAGGCGGTTGTTGTCGCGCTGGTGGAGGCCGATCGTCGGCTCGTCGAGCACGTAGCAGACGCCGACCAGCCCCGAACCGACCTGCGTTGCCAGGCGGATGCGTTGCGCTTCGCCGCCCGATAGCGAATACGTTTTGCGGTCGAGCGTGAGGTAGCCCAGGCCGACGTCGATCATGAAACCCAGGCGGTTTTTGATCTCGCGGATGATCGGTTCGGCGATGATGGCGCCTTCGGGGCCGAGTCTCAGGTCCTCGAAGAACTGTCGGGCCTGCAGGACGGTCATGCCGGTGACGTCGTGGATGCTGAGCCCTGGGAGATCCGGCAAGAAGGGCGTTCCTGCTTTGTCGCCGTTGGGGAAGGAGGGGTGTCTCCCTTTTCGGGGCCCCGCGTCGGCCTCCAACCGCACGGCCAGCGACTCCTTTTTCAGCCGCGTGCCGTGGCAGAGCTTGCAGGGCATTTCCGACATGTAGCCATGCAGTCGCTCCTTGACCCATTCGCTCTCGGTGTTTTCGAATCGGCGTTGGAGGTTGGGGATGACGCCTTCGAAATAGGTGCGCGTGCCGAGGTCGCCTTTTTTGTCGGTGCCGAACATGAGGATCTGCTGGATTTTCTTCGGGATGTCCTTGTGGGGCATGCTGTAGGAGACCTCAAAGTATCGGCAGAAATCGCGGAGCGTGCGGGAGTAGAAGATGCTCATCCGCTTGCCGTTCTTCCGCCAGGCTTCGATGGCGCCGTTCTCAAGAGAAAGGCTGTCGTCGGGCACGATCAGGTCGGGGTCGAACTCGAAGACCGTTCCCAGGCCGTGACAGGCCGAGCAGGCGCCGTGCGGCGAGTTGAAGCTGAAGATGCGCGGCTCCAGCTCGCCCAGCGAAACGTGCGGATGTTCGGGGCAGGCGAATTTCTCGCTGAAAATGCTGTCCACCCAGGCCGTTCCGTCGCGCTGGATCGACGCGATGACCAGGCCCTGCGAGAGCTTCACAGCGGTCTCGATCGAGTCGGCCAGGCGTGAGCGGATCTCGGGCTTGAGCACGAGGCGATCGACGACGGCCTCGACGCTGTGGGCCTTCGTTTTCTGCAGGGTCGGCGCGGAATCGGGGGCGGTCAACTCGATGATCTGCCCGTCCACGCGGGCGCGGACGAAGCCTTGCTTGTGGATGGCGGCGAAGATGTCGCGGTGCTCGCCTTTCTGGCCGCGGATGAGCGGCGAGAGGATGACGACCTTCGTGCCCGCGGGGCTGGCCATGACGGCGTCGACGATCTGGGAGGCGCTCTGGCTGGTGATGCGCCGGCCGCATTCCCAGCAGTGCGGCGTCCCGACGCGGGCGAACAGCACGCGCAGGTAATCGTAGATTTCCGTCGTCGTGGCGACAATCGAGCGGGGGTTGCTGCTGGCCGATCGCTGCTCGATGGCGATGGTGGGGGGGAGGCCTTCGATTTCGTCGATGTCGGGCTTCTGGAGCTGTTCGAGGAACTGCCGGGCGTAGGCAGAGAGCGACTCGACGTATTTGCGCTGGCCTTCGGCGTAGACGGTGTCGAAGGCGAGGGTGGACTTGCCGCTGCCGGAGATGCCTGTGATGACGACGAGCTGATCCCGCGGAATATCGACGTCGATATTCTGAAGGTTATGCTCTCGCGCGCCCTTGATGCGGATGCATTTGGGTGTCATCGGCGACGGCTTTCCACTAATCGTGGTAGGGCTTTCCCTGTCAAACGACCAAGCGGTGCATTATAGGACCGGGGGGAGTCCGATCAAAACACATGCCGTCAGGCAATGGGCCGGGTTTTCGTTGATGCGCCCGCGTCGTCCGGCGACAATACCCTCCATGATCCGCACACTCCTGCTTGCGATGGTCCTGGCGATTCCGATGACGGCGGCCGGCGGCGCTGAGCCGTCGCCGAACAAGCCCAGGATCGCGTTCTTTCCCTTGGGTGGCAGTGCGAAGGAGGAGCTGCGGGAGAAGTCCGGGGACGCGCTGCGGGCGAAGCTCGATCGCACGGGCGCCTATGAGGTGATCGACGGGCCGAAGATGTTGGAGATCGCGGCCGAGGCGAAGGAGGCGATCGGCTTTGACACGGCGGCGGATGTGGTCGGTGAATTGGGCAAGCTGGTCGAGGCCAAAGTGCTGGTGTGGGGCGAGCTGTCCAACACCGGGGAGGGTACGACCCTGCGGCTGAAGATGTTGGACCTGCGAGAGCCGGATGGCAAACCGCGGGAGGTCACGAAGGTCATCAAGGAGCAGACGGAGCTGCGATTCGTTTTCGAGGAGGTGCTGGAGATGCTGAAGGGGGTGTCGAAGTTCGAGCATCCAAGCGAGGAAAGCGTCACCAACGATCCGGCCGCCGCGGAGCTGTGGAAGAAGAACCCCAACCTCGTGAGGAACCCCGATTTCTCTTCGGCCGGCTTGTGGGAAGCGATCTATCAGGCGGAGAAGTATGAGGTGAAGGTCAGCGACAAGCTGCCGGAGGAGGACAAGGTCGTCATCTATCGGATGCCCGCGGAAGAGAAGGGCGGGAGGCCGAACAATGTGCTGGCGATGAACCTATCGAGGTATTGCGCCGAGAACAACGGTATGAAGTGTCGGTCGGCCGCGTTCAGGTTCGAGCCGGACACCCGCTATCGCCTCAGCTTCCGCTACAAGAGCGACGGGCCGAGGCTGCGCGTGTTCGTCAAAGGCTACACGCTCTTCGACAACATCAAAGGCGAGAAGGTGGAGCACGAAGTCTGTCGGTCTCAGGTCACGCCGAGCGGCAAGACCGACGGCCAATGGGTCACGGTGGTGCACGATTCCAACCCCCAGAACGAGGAGTACCCCGTGCAGACGCTACGGGTGGATTTCCACGCGTATCTGAATCCGGGGATCGTGTTGATCGACGACGTCGTGGTCAAGGCGGTCGGCAAGCAGACGCACCAGGCGAAGGACGAAGCGATCAAGAAGACGGTCAGCCGGCCGAAGGGGGCGAAATAGTGCGCCAGAGCGTCCGCGATTCATGCTATACTGCCGTATAGTCTGCAACGTGAGGTCGGTATGCCCATCGTGAGCACGGCGAAGATGACCGCCCGCCAGTTTCTGGAACTTGGCGAGGACCCGCCCGGCGTGCGGCTGGAACTCGTCAACGGGGAGGTGGCTGTGAGTCCGAGTCCGATTCCGGAGCATTCGTATGCGGAGAAGATGCTGAGCCACCTGCTGCTCCAGCACATCGAGCAACATGACTTGGGGCGTCTGTACGGTGACGTTGACACCATCTTCGGGACCCACGATGTCCGGCGGCCCGATATCATTTTCTTTGCCAAGACTCGGTTGCACCTGGTGGGCAAGAAGGCCATGGAAGGGGCGCCGGATCTATGCGTGGAGATCCTCAGCCCCAGCAGCATTGAGGTAGACCGCGTGGACAAGTTCGAGCAGTACCAGAACGCTGGCGTGGCGAACTACTGGATCGTCGATCCCGCCCGGCACACTATCGAAGCGTACAAACTGCGCGACGGCCAATACGGGCTCGTCGCCCAAGGGAGGGACTCGGACGTTGTCCGCCTTCCTCCATTCGAGAATCTCGATATCCCACTGGGGAAGCTCTGGCACCCTGCCTGAAGCTTCTGCCTACCGCCCGCACGCCTTCGCGAACGGTTCCAGGTCGTCGTACTTGTTCTGCCACGTGGTGTACATCACCCCTTCGACGCCTTTCACTTTCGCCGCGGATTGGAGCCATGGCTTGACCTGGTCCACCGGGCCGTCGTAGTAGCCGGCGATGACCTGCCTGTGGCCGCGGTCCGCGAAGAACTTCAGCGACTGATCGCGCTTGCCGAAGTTCCAGTTCATGAGGATCACGCTCTTGTCCAGCCCTTCCCACGAGCCGGCCAGGTCGCCGCGCACCAGGTAATAGTCCTTCACCGCGTTGTGATGCGGGTCGAACATGTCGCTCCAGACGTAGACGGTCGAGCCAGCCAGGAGCCTGGTGCACTGGCGGACGTTGTCGGCCAGGATCTGGCCGGCGTCCAGGTTCCGCTTCATGCACGATTCGTCCCAGTTGAGCGTGCGAATCTCGTCGTGGGACATCATGTACCCGGCCGCGCCCCACGCGGCTTTCATGCGCTTCGCTTCATCGGCCACCAGCTCCATCGTCACAGGCTCCGACGGGCAGCAGGAGACCTGGCCGTGGTAGATGATGGCCGGGTGATACCACGAGACGCGGAGCTGCGTGCCGTCGGGGATGCCCTTGGTCCTGATCACGGGCGGCTCGTGCCAGGGCTGGTATTCGCCCTTCCAGGGGAGGCTGCCCATCTGCTGATCGACGATCGGATCGTAATCCTTGCCTTCGACGTAGCCTTTGACGACGCACGGCGTGCCGGGCCGGCGGAGTACGTTCACCAGCCCCGCTTCTTCGATCTTCCAGTCCTTCCACTGAAGCTCGCCCTTCGCATCGCCCCAGACGCCGAAGTAGACGCTGACCTGGCGGTTGTCCAGCGAGTTGAAGACAATGTGGTGTTCTTTCCAGTCCTGCGTGCGTGAGACACCCGGCGATTCGTACTGGAGCGCTCGCCCGCCGCCCAGCGGCATGATCTGCGGCTCGCCGGTGAAGCTGCTGGTCCTGATTTTGACGGCGACGTGGTAGCATCGGAACGGCGCGACGTTGAGCTTGTAGACGAATCGCGCGTTTCCGGTGTTGTTCCGCACGGTCGCCACGCCGTCGGCGACGGTCACCGTCTCGTCTTGCCAGTCGGGCTTGGGCTTGAGGGACACCGGCGGGTCTGCGGCCACGCTCGCTTGGCCGTTCTTCACCACGAACAGCGAATCTTTGACCGGCAGACCCTCGGCCAGGTTCGGATCGTGCCAGAGCATGGAGTTGGAGTAGCCGATGCTGAACAGGGCGGGGACGATCTCGAGCTTCAGTTCGGCGGCGGTCTTCTTCACCCGCTCGACATTGGCGAAGTAAACGCGCTCCATGCCGCCGAGTTCGCCGAGCTTCGCGAATTTCGAGTCGCTCAGGAGGACGTGCGTATACCCGGCCTTGGCCGCCCGGCGCCAGATCGACTCCAGTTTGTCCACGTTCTGGGTGACTTGGAGGTTGGTGGGGCAGTACAGCCAGAGCTGCATGGGCTGGGCGGCGGCCAACGCGCCGCTGCAGACTGAGAAAGCACCGGTCAGCACCAAGGCGACGATTGATCGGGTCATAGCTCCTCCCGCACAGTTACCGCGGATACTCCAAGCTTACCTACAAGCGAGAGTTACGAGTGTGGCGGGCCTGCCGGCGGAAGGCGGGGCGGGGACTTGGGCAACAGGTGGCCCGGGCACTGCGGTTTTTCCTGTGTGCGTGGCGAAACAACTGCGGCTGAGCCGCGTTATATGGGGTGTACTGAGGAGCGAAGCGGTTCACGATTACAGGGAGTCTGCCATGCGTTCATGGATCATCATCGGCTGTTCGGTTCTTGTTGGCTTGGTCCTCTGCGTAGGGGTTTATATGTGGGGCGGAGTCGGGCAGGGCTCGCAGGTGGACGCCATCCCTGTGCAGGCCCGAGGTCAGGGCCAGGGCCAGGGCCAGGGTCGGATGGGTGGCGGCGGACCCGGAGGCGGACCCGGCGGTTTCGCGGGCAGGGGTATGATGGGCCGCGATTCCCTCAGCGAGATCATCACCTTGCTAGGCGAGGTTAACCTCAAGCCTGAGTTCAACCTCACCAAAGACCAGAAAGACAAGATCCAGGCCATCCGTAACGAAGTGAAAGAGGCGCGTGCCAAGTGGCAGAAGGAAAAGGCCGACGACCTCAAGAAGCTGGCCGAGGAGATGCGCGCCGCGCGCGACGCCAACGGGGATCGCGAGCAGCTCCGCGAGCTCTTCCAGAAGCGGCAGGAGATCATGGGTACCGCGCCCACCACCGAGGAGGCCGTGAAGAAGATCCGCGAGGTCCTCACCGCCGAGCAGTTGGCGGCTCTTGATGCGTACACGAAGGAGAAGCAGGCGGCTGACGAAGCGGCACGCCAGGAGATGGGCGCGATGTTCGGCGGCGGGATGCGCGGCGGCCCGGGCGGCCAAGGCGGTCAGGGCCAGGGCGGTCAAGGTCAGGGCGGCCGGGGCCAGGGCGGGCAAGGTGGCCAAGGCGGGCAGGCGCCAACTCCCCCCGCGGGCGGCAACTGAACGGCCCAGCCTGAAGACACGACACACGCGAGCACGGGCGGATTCATCCGTCCGTGCTTGTTTTTTGCGCTCCTCCGCGGCTGTAGCGCTCCGGCGAGTCACGAGAATGCCCGCACCGCGTGGTGCCGGGCGCATACGCTTCCCGTCCCGAGCATTCACGGTTGACAAGTGCCATCATGTAGGATGAAATTCCCCCCGCACGCCGGGTGGCTCCTCCTCGACGCGGCGGAGCGGGTGAGGAGCATGACCTGGAGGTTCCGGCAGACGCGGAGTTTCAGACGAACGAGTGCACCTCCAGGGCTCCGGCGAACCTGACCCGTCGCTGCCCCCTTGAGATCACCGTACGAACAGTGCAGACCATTTCGCCATGTACTGGCTTAGCAAGGGCATTCACCGCGCGGGCAGACTTCGACGTCGCTCGCTGATCCTCCTGGCTGTCCTCGGCCCGGGCATCATCACCATGGTCGCCGACAACGACGCCGGCGGCATCTCCACCTACGCCGTCACAGGCGCCAAGTACGGCTTCAGCTTCCTCTGGGTCTTCCTGATCCTCATCCCCATGGCCTACTACGTCCAGGAGATGACCGTCCGCCTGGGCGCTGTCACCAAGCGAGGGCATGGCGAGGCCATCTTCGACGCCTTCGGCCCCTTCTGGGGATGGTTCTCCATCTTCGACCTGGCGCTGGTCAACTGGCTCACGCTCGTCACCGAGTACATCGGCATGATCGCCGCCATGAGCATCTTCCACATCCCCCCCCTGGTCACCTTCGTGGTCGTGACCTGCATCCTCATGGCCGTCGTCATGACCGGCAAGTACTGGACCTTCGAGAAGCTCACGCTGCTGTTCTGCGTCTTCAACCTTGTCTATATCCCGGCGGCGCTCTGGGCCATGAGAACTTCCAGCGCTCCGGCCTGGGGGGAGGTGTTCAAAGGCTTCTACCGCCCGCATTTCCCCGGCGGGCTCA
>Ga0315286_10004993_pt1 | contig 12776 bp, 11 predicted proteins | sample YL17G10_0_MG_FD_205038 | JGI IMG/M metagenome (GOLD analysis project Ga0315286, IMG submission 205038) | Sediment microbial communities from Yellowstone Lake, YNP, Wyoming, USA - YL17G10_0 | ecosystem: Environmental > Aquatic > Freshwater > Lake > Sediment | place: USA: Wyoming | collected... | reverse complement strand
CATCAAATATGCGGGTTTTCGGAACATCGTCTCCATGGTGAGGCTCATCGCCGAGGAGAAGAAGGTCCCCATCTCCCTGCACCTTGATCACGGGAAGGATATGGACATAATCACGAAGTGCATCGAGGGAGGCTTCACGTCGGTCATGATCGACGGCTCCGGGCTTCCCTTCGAGGAGAATATCGCGGTGACGGCGAAAGTCGTCGAGAAGGCCCGGCCGAAGGGAGTTTCGGTCGAAGGGGAGCTCGGGAAGCTCGCCGGGATCGAGGATAACGTTTCCGTCGCGGAGCGCGACGCGGCGCTCACCGATCCGGCTCAGGCGGAGGAGTTCGTCAAGCGCACCGGCGTCGACGCGCTCGCGATTGCGGTCGGGACGTCCCACGGCGCCTACAAGTTCAAAGGCGCGGCGAACCTCGCGCTCGATCGCATCAGCGAGATCGCCTCGCGCGTGAACGCTCTCCTCGTGCTCCACGGCGCCTCGGGCGTCAAGCAGGAGAACGTCGATCTCGCGAACACGTTCGGCGCGGCGATCAAGGGCGCCAAGGGTGTGCCGGACGCCGCGATCGTCGAGGCGATCCGCCGCGGAATCTGTAAGGTCAATATCGACACTGACATGCGTATCGCTTTCACCGCGTACGTCCGCAAGGCGCTGGCCGAAAAGCCCGAGGAGATCGATCCCCGCAAGGTGCTCGGCCCCGGACGTGAAGCGATCGCCGCGGTCGCGCGCGAGAAGATGAAGCTCTTTGGCAGCGAGGGAAAAGCCAGGTAAGGGAAACACGTCACTCAAGAAGGAGGACCCAATGGCGATCAAGGTTGCCATCAACGGTTTCGGAAGGATCGGCCGTCTCGTTTTCCGCGAGATCATCAAGGACAAGGATTTCGACGTCGTCGCCGTGAACGATCTCACGAACGCCGCGACGCTCGCGCACCTCGTGAAGTACGACTCGGTCCACGGGAAATTCAAAGGCGCCGTGGCGGTCAAGGATGACAAGTACATCGTCGCCGACGGCAAGCAGGTGGAGGTTTTCGCCGAGAAGAATCCCGCCGCGCTTCCGTGGAAGAAGCTCGGCGTGGATGTCGTCATCGAGTCGACGGGAAAATTCCGCAAGCACAAGGACGCCTCGCTCCACGTGGAAGCGGGGGCGCGGAAGGTCATCATCTCGGCGCCTTCATCCGATCCGGATATCATGATCGTGATGGGCGTAAACGACAAGCTCTACGACAACGGGAAGCACAACATCATATCGACCGCATCCTGCACGACGAACTGCATCGCGCCGGTCGCGAAGATCCTGCACGATTCGTTCGGAATCGCGAACGGCTTCATGACGACGATTCATGCGTACACGAACGACCAGGTCATTCTCGATTTCCCGCACAAGGATCTCCGGAGGGCCCGCGCGGCAGCCGTTTCCATGATTCCGACGACGACGGGCGCGGCCTCCGCGGTCGGCAAGGTGCTTCCCGAGCTCAAAGGGAGGCTCGACGGCACGTCGGTCCGCGTGCCCGTGGCGGACGGATCGCTCGTCGATCTCGTCGTCACTCTCGAAAAGGACGCGACCATCGAGGCGATCAACGCGGCCGTCAAGAGGGCCGCGGATGGACCGATGAAGGGGATCGTCGAGTACTGCGAGGATCCGATTGTTTCGTGCGACGTCATCGGGAATCCTCACTCATCGATATTCGACGCGCTCTCCACGATGGGCGTCACGCCGCGGGTCTTCAAGATATTCTCGTGGTACGATAACGAGTACGGCTATTCGATGAGAATGGTCGACATGATGAAGCTCATCGCCCGGTAACCGGGTCCGACACGCTCACCCTCGAGGAGGAGAAGGCATTGAGGAAAAAGACTCTCAGGGACGTGGATCTCAAAGGGCGCAAGGTCCTCATGCGGGTCGATTTTAACGTGCCGCTCTCGAAGGAAGGGAGCATCACGGACGACACGCGGGTGCGCGCTTCGCTTCCCAGCATCGATTACATCGTCGCCGAGGGCGGAAGCTGCGTCCTCATGTCGCACCTCGGAAGGCCGAAGGGCAAGAAAGACAAGACCTACTCGCTGCGGCCCGTCGCGGATTGCCTCGGGGATCTCGTGAAGCATCCGGTCCGGTTCGTCGAGGATTGCGTCGGCCCCGACGCGGAGAAAGCGGCCGCCGCGCTCCGCCCCGGCGAGATTCTGCTGCTCGAGAACGTCCGGTTCTATCCCGAAGAGGAGGCGGACGATCCCGAATTCGCGAAGCGGCTTTCGAAATGCGGCGATCTCTACGCGAACGACGCATTCGGAACGGCCCACCGGGCCCACGCGTCGACCGTCGGAGTGACGCGCTCTTTCAAGGACAAGGTGGCGGGTCTTCTCATGGAAAAGGAGATCGACGCGCTCGAAGGGCTTCTCCTGAATCCGGAGCGCCCGTTCGTCGCCGTCATGGGAGGCGCGAAGGTAACCGGGAAGCTCGAGCTCATCAAGAATCTCCTCAACCGGGTCGACCGGGTTCTCATCGGCGGCGGGATGGCATTCACCTTTTTCAAGGCGGTCGGACTCGAGGTCGGAAAATCGATCGTCGACACCGATCTCGTGCCGCTCTGCCGCGAAGTGATGGACGAGACCGACAAGGGGAAGGGGAAGAGGATATTCCTGCCGGTCGATTGTATCGTCGCCAGGGAGATCAACGCCTCCGCCGAGAGCAAGCTCGTTTCGACGGGGGACATCCCCGAGGATTGGGCCGGCGTCGATATCGGGGACAAGACGGTCGATCTGTTCAGGGAAGAGCTCATGAAAGCGAAGACCGTGTTCTGGAACGGCCCCATGGGGGTTTTCGAGATTCCGAAGTTCTCGAACGGAACGAAGAGGATCGCGAAGATCATGGCGGACATCACGAAGAAAGGGACGAAAACGGTTATCGGCGGCGGAGACTCGGTCGCCGCCCTGAACCAGCTCGGCCTCGCGGGGAAGATCACCCACGTTTCGACCGGGGGGGGCGCTTCCCTCGAGCTTCTCGAGGGGAAAAAGCTCCCCGGCGTCGAGGCATTGAGCGACAAATAGCATGAGACGCACGATACTGGCCGGCAATTGGAAGATGAACCTGGACCACCTTGCGGGGGCGGCCCTCGCGAAGGAGATTTGCGGGGGTCTGGGCGCCGCCCGAAGCGCCTGCGAGGTCATTCTCATCCCTCCCTTCACGACGCTCCCCGCGGTCGCGGAGGCGGTGCGCGGCTTCACGGTAAAGACGGGCGCGCAAGACCTCTATTGCGAGGATGAAGGCGCCTATACCGGGGAGATTTCCGGTGCGATGCTCCGCGCGCTCGGCTGCGCATACGTGCTTGTCGGGCATTCCGAGCGGAGGCACGTCATCGGAGAATCGAGCGCCCTCGTCGCTCGAAAGCTCCGCGCGGCGCTTCGCAACGGGCTTATGCCGATCCTGTGCGTGGGCGAGCTTCTCGCGGAACGCGAAGCGCGCAAGGCGGTCGACGTCGTCGCGAGCCAGGTACGCGAAGCCTGCGAGGGCCTCGAGGGGGCGGAATTCTCGCGGGTCGTCGTCGCCTACGAGCCTGTATGGGCCATCGGAACGGGAAAAACCGCCACTCCGCAGGACGCATCCGATATGCACGGGGTGATCAGGATAATCGCCAAGGAGCTCTTCGGCACGGCGGCGGCGGAGGATCTGCCGATACTGTATGGCGGAAGCGCCAAACCGGAAACCGCCCCGGCCCTTCTCGCGGAACCGGAGATCGACGGCCTCCTCGTGGGGGGCGCATCCCTCAAAGCATCGAGCTTTCTCGGTATGATACCGCGATAATCCCTTGATAAATCATTTGACTGCAGGGGGAATATTCGTTAAACTACTACTTTTGAAAAGGTTGGTGGAGGAATGCTCTTTACTATCGTTCTGACGGTGCATATCCTTGGCTGTGTTTTGCTTACGATTGTGGTTCTTATGCAGTCAAGCAAGGGTGGCGCCCTTTCGGCGGCTTTCGGCGGCGGGAGCGGGCAAGTGTTCGGCGGCCGCGAAACGGCGACGTTTCTCGGCAAAGCGACGCAGTACCTTGCGATCCTGTTCTTCCTGACTTCCCTGTCTCTCGCGTTTCTATCGACAGGGAGAGGCGTATCCAAGGGGTCAAGCCCTCTCAGGAAGGCGGCATCGCAGCAGTGGGGGACGGTCGCCCCGGAGGATCAGAAGAACATAGAGGACGTTCTTGGAAACGTGCCTCAGCCGGCCCAGGAAGGCCAAGGCGGCGCCGGCCAGGCAACTCCCGGTGGGGGAGCCCAGAAGCCTGCCGAAGGCGCCCAGAAGACAAACCCGGGGGGCAAGTAGGCGCTTCCCTCTTCGAGATAATTGCTTGTGCCGGGGTGGTGGAAATGGTAGACACGCTACTTTGAGGGGGTAGTGGGGTGACCCGTGCGGGTTCAAATCCCGCCCCCGGCATTTGAAAAACTCGGGGCTTGCTGAAGCCCCCATTTTTATGTCGCGGTACAGGCCCGGATACCGAGGTGGAGCGTATGATCCGGTTCATCGAGGCTCAGAGCGGCGTGCTCATCGTCGCGGCGATCATTCTCGCCGTCGCTTCGCTGGTCTGCGCGGTTTTCATGCTGGTGCAGTTCGCGAGGCTCAGGCGCCCCTTCCGCGGCATGGCGGAAGTGTACGAGGCGAAGGGTTCCGAGGGAGCGCTCGAAGAGCTTCTCAAGGGGGTCGACGAGAACCGCGAGTTCCTGCGGGGCCATTCCGAGGAGCTCAAACGGATTCTCCATCTGCTCGCGGGCTGCTACAGCGGGACCGGTCTCGTCAAGTACAACGCCTTCGAGGACATCGGCGGCATGCAGAGCTATTCCCTCTGCCTTCTCACGCGCGAGAAGCACGGCTTCATTCTCACCAACATCGTCGGGAGGACTTCGGCGCGCGGGTACTCCCTCGATATCCACGACGGGAAGCCCTCGAGAAACTTGAGCGACGAGGAAAAGGAATCATTCGAGGCCGCGATGAAATCCTTCGCGACGACCGCCTGATCAGTTGAATCCTCCGCCGGATCCACGCCAGGAATCGCCGTTCCCTCCGCCGCGGCCCGATCGGATCTTCTGGAAGACTCTCCGCACGCTCTGACCGCCCCTGAGATAGAGGAATCCCGCCGCCATCCCGCCGAGGTGCGCGAAGTGCGCCACACCGTCCCCTCCCGAGATGCCGCTTGCGAACTCGATGATCGTCATGAAAATGACGAGCGTCCGGGCCCGGACGGGCAAGAGGCCCCAAACGTATATCTCGCTGTAGGGAAACAGGATGGCGTACGCGAGGAGAATGCCGTACCCGGCGCCCGAGGCCCCGATGACGGTCGTGTTGAAGGAAAAGAGGAAGCTGAGGAGCGCGCCGCCGAAACCGCAGACGAAATAGTAGTTCAGAAACCGGTTGCTGCCCCACACGCCCTCGAGGGGGGTTCCGAACATCCAGATGATGAACATGTTGAGGATGAGGTGCCAGATGCTCCCGTGCAGGAACATGTACGTGACGATCTGCCAGACGTAGCCCTTCGTCACGACGAGGCGCGGGGTGAGCCCGAATAAATCGATGAACGCGGTTTGCGCGAGGATCATCTCCATCACGTAGATGATGACGTTGATGACGATGATCTGGTTGACGACGCTTCCGGTCAGGAAATCGACGACCGGATTCGAAGAGCGTCTGCGATAGTAAGGCATGGCGACCGTTCCCCCGTATCGGACGATTATGCCTGATAATAACGCATCGGGCGGCGGCGGGCAACGGGGGAAGGGAAGTATTTTTGGCTCGACCGTTGCATGGCCCTGTGATAGGCTTTGATCAAGAGGTGATGCCAGTGCATAAGATGTTACTCGTCGCAACGTTGATCGCCGTCTCGATATCCGGGAGAATCGAAGGAAAAACCTGGAACGTGCCGGCCAATGCTCCCACGATCAAGGCGGCCGTCGATTCCTGCGCGGCCTCGGGAGATATCATCCAGATCACGGTGGGCATCTATCACGAGGGTTCGATCGTCGTGAACGGGAAGAACATCTCGATCGATCAGATCGAAGGCCAGGTCACGGTCCTCGCGCCTTCGGCCGGGATCGGAACGTGCTTCACGTTCAGAAACGGGACCGGAGGCTCGCTCAGAAGCATCGTTATCAGGGGCTTCGGCACGGCGATCGCCATAGAGAACGCCTCTCCAGCGGTTCAATTCGTATCGCTGAAGGCGTGCAATCAGGGGATGACCGTGTCCGGCGCGTCTTCTCCGCAATTCACCTACAGCATCGTCGATTCGTGCGGCATCGGGGTCGACATCCAGGCAGGGTCGGTCACGCTCCAGAACGAGACGATCGTGCGCTGCGGGACGGGAGTGCGGTTCCTCGGCGGGAGCTCGGGCATGACTCGATCGATCGTTTACGGCTGCACGACGGGCGCTCAATGTTCCGGAGGAGGCGCGACACTCGGCTGCAACGATTTTTTCCTGAACGGCGCGGACTATAACGGCTGCGCGGCGGGAGCGAACGATTTCTACCTGGATCCGAAGTTCTGTTTCTGGGCGTCCCCGGCCGGTCCCTATTGGCTTCACAACACCTCGCCCTGCTTCGTGATTTCGCTGAATCCATGCAACGTAAGAATAGGCGCCATCACGTCCACCTTGCCGGGTTGTACGGGGACGGCGGTCGAGCGCTCGACCTGGGGATCGATCAAGAGTATTTACCGCTGATTCGCGGGCGGGCCGATGAACCTTTTCCATATTCCATCTCGGGGTCAAGCAGCAGGAGGCTCGCCGTGGCGCGCTCTCATCGCCGCCGCATGTCTCGCGGGCCTGGCGCTGTGCGCGTTCGCCGACGGAGCGAACGCGTTCTCCGAAGGGAAGGAGCGGACGACAGTGGAAGCGGTGTATTTCAACGGAAAAGTTCATACCATGGACCCGTCCCGTCCCGTCGTCGAGGCGATCTCGGTCGGGAGCGGCCGCATCATCGAGACGGGGAGCTCGCGGGAGCTTCTCGCGCGGATTGCTTCGGGCGCGCGAACGATCGATCTCCACGGGCGCGCTGTCATCCCCGGGCTCACCGACGCGCATGCGCATTTTCTCGGTTTCGCCAAGCTGGCCACACGGCTCGATCTCGTCGGAACGGCCTCGCTCGATGAGATACTTGCGAAGGTCTCCGCGAAGCTCCCCTCCGTGCGGAAGGGGGAGTGGATTCTCGGGAGAGGGTGGGATCAGAACGACTGGCCCGAGGCGCGCTACCCGGAACGCCCGGCACTCGATCGGATCGCGCCCGATAATCCCGTGTATCTCGTCCGCATCTGCGGACACGCGGCGTACGTCAATTCGGCCGCGCTTCGCCTCGCCGGGATCTCGCGGCTGACCCCCGACCCGGCGGGAGGGAAGATCCTCAGAGACGCGAGCGGCGAACCGACCGGCATCCTCCTCGACAACGCCGTGAACCTCGTTTCGAAGTCCATCCCGCCGCTGGCGAGAGACGAGAAGAAGAAGCTCATGGTCGCCGCCGCGCGGAAGTGTCTCGCCGCCGGTCTCGTCGGCGTTCATGAGATGGGAATCGACGCCGAGGACGTCTCCGTGTACGAAGAGCTCTACGCGGCGGGAGAGCTTCCCTTCAGGATCACCGGCTATCTCTCGTCGGACGACGCGGGCGTAGCTCCTTTCCTCGGTGCGGGCCCGCGCGCCGGCCGCGGCGACGAGCTTTTCCGAATCGTCGGCGCGAAATTCTACGCGGACGGCTCCCTCGGAGCGAGGAGCGCCGCGCTCATCGACGACTACGCGGACGATCCCGGGAACCGGGGCATTCTCATGCAATCGCCCGATAGCCTGTACCGGCTGATTCTCCCGTGGCGCGAGAAGGGGTTCCAGACGGCCGTGCACGCGATCGGGGACGCCGCCGTCCGCGAGGTGCTCGACGTTTACGAGCTGCTCGGCGCCGCTTATCCCGCTCCCGACGCGCGGCCGCGCATCGAACATTCCCAGGTCGTCGCAGCTGACGACGTCGCGAGATTCGCGAAGCTCGGGGTCGTTCCCTCGATGCAGTTCATCCATTGCACGTCGGACATGCCATGGGTCGAGGAGCGGCTCGGCGCCGGGCGCGTCGCGGGCGCGTACGCGTGGCGTTCGCTCGTCGCCGCGGGAAGCAGGATTCCGGGAGGGAGCGATTTTCCCGTGGAGTCGATCAATCCGTTTCTCGGTATCCATGCGGCCGTCACGAGGCAGGATCTCGCGGGAGAGCCGCGGGGAGGCTGGAGAGGCGATCAGCGGCTCACGATCGAGGAAGCGGTCGGCGCCTTCACGCGGGACGCCGCGTACGCGGTGCACGCGGAGGACGTCGCCGGGTCGCTCGCGCCGGGGAAGCTCGCCGATTTTATTATTTTGTCGGACGATATCTTCTCGGTGAATCCGGGCGAGATACCGTCGATCCGGGTCCTCGCGACGGTGCTCGGCGGCGAGATCGTCTACCGGTCGGACGCTTTCTAATCCCTATCCTGCTGCGTCTTCGGGGCAATCATCGAAAGAGGAATATCCCTCGACGCGAGGAGCATTTTTGCGAGCTCCTGCTGCGGCTTGTCGTATCCGAAAACATATGAAACGTTCTTGATCATCTCGTCGACGAGAATCATCGAGACGGCCGGGTAGGCGAGAGCCGGGGAAACAGACGCGGCGAGGACTTCACGCGCGGCTTCGCCGCGCTCGAGGGTCAGCGTTTCGACGAGGTACTGCGTGGCGGCGTCCGAGGTCATCGTTCCCGCGTGCAGGGCCAGGACGACGATCAATCGAGCGTACTGTCCCAGCCAGTCTTCGAGCACGAGAAGATAGAGCTCGGGATCGTCTTTCTTGATGTCCTGGGCGAGCCCCTGCATCACGAGGTAGCGCCATCCTTCATCGAACGTCGCGCTCGAAAAGACCGCGGAAACGGTATCTCTCGCCGCGCAGCGGAGCCTGTCCGGATCGAGCATGCGCGGAACAGCGCGGAGAAGCGCGAAGCGAAGGGCATCGTCGCCTTCGCGCCATGCGCCGATCGGAAGGGCGAGGAATACCCTGCAGGGGGGCGTCGAGATCGAAGCCGTCGTCGCCGCCGCGAGCGAGTCCCATGCGAACGGGATCGAGAGACAGGGGCTTTTCGCCGATCGCGAGACATAGCGCGGAGAGGCGGGAGACGCGAGCGTCGCTTCCATGCCGCGGGGATTCCCCAGCGGCGCTTCGCGCATCTTCGAGGTTTCGAGCCCCTCCCGGAGTCGAGCGACCCTCGCTTCAAATGGTTCGTTCGCGGGGGGCGAGGCTTTCGGCCGATTCGCCTGCGTCCGGCCTTGCCTATCGTACTCGATGCGCCTCACGAGAGCCGTCCTTTCGCTCGCGATGCGCTTTATCTGCTTCTCCGCCTCGGCGGCGAGCATATTGGGATCGGAATCGATCATCTCGTCGTATTGGAATATTCTCGCGAGATTCTCCGAGCCGATGATCAGGCGCCCGTACGAGGAGGGAAGGAGCGTCGACGAGGCGTATTCGCGAAAGCTCTGGATCGCCTGTTTCGCGGCGTCGAGCTCGCGATCGAGGCGCGTTCCGTATCGTGTTTCGACGAGAAGCGCGAGCCGGGGGAGACTCGCGGCCAAGGTGTCGAGCCTCTCGATCGAGTGCCGGACGTGCCAATCGGCGGGATTCTCGAGGTTCGCCGCTCCGCTCGCAAGGAGATCGGGGATACGAAGAACGCGCTTCCGGTAGGCCTCGAGCTCGCCGTCGTAGGGGGGAGCGATTCTCGACGGCATCACCCAGAGCGCCTCTTCCGCCGCCCACGCGTAGAGGAGGGGGCTCGACCGGCGGCAATCGAGGACCTCGAAGGCGAAACGCGTTCCGCGGAGCCAGTTGATGATGACGGTCGCGCGGTCGATGTCCTCGGCGCTCAGGCGGCCGGCGGGGATCTTCGAGAATTGGGCTTCGAGGCTCTTCAGGCGTTTGACGGCCTCGTCGGTCTCCTCCTTCGAGTAGGAGAAGAGGAGCGAATCGGCCGAAACGAGGCCGAGGCGCGAGGCGCGCAGCGGCTCGATCCGGCAGTAGAGCTTCACGGCGCTCGACGCGAGGCGCCGGTACGCATCGATGTAATTCGGGGCATTATTTGTGCCGGCGCAGCCCGAGGCGAGCAGCGCGAGGCAGAGCAGGGCCGTTACGGCGGAGGCGGATCTCATTTCGTTCCTCTCGTGGCGCGGCGCGCCGCCGCACGAGAGGGGGAGGCGCTCGCGTATTTCATGCTATATAATCACTCCCCGGGCGCAAGTAAATATCTTTTGTCGTAATTCCTTGAGCGCGTGCTCCCGCTTCGCGTACAATGCGCAGGGAGGGCTCGGAACGCGCCGGCGGACGGGAGCATGCATGAACGAAGAACGCAGGGCCGCAAAGGGAAACTTCATATCGAATCGTTTCGCCGTGATCGTGATCGCGGCGCTCTTCGGCGCGAGCCTGGCCGGCTGGATCGCGACCGAGATCGTTCCGCCCGATTTTCCCGAGAGAGGGGATTTCTTCCGCGAAGCGTGGGGGGGCGGCGCCGTCAAGCTCGTCACGGCGCTGCATCTTTACGATCCCTTTCACTCGTTCTGGTATCGTTTCGCGCTCGCGCTGTTCTTCGCGGTCCTGCTCCTCTGCATAGCGTCGCGATGGAGGCAGCTTTCGCTGAAATCGTGGCGCGTCCCGCTCCCCGCCGCTTCCGGCGATCCCGGCGCAAAAAGGCTCTCGTTCGAATTCTCCTGGCGGCTCCTCGAGAGCGGCGACCGGGCGCACAAGGATCCCATTGTGCATTTCGCCGAGCGGTACGGGCGTGCCGAATCGATCGGCGCGGATGCGCTTCGCGGCTATTTCTCGCGAGTCGCCGCGATCTTCAGGAAGAGGGGATACCGCGTGGTCTCCCACGAGAGCGCGGAGGGTATTGCGTTCGCCGCGTCCGCGGGGAGATGGCGTTCGCCGGGAACCATGCTTTTCCACGTGGGCTTGCTCGTGATAACGATCGGCGGGGTCATCGGAAGCTACGCCGGCTGGCGCGAGATGGTGTTCGTGAAAGAGGGCTCGGCCGTTCCGTTTCCGCGGGACGCCTCGCTCACGCTCCGCGTCGACGACTTCGGCATCGTGACGACGGAACGCCGGGAGATACGGAGCTTCGTTTCGACCGTGTCGATCGTCGACGCGCGGGGGAAGGCGGTCGCGTTCGGCAACGTCGAGGTGAACCACCCGATGAAGGTCGGCGCCCGCCGTATCTACCAGAGCGAGTTCACGATCGACGAAAACGAATTCGCGCGGGCGCGCGTGGAATATTCGCTGAGTGAGAGGGGCGCGCGCGGCTCGCTCGATCTCTCTCCCGCCGAGCCTGTCTCGATCGGCGACAGCACGATCACGATAACGGCGCTTCGCTTCATTCCCGATTTTCGGATGGGTCCCGAGGGCGCCTTCTCGGCGAGCTCGTTTCCCTCGAACCCGGCCCTCGAGATCGAGGTCGCGAGCGGGGGAGAGGCGGAGCGCGGATGGCTCTTTCTCTACCACAAGGATTTCAACAAGCGGTTCGCCGCGCCGGTCGATCTCGTCCTCACGCGCTGCGAACCCGTCTACTACACGGGGCTCGAGGTGAGCGCCAATCCGGGGGCGGGAGTCCTCCTCGCCGGCTTCGCCGCCGCGACGCTCGGGCTTCTCTTGATGTACGCGTGCAATCCGCGGATCGTGAAGGGATTCGCTCGTCCCGACGGAATCGTCGTCGCGGCCGGAGAGCATCGCTGGAGGACGAGCTTCGAGCTGGAATTCGCCGGCCTGCGCGAGGCGATTCGGAAGGAAATCGGCCACGAGGGGGGACGATCATGACATCCGCGCTCGATACGAGGCTCTTCTGGTTCTCGTTCTGGACATATCTCGCCGCGTTTCTCGTCTTCTCCGTGTACGCGGCGGTCCGCAAACGCGGAGTCGGCGTCACGGCGACGTCCGCCTTTCTCGCCGCGTTCGCGCTGCACACGGCGGGCCTCGCCGCCCGGTGGATCATGACGGGGCATCCGCCCTTCTCGACGATGTATGAATACGCCGTAACGATGTCGTGGGCGGTCGCGCTGTCCTTCATCGTCGTCATGGCGCGCTTCCGGCGCATGGTGCTCGGCGTCGTCGTATCGCCCGTGCTCCTCATCGTCCTCGTCATCGCCTCGCTCCTTCCGAAGGAAGCCTCGAAACAGCTTATGCCCGCGCTGCAGAGCTACTGGTTCTACATACACGTGACGCTCGCCGCGTGCGCGGAGGGCGCGTTCATCGTGGCGGCGGGAGCGGGGATCATATACCTGATCCGTCGGGGCGCGGGAGCCGGGGAGAAGGATTTTCTTCCCTCGCGCGATTTGCTCGAGGAGATCATCTCGCGCTCGCTCCGCATCGGCTATCCGCTCTTCACGATAGGCGCGCTCTTCGCCGGGGCCATATGGGCGCAGTACGCGTGGGGAAGATTCTGGAGCTGGGATCCCAAGGAGACGGGGTCGCTCGTCCTCTGGCTCTATTATACCCTGGTGCTCCACCAGAACGTTCGGGGCGCCTGGCGCGGGAAAACGCTCGCCGTCCTGTCGATCGTGGGGCTCGCGATCGCCATCGTCTCGTTCCTCGGGAATCTCTTCTTCGGCGGGCTGCACTCCTACGTCTGATCGCACGCGGGCGGCGGCGAAGGCGCCGGACATTCCCGCTCCGAGCCCAGTCGCAGAGCTCCAATGGGCTCGTTCGCGGGAATGTCCGCGCCTGCACCGTTAGCGGGTGACGCTGATGGGGTCCCCGCCCGCCGCGCAGCGAGCCTT
>Ga0315286_10004992_pt1 | contig 12777 bp, 10 predicted proteins | sample YL17G10_0_MG_FD_205038 | JGI IMG/M metagenome (GOLD analysis project Ga0315286, IMG submission 205038) | Sediment microbial communities from Yellowstone Lake, YNP, Wyoming, USA - YL17G10_0 | ecosystem: Environmental > Aquatic > Freshwater > Lake > Sediment | place: USA: Wyoming | collected... | reverse complement strand
TGCCCGTGCTCGAGCAGCACGACGCTGCCGGCGGCGCTGAGCGTGTACCTCGGATACCAGAGGCCGGCATTGCGGAGGGCCGAGACCCCCGATCCGGCAGGGCAGCGCAGGCCGCTGATGCCGATGTCGTGGTTGCCGTAGACGTACGTCACCTTGTGGTCCCTCGCGAAGGCGAGCAGACGCTCGACCGCCTCACGAGCAGGCCTGGTGGTGAAGCAGACCTCCCCCTTGTACGGTGGCGCGTCAGCTAAGTCGCCGTTGATGACAAACTCATCAATGGCAGTAGCAGCGCACCAGTCAAGGAAGTCTGCCCAGTGGGCTAACTTCGTCTTGCGTCTAGGCTCGTCGCCATAGAGTTCGTCGCCCCAGGTGTCGACATGCAGATCAGACACGATGATAACGCGAGGCATCTCCCGACCAAGGAGGGAACCGGCCCTGCCTATCTCCGTACCAGTGCTAGCACGGCGCGCGAACAGCTCCTTGACATCACGTGCCTGCAGAAGGCGGTCCAGAGTTAGAGGCAGCAGACGCGGCAGGCTCGACGAGGCGAACGCGAGGGCCGAAGCTGTGAACCCAGACGATGAGATGAGCACGGCACCCGCAACACCAAGGGCCGACGCCGCTCCGAGGAGTGCTGCAACCTGACTAACGTCGACTTTGCTCTGTCGGCTGAGTTTCTTGGCCTCCACAATGACTTCACTTCCCTCGGGCAACCGCACGACGAAGTCATACAAGACTGACCCGCGACGTCTCGGGAGGTCCGCACGAAGACCTCTCGCACGGAACCACTCAATGAGCAACTCCTTGAAGGTCTTCTCGTCTATTGACTCGAAGTAGTCGGCGTCGGTCAGGTAGGTCTCTAGCCTCTCATCTACGGACGGGCGGTAACGCTTCGACCCCCTCGGCACAAACTCCATTTCGCGCAGCCGTCGGAGCACTTCAGTCACTGCAGTTCCTAGATGGCCAGAGGCCCGGACACAAGGCAGGGCATGGAGCTCTGCGGGGAGTGCTTCCTCCGTTCCCGTGACGAGCAAGACGCTCTTCCCCGCTCCCAGGGCATACCCGAGTTCGAGGAAAACGTTAGGGCGGTCAGGCCCTACCAGCGCAACGACCGCGTCGGAAGCATGGATCAGAGACGCCGTCGCGGCGGTCAAGTCACTTCCGGCGGGAGCGTCTGCCAGATCCCCCACCTCCGCTCCGGCACGGGACAGAGCTTCCTTCAGCCCCTGGACAAGGAGCCGATCCTGTTCTCGCGAGACCGAGTAGGAGATGAAGAGGCGGCTCATGTGGCGGCCTCCAGCCTCCGGGTCAGTGCCCAGAAGTCATAGAGAAGGTCAAGGATCGCCGCCTCTTCCTGTGGGGTCTGGGATCCGTAGTGAGTAAGGGCTTCCAGCGCCTCATGACAGCGCTTCAGTTTGCCAACAAGCAACTGGGCGATAGCCTGAGACACACTGGCGACGGCCGCGTCGCGTCCGACACCTAGAGCTTCAGCCGTGAGAGACAGATGAGAACGCTGCACCTGGACGCTCCAGGTGTTTCGGCTGGTGTGGCTCCAGTGACTCACTGCGGGCTCATAGTTGCTGAGGCCAAAACCCTGGCAGAGAGAGCGAAAGATCGTGCTGACGTCGTCCTTGGTCCACAGCACCGCTCCCAACTCCCGCGGCTCAAGCCCTTCCATGTCGCAGACATACAGGCAACCCTTGTCTGACAAACGAGCGATGGAGTCAGCGAGGATCGTCCCCAGATGATAGGGGTCGAGCTCGTGAAACACGTTTATGATGGTGATGAACTCAAAGCGGTCGCCAGACGGATAGACCTTCGAGAATTCGGCCAGTTCCCCCACTCTTCCCTCGACCGACAGCAATCCGAGGGCATCTGCCGTCCTCGCGGTTTGCGAGATGTAATCATGCCTAACATCGTAGGCGTTGTAGCGGAGCTTCGTCCGTGCCTGCTGAGAGAGCACCTGGTCGAGACTAGACACGATCTGACCTCGGCCACAGGCGAGGTCAAGCCAGCGCGCCTCCGTCACCGAGGGATCGGCAAGAATGCCCTGTAGGAGCGTGAGCGCTGCCTCGTGCTGTGCGAGTACCCGCTTCTCGTCACGGAATGCGCTCGAGTCCGCGATCGTACTCACACCCCTTCCCTTTCCCGCGCCCAGGATCTGACGGCCGAGCACCGCTTCACGAAGCACTCGTCGGGTTCCGAGCCGGCAACGGGAACTCCGCGAAGAGACCAATGACGCGACCGGTAGGCTGACCTGGCTTCTGCTTCATGTCTCCCTTTACGAGGCGACTGCGGTGCTGTTCGCCAAGGCACAGATCGGTCCTGCTTGCCTCGGTCGCCCCGACATCGGATACCCCCGCAGTTCCAGTCCGTGCGGCACGAGTTGCCCCCATGCCCCGGTCGGCCACCGGAGTCGGCCGGCCACGGTCCTTGGGAGCGGGACGGAACCTCGGAGCGGCTCAGCTGGAAACCCCGCCCTACAGCTTGCTCAACACGAACAGCCGGTGGTTCCTGACCTCGGGCATGGCGTAGGACTTCTCGATGGTGAAGAACCTGCTGAGCCTTTCCTCGAAGCCCTGCAAGGTGGACTCGGCGCAGCAGTTGAGCTTCCAGCTCTGGGCGTAGGCCGAGCTGCTGCGGCGCACCAGCCGAAGAAGCAGCCGCGTCACCGCCAGCGGCAGGCGGAACGAGACCCAATGCCAGGGCCTTGCAGTGGCGCTGATCCCGAAGTAGATGCGCATCTCGTCCACTGGCAGAGTGAGCACGACATAGCGTCGGCTGACCTTGCTCATCTCCTCCAGCGCCGCATCCACCTCGTCGAATGGCACATGATGGAGGACCCGAGCGCAGAGGACGAGGTCGAACGACTCGGGCGGGATGACAGATGATAGCCGCTGGACAGGGACCAGGTAATCGGGCCGCAATGAGACCTCGACGTCCGCGGTCTTCACTTCTTTGCCGAGCTCCCGCAGCACTCCCGTGACCACGCGGGGGCCGATCCCTATCTCCGGCACGCTCTGCACGTCGAGCCGCATGATCTCGGCCAACTGGTACCAGAAGGTGAGCATGCGCTTCTTGGAGACGTACTTGAGGAACTCGTAGCCGTGCGCCGATTCCCGGACGATCGGCATCCGGTCCGGGAACGGTCTCCGGTCTCGCGTCTGATGCGTGGTCACCAGGGAAGCCTCAGCCACATTATACCGCATGCCGACATCGCAAGCCGGCCGATGCCGGCACAATCCACGCCCGGCCTGAGCGCTAGCGTCTCCCGAAGTACTGCCGCACGGCCTCCCAGATCGCCGGGTCCTCCCCCATCATACACCAAAAGCAAATCCCCCCGAGGTCGAGCGCGTCCACTGTCTCGAGATGGCTTTGTGTGCTCTTCGCGTCGCTGACATAGAGAAGGTGGATATGCCCATCAGCACCCGTGTAGCGGATCAGACCGACGTCCCAGTGGGGAATCCACGCGCGACCGATCTCCGATTCCTTCTCCCGCTCCGCGATCCATTGGTGGTTGTAGATCTGACGGGACTTGGTGGGGTCAGTGATGTCCCAGTCCACCGAGTAGGTCGGCAGGCCCATGATGATCTTGTGCCGCGGCGCCTGCGCCGCCATGTACTCCATGCGCTCGCGCGCCCAGGAAGCGGTCGAGGTCGGGCCCAGCACCGGGCTGGAGGGGTAGAACTGGTCGTAGTTCATCGGCCGGAGATGGTCCACGTAGTGCGCGAGCCACGAGGTGTCGAGGAACGGCAGCGCGTGGTCGCGGTTCTCGGCCCGCGAGGGTGAAGCGGTGCAGATGCTGAGCATCTTCTTGTGCTCGTGCAGTTCCTCGGAGAGATCCGCGATGAACTCGCCGAAGGCGAAGCGCTCCTCGGGCGCGAGGTGCTCGAAGTCTATGTCCACCCCGTCTGCGCCGGTCTCCTCGCACTCCTCGACCATGTTCTCGATCAGCCGCTCGATCGCATCCGAGGACCGGGACAGGGTTGCCCACGTCTCGCGCAGGCCGCTGTAGTCGTTGAGCACCGACACACCGATGTCGCGGAACTTCGCGATGAGTTCCTTGCGCTCCCTCGCGGGCCAGTCGGTTGGCAGCGACCCGTCGGCCTGGGCGTGCTCGCACATGAGGATGACCTGGTCGAAGATGTCCTGGTACTTCGTCGCCACCTCGAGCGCGTGATCGGCGTGCTTGTGCAGCGCCCACGCGGAGACGAGGTGCCTGCTTTTCGGGGTCCGGAAGATCGGATTGGTATCAGCCATCAAACACTCCTCCTGCTGGTGCCTGTTACGTACTCAGTCTACGAACCGGTACTTGATCAGCGTCCACAGCGCCTCGACTCCATCCCACCACCTGATCTTCTTGCCCGCGCCAACCGATCGCGCCTGGTAGCTGACCGGCACCTCGTGGATGTGGATGCCGCGCTTGCGGACCTTCGCGGTTACCTCCGGGCAGAACTCGAACCGCTCGCATTTCAGCGGAATGCTTTTGAGAATGGCGGTACGGAAGACCTTGTAGCAGGTCGCCTCATCGGTGATGTCTGCGCGATAGAGCAGGTTCGCCAGGCGCGCCGCCAGCCAGTTGAAGGAGCGGTGAGGCCGCCGCATCCCCGCGAATCGGGGCGCGCGAGTCCCGTAGACGACATCCGCCTCGCCCTCTTCGATCGGTGCGACGAGCTTGGGGTAGTCGGCCGGATCGTATTCGAGATCGGCGTCTTGGATCAGCACGATCTCGCCTGTAGCATCCTGAAGGCCCCGACGGATGGCCGCGCCCTTGCCCTGGTTGCGCGGCTGGCGGACGAGCCTCAGATCGGGGCCGACCAGCGGCTCCACGATCTCGGCCGTGCCGTCGGTGCTGGCATCGTCCACGACGACGATCTCCTTCTCCACCGGAGCGGCGCGGACGCGGGCGATGGTTTCCGCTATCGTATCACGTTCGTTGTAGACCGGTATGATTACCGAGACCTTCATGGCAGGGGCTAGGGTGTCGGGTCTAGGGTTTCGGGTCTCGGGAACGGCCGTTCCTGGACCCTGGACCCTAGCCCCTTCTGTTCTGCGGGCGTGGCGCTTCTGCCTACCTGTGCGTCAAGCGCCTCGCCGGGGTTGTTGGGGTGTGACCGAGTATCCTTGGTCTGCGTTTCAGCGAACCTCACCCCCCTTCCCCCCTCTCCGCGCGCGGAGAGGGGGCGACTTGCACGCAGGCTGAAGCCTGCGCTACCCGCGGGGTGAGGTTGGCAGACAGGTGACAACGAGGTGCTTCCAAACCGCGACCAATACTCTGCGGTCACACCCGGTTGTTGCGCCTGGCTGCGGCTTCGCCGCATCTGTGGTAGAATGTTGGTTACGGCGGGGGCACAGCGAGAACTTTCTTGGCCGATTCGCGCTCTAATCTAGGGCGGAGGCAAAGCCTCCGCGACGCACTGGCGTGGAGTGATAGCGTTGCGGCGAAGCCGCAACCAGGCGCCGCTGGCGCCTCGTCACGAGCAGAGCTCGTGACACCAGTTGCGGCGGCTTCGCCGCCGCCGGAGGGCGAAATGGAGGACGCCGTCCGGACCACCGGGTGGTCCACGGACGGACGCCTGGCCACGGCGGATGACAGAGCGCTAGTGGCCGCTTGCGCGCAGCGCAAGCCTGGGGCCTTCCAGGAACTGCTGTCGCGGTACCGGCGGCCCGCCATTTCGCTCGCCTACCAGATGCTGGGCGACCTCGAGGACGCGGAAGACGTGGCGCAGGAGGCTTTCGTGCGCGTCTTCCAGGCTATCCCCAGGTTCCGGGGGCAAGCGGCGTTCTCAACCTGGCTCTACCGGATCGTGACGAACCTGTGCCTGGGGAACAGGCGGCGGAAAAGGGCGACGGTCGAGCTCGACGCGGTGAGGGAGCCGATTGCACCTGACAGTCCGTCGCGGCAGGTCACCGAGGTGTTACTGACGCGGCAAGTGCTGGCCGCGATGACTCCCGACTTGCGCGCCATCCTGTTGCTGAGGGACCAGGAGGGATTGAGCTATACGGAGATAGCGGCGGCTCTGAGGCTGCCGCTGGGCACCGTGCGCTCGCGCTTGAGCAAGGCGCGGATGGCCTTCCGGCAGATATGGACCGACCTCTCCTCGGGCGGAGGCGAGACGGCGGCGACGGGTTAGCGCCAAACACGACCGGCGCGGTTCGCCAACCCGCGAGCCGGCCGGCTGGAGATGAGTGATTGTGACGTGTAGGGTCTACGAAGAACAGCTATCCTCTTACCTCGACGGCGAGCTGCCGGCGGCGAGAGCCGCCCGGCTTGAGGCCCATCTCAAGGTGTGTCCGCACTGCCAGGCGGAACTGGACGAGCTGGGCGGGATCGCCACTCGTCTGCGCGCCGCCTCAAGCTATTTGCAGGTCAGCCATGACTTCGACCGGCGAGTGCTTCGGGCGTTCGGCTACTACCAGGTGACCGGATGGACGAGGCCAACCAAGTCCTACTTGAAGCCGCTCGTCATCGCTGCGTTGTTCCTGCTCGGCGCCTTGGCGGGCGTCTGGCACTTCTTCACCCAGCCGCTTGGGCCGCCGCCGGCCTGGCAACCGCAGCCGGTGATGCCGGTGGTGGCGCCGGCCGCACCCGCCGCGCCTATCCCGGTCGCGCCCGAGAGGGGTCGCCGCAGGAGATAGCGCGAGCGGGACAACTGACGGCACGTGGCGAAAGTCAAAGGCAGGCACTAGCCTGCCTCTTGTGTGTCTTTGGGCAGTGAAGAACCAGGAGGGGTAGAGTGATTCCTCAGCCGAGCACCGATGCCGTTGTCGCAACCAACCTGACCAAGCGGTTCGGCCAGATGACGGCGGTGGACGGGATTGACCTCGCGGTCGCCGAGGGGGAGTTCTTCGGCTTCCTGGGGCCCAACGGCGCGGGCAAGTCCACCACCATCAAGATGCTCTGCGGTCTGCTGCGCCCGACTGCTGGCGCGATCCGCATCGCGGGCTATGACGGCCAGACGCAGCCGCTAGAGGTGAAGCGGAGGATCGGCGTGCTGCTCGAGGAGGTGAACCTCTACGAGCGGCTGACCGGACGGGAGTTCCTGATCTTCGCCGCCCGGATGCATGGTCTCGCCCTTGGGGAGGCGCGGGAGCGGTGTTCCGACCTGCTGGAGCTGCTGGAGCTTGCCGATGCAAAGGACAAGCTCATCGTGGACTACTCGATGGGGATGAAGAAGAAGACGGCATTCGCCGCCGCCCTGATCCATCACCCCAGGGTGATGTTCCTCGACGAGCCGTTCAACGGGATTGACCCCATCTCGGTGCGCGCCATCCGTAACGTGCTGCGGCAGCTGACAGAGCACGGGACCACGATCTTCTTCACCACCCATGTGATGGAGGTGGTCGAGCGGCTGTGCACGCGGGTGGCGATCATCAACCGGGGACGCATTGTCGGCGACGGCGACCTGGCGGAACTGAGAGAGAAGGCGAAGGCCGGCGGCGAGTCCTCGCTCGAGGACATCTTCCTCAAACTGGTCGACGCGCGGGTAGACGAGGAGACCCTGAGTTGGCTCTGAGGACGGCAGGAGCCCCTGACTACCTGGGACTGCTGTGCTGGTTGAAGCTGAAGCTGGTCTGGCGGACCGTCACCCGTCGCACATCGGCGGCGATCGGAGCGGTTCTGGCGGCGCTGATCTTCGCACCGGCTTCCGTGTTCGTCGCGCTCGGCTGCTACTGGGGGTTCCACGAACTCCGGCCTCAGATGGCGGAGCACCTGCTCAGGGGAGTCCTGCTCGCAGCCTATGCTCTCTGGATCATGTCGCCCATCTTGGGGTACGCCATCACCGAGGACTACGATATCGCGAAGCTTCTCGTCTACCCACTATCCCCGCGGATGCTGCTCGCGGGGGTTGCGCTCGGCTCGGTCGTTGACTTCGGCGTGCTGCTGCTCGTGCCGACTCTCGTTGTGGTCCTCATCTCATTCAGCGCCGGCGCAGCCTCGTTCCTGATTGCCGGGTTCGCCCTCGTGCTGTTCATGCTTCACACAGTCCTGCTTGCGCAGGCAGTGAACCTGGCCGCCGCCGGCATCCTGCGCAGCCGTCGCGGGCGCGACATACTGGCGGTGGCGATCCCGTTGATGATGACCGTCTTCTACGTGGTGTCTCAATCGCTCCCCCATCTCGCCGAGCGCGGCCTCGCCTGGTCGGAGTTCCTCGAGAGCCCGGCGTGGAAGGCGCTCAGCTTCCTCCCCTCCGGGCTTGCTGCGCGTGCCATCGGCGCGGCGAGCCGTGGCGTGTATCCCCCAGCACTCTTCTACCTCGGCCTGCTCGCCGTAGTATCCGGCGCGACGCTCTACCTTGCCGGCTGGCTCGTCGGCCTCGTCTACGTGGGTGAGGCCGGGAGCGCGGCCGTGCGCCCCAAGCGCGAGCGCGCAGCCCCGGCGCGCCCACGAAAGGAGAGAGAAGCAGCGAGGCACACATGGCTCTCGTCACGCGTGCCCCCGGCAATCGCGGCGGTCGCCGAGAAGGAGCTGAGGTACCTGGTCCGCGATCCCTTCTTCAAGGCCACCATCGCACAGACGATCTACATGCTCGCGGTGTTCGCGGTGATGCTCTTCCAGATGGCGCACGGCGGGCGTTCCGCCCACGCTATCTCGGGTGGATTCCTCTGGGGCGGCACAGGGATGCTGCTCATGGTGCAATCGTCCCTCGCCTTGAACTCCTTCGGCCCGGAGGGGTCCGCGGCATCGCTGCTGTTCCTGTTCCCCTGCTCCCGCCGCGAGATACTGATCGGCAAGAACGTCGTGCTGTTCCTCGGACTCGGTGCGCTGAACTCGGTCATCGCGACGGGGCTCTGCCTGGCCGCCAAGCAGGCGCAGGTGCTGCCGCTGATCCTCATCTGGACGGTGCTCGCCTGTGCCCTTTTTGTGGGATGCGGCAACATCATGTCGGCGCTCTTCCCGTTTCGGATCGCGATGAAGGGATGGGTCATGCGGCGATCGGCGAGCATGGGCTGTTCCGCTTCGCTCGCCTACGCCGGCGCCATGCTGGTCATCGGACTGCTTATGCTGCCGGTGGCGGCCGCACTGGTGGTCCCCACCTACTGGGTCAGCCGCCTCTGGCTGGCAGCCACCATACCGGTCGCCTTCGCCTACGTTGCGAGCATCTATGTCGCCTCGCTCAGGATGACAGAGGAGATCCTGCGCGAGCGCGAGCCCGAGATAGCAGCGAGGCTGGCCGAGGCCGATTGATGGGCCTCACCGCAGCGAGACTAGCACGATCGCCCGCCGCGGCAGCCTGCCGGTGATGTCGCTGCCCGAGGCGCCGAGGCTGGCAGCCGGCACGTCGCCATCCTCGGAGAAGGTGCGACCCATCAGGCGCAGTGGGAGCTGAGGGGAGAGCCGGGCGGATCGCAGCCGCGCGGTGAAATCCACCGACTGCTGGTTGATGTTCACCAGCACCAGCGCCAGCCCGCCTCCAGGCACTCGCCAGGCCGACGCCAGCACTGATGGCAACGAGCGTCGGTAGAAACGCCTCTCGGCCGCGGCCGAGCGGGGAGGGTTCACGAGCATGTCGGCCTCCAGGCTCGGGCACTCGACGGCCACCGGCCCCATGAACTGAGACTGCGGGATGAGCGCACCGATGCCCCAAGCCTGCGCCCGCAGCGCCGCTGCCAAGAAGGCCAGCTTGTGCCGGTTGCCATCATCCCTCGCCTGCTCGGGAAGGAAGCTCTCGAGCAGCGGCTCGTATCCCCAGGTCAGCGCCCGCGCGACCTCCAGGCAGAACTGCGTCTGGTAGTCGCGCTGCATGACATGGGGCGGGTCGCGCAGCTCAGCAATCACGGAAGCAGACCAGGCCGGATCGTGCGGTTGCTGGTTGACGAGAGAGAGGCCGGGCCCGATGACGGTCGTGTAGTCGTGGTAGACCGCGGCGAAGAGCGGGATCGGCATCCACCGGTGACCGAACTCCTGCGGCACCGCCAGTTGGCGTTCGGCGCCGGCGTGCTGGGAGAGGAAAGCGTCAGTCGCCGCCAGGTATTGCTCGTTGACCTCGTCGGTGGCTAGCTGTCGGGTCGAGCCGATAGTGGCCCGCACCTCCGCCAGCAGCCTGAGAACGGTGGCAGACCACTGCGCACGGTCGGCCGGCTGGTGTCCGTGGTTCGCGGCGTTGCAGGTGACCGCCGTCGCCGAGCCGAGATCCTCGAGCAGCACCCCGTCGGCCCCGCGCTCCGCGGCCTGGCGGGCAACACCGGCAACGATACCGCGCCAGCGATCATCGCCCGGACACATCACCGCCAGCGGCGGACGGACGGGACGGCGGAGCGCGCCACTCGCTTCCTCAGTCTGGAGGGCGTGAGGGGCCAGCTCATGCTCGCGCCAGGCGGCCGACTCCTCGCTTGCGAGGAGCGCGCTGATGCTCACCTGGTCGAGCACGCCGGCATCGCCGAGCTGCTTCTCGGCAGCCCACCAGGCATCATCGCCGTCCCGAGGCGGGAGGTAGTCGGGGTAGGCCCCATCGCGCGCGCAGGCGTGCCAGCAGCGCCAGTCGAGCTTGATCGGCGCATTGACGATTCGCTGTAGCTCCCGCATCGCCGACACGCACCGCCGCGCTCCGCCCCAATGCGAGGCCCATAGCCCGTAAGCGGTCGTGAGCGGTGGCAGGATCCGCTCGCCTCGCCTGCCCGCGCCCGCCCACGGCTGCGCCGTAGCCCAAGCGCGATACTCCCGCGCCGCCTCGAACCAGTCGCCGCCCACCAACCCGACCACGCTGGGATAGCCCGTTGACCAGTGTCCATCGGGCCGCACCGCGAGCAGGTGCTGCACCCACAGCCGTAGCCTGCTCGAGGACGGCATTGCGGAGGCGGCGAGCGTTTTCCTGGCCCCACTCGGGTCCTGCGCCGCCATCCACAGCGCCACCCGCTCGCCGCAGCTATACCCGAAGAGCTGAAGTGACGCTGGGCCTGGGTAATCCATCTGCCAGGTAGGGCGCTCTCCCCCAGGTGCGAGGGACCCCGGGTTTGGCAAGAAGATGCCTCCTGACAGCGGGAGGAAGAGCCCGTCCTCCGATAGTGGGTCCGGACAGCCTACCGCGGAGACGCACGGGAAGGCCAACGATGCTGCGGCATACCCCTCGGGCAGTTCGATCTCTTCGGCGAACACCGCTTGGGCGGAATCGCCCGCGAGACTGACCTCGGCGGTCAGGGCTGCCTCGACGATCTCCGAGCCGAGGCGGAACCCGCGCCACTGCAGCCACAATCGCCGCGAGCCCTGATGGCGATGGCGGCCCTTCGGCAAGCTCAGGGTCGCCCCTGCGAGACAGGAGAGGGTCACCCCGAGCGAAGTCGAGGGGCGGCCCAGGCTATGGCTGAACTCCACGCAGTCGCGATTGGTGACAGGGGTGCGAGCCCCACCGGGACCGACGAGGTCGAGACGCCACAGCATCCCTGTCGCAGCCGCCTCGTCGGCGTCAACCAGCTCGGCACCGGTCGGCCGATGCAAGAGGGAGAGGATGGTGCCATCGGTCCCCGAGAACCCGAGCTGAAGCAACGGGTTGGCGAGCACAAGCTGGCCGTTCGCCTCGTGGTAGGTGACCTGGGACTCGCCCTCTGGCTCGTTGCTAGGTTCTGGCATCAACTGCGCTCACGGTATGGCCGGGGCGGCGCCCCATTGCGGCCCGCCGCTCAACTGTCTGATTCGCGTCTGACCGTCGCCCGGACGATGCGGGCGCGAGTCTCCGGATCGCGGTACCGCGCTTGAAGGAGCTCGATGATCTCTCGGACATGCTCATCCTCGGATGGCCCGTAGAGCACGTGGCGGCCGGATCCCAGTGGGAAGCGATCCACCAGTCCTGCCTGGGCCAACTGGTCCGCCGCAGCGGTCACCTCGTAAGCCTGCCGGCGCAGTTGGGTGGCGACGTCGTCGGCGCTGAGCACGGCGCCCTGCCGGCCGGACAGGTAGAGTAGTATGTCCAGCTTGAGCAGATTGTCAATCGCGGCTCCCAGCAGCAGGTCGAGTTCATTGTCCACGAGTGCCGCCCTGTGCTCCCCTGTCCGACCTGGCGCGCAATCTGCTACGCGCTCATCTCCCTCAGCACCATTTCTAAGGCCGCCACCGGATCGTCGGCGCGCGTGATCGGGCGCCCGATTACCAGCAGGTCCGCTCCGGCTGCCAGCGCTTCCTGCGGCGATGCCACCCGAGCCTGGTCCCCGACCGCCGCCCATGCCGGCCTGATCCCCGGCGTCACTGTCAGGAACTCCGTTCCACAGGCTCGTTTGATCGCGGGCACCTCGTGCACCGACGCGACGACACCGTCCAAGCCTGCCTCCTTTGCCAGTCGGGCCAGGCGAAGGGCCGCCTCGGCTGCGGTCGAGGGAAGGCCGAGTTCGTCCCTCACCTCACGGTCGCCCAGGCTCGTCAACACCGTTACACCGATGACCAGCGGCGCGGGCAATCCGGCCTCGCGCGCCGCCTCCCGGGCGGCATCGCGGGCGGCCGCCATCATCGCTGCGCCGCCGAGGGCGTGGACGTTGAACATGGAGACACCCATGCGGCCCGCCGCGGCAGCCGCGCCGGCAACGGTGTTCGGGATGTCGAGGAACTTGGAGTCGTAGAAGATGCGGGCGCCGTGCTCCCGAAGCGCGCCGATCGCCGGTGGCCCCACCGAGTTGAACAGTTCCAGGCCGACCTTGAGCATCGCGACGCGCGGCCCGACAAGATCGGCCATGCGCAGCGCCGGCTCCAGCTCGGGGTAGTCAAGCGCGACGATGAGGCGGTCCTTGGGCTCTCTCATTGCAGGCGGATTATAGCATGCTCCGCGCGCATCGCGCGGCTGCGCCAAC
>Ga0315286_10004991_pt1 | contig 12777 bp, 9 predicted proteins | sample YL17G10_0_MG_FD_205038 | JGI IMG/M metagenome (GOLD analysis project Ga0315286, IMG submission 205038) | Sediment microbial communities from Yellowstone Lake, YNP, Wyoming, USA - YL17G10_0 | ecosystem: Environmental > Aquatic > Freshwater > Lake > Sediment | place: USA: Wyoming | collected... | reverse complement strand
TGTTATTTTCCACTTAATCATCGGTCAGGTAAGGGTTTACATCGTTTCGTGGCAACAGGCCGCTCAGTTTGGGTGTTTATTTGGCAAGGACTTTTTTAGCCGAAATTCGTAAGTCCTTTCTCTGAAAAGGCGCTTAGATGTAGTGGTGCAGGGGGTCTCGGCAAATTGGAATACGTGACTACCACAATTACATTGTGAAACAAGAATGTGTATAATACGTGTTCTACAGTGAGTGATAACTGATGGAGCTGTGATGGTGAAAGGTGTCCCTCTCTATCGGGCGTTTTTGCGTGGAGAGCACGGACGCGCGAGGTGTTATCTGAGAAATGGCACCGTGTGTGTGCCGGTCCTTACGCAGGGCGCGACGTGGGAAGATGCTTTTGGAAGATGCGAGAAGCGAAGCCGTTGGGTGAGAACGGCAGCCTCTTTACAGAAAACTTTGCAAGGGCTAAGACTGCCTGCGTGGTTGAGAAGCGTGTCGAAGGGCACGCATAATTTATTGCTATGTAAGGAATTATACAGAGTTTTCTGCCGGCACTCACAGGGACGGAGTCTGCGCAAGCGCTGAATGAATTAGCTGGCGCATAAGTAAGGCTGATGATTCAAAAATGTAGAGCGTCAAAGGAAAAACGGGTTGATTAGCAAGTGAAAACCTATATGACAGTCTATTTTGGGGCGGCCGTAGTGGCGATGCTTATCGCGCCGATTGTATCGCGACTGGCCAAGAAGCACCGTTTCGTCGATGCTCCCGGCCCGCGCAAGGTGCACCAAGCCCCCATCCCACGTATAGGCGGCATTGTCTTTGTGGTATCGACACTTGCCCTGGTGCTGCCTATGTTCTTCTTAGATAACTGGATCGGGCAGTCTTTCCGTGAGGCGCGGACGGAATTCATCGTATTACTGGCAGCGGCCAGTTTCGTATTTATGGTGGGCTTGATTGATGATTTGAGTTCTGTACCAGGCCGTGTCAAGCTGTTATGCCTTATCGCGGCGTCGCTGGCGGTCTGTGCATCGGGGGCAACATTGCGCTCCATTTCCGTGGGGACGTGGTTTGAGCTTGAGACCGGGTGGGCGGCCTGGCCGCTTACGATATTTTGGATAGTAATGATCACGGTGTGTGTGAACGTAATTGACGGGCTGGACGGTCTTGCTGCCGGCGTTGCTGCCATTGTGTGCGGCACAATTGCAGTGTTGGCATTTTGGAGCGATTACGGGGCGATGGTGGTATTAATGCTGGCGCTGCTGGGCAGTGTGACGGGCTTTCTGTTCTTTAACTTCCATCCCGCCAAGATTTTCATGGGTGACGGCGGCTCCATGTTTCTCGGCTTTATAATCGGGGCAGGCAGCGTCGTATGCCAGACGAAGACTTGTACATTAGTAGGGCTGGCGCTTCCATTTCTGGTGCTGGGTGTGCCGATTCTCGATACGGGCTTTGCCGTCCTTCGTCGCGCCATTCTTGAGCGGCGTTCGATCTTTGCTGCCGACCGGAGGCACCTGCATCATCGTCTGTTGGACCTTGGTTTGCGTCAGCGCAGCGTGGCGATTGTCGTTTACGCGTTTACACTCATAGGCGCAAGTGTTGGGGTACTCATGTTAACCGCCGACGGCGGGTGGTCAGTGGCGTTGCTGGTGGCTGGGCTGCTAGTGTTGTTCTCGATATTCGCATGTTTTAAGAGCAGGAATTATTGTGAAATACTGACGGTTTTGAAGCGTAATTTGGCCATAGCACGTGAAGCAAGGAATGAGAGGCGTAGTTTTGAAAATGCTCAAGTGAAGATGCGTGAATCCGGGTCTTTTCACGCGTGGTGGGAGACGGTGTGCTCCATGGGTAAACAAATGCATTTTCAATGCATTGGATTGTGGAGTCGGCGCAACGGCGATTACAAGAGTATCTGCTTGTGGAATGCGCCGGAAGAAGAGTGCCCGACCGGCGAGACAGTGAAGCTGACCTTGCCGCTTCGCGGGAATGGAACAGCAGAATGGGAGATAAGGGCACGTATTGGGGTGAATGGCTACCTGGAACTAAGCGGTCGGCAGGCCATGCTGCTGGCCCGGCTGATGGACGAGTTCCCGCCGCCCGAGCAAAAGGAAGAAACTAAACCGTTGGACGAACGTGGTGGCACGACAGGTGGATCTACGATTAGGGGAGAAGCGGGACCCTCATTATGCCAATGACAAATACAGAGACTTTGAATAGACCGGCACATATTCCCACACCACTTAACATAATGGGAATCCCGGTGGCGCCTTTTGAATCGTACGACCAGGCCATCGAGTGCGTTGAAGGAATAATTGAGTTGGACCAGAAGTCGTTCTGGGTTGCGATCAATCCGGTCAAGAGTTATCACGCCTGGAACAAACCTGAGTTATTGGACCTGCTACAACAAGCCGATGCTGGTATCTGCGATGGCGTGGGTGTCTCGATCGCATCCAGAATACTCCATGGCCGAAGTATCAAGCGGTGCACCGGGTGTGATCTATTCTTAAAGCTCCTTTCTCTGGCGTCTCGTAAAGGGTGGGGTGTTTACCTGTTGGGGGCCTCCGCGGAATTGAATGCCGCCGCTTGCTCGGAACTGCAGAAGAGGTATCCCGACCTGAGGATTGTCGGTCGTCAGGATGGATATTTTGAGGATTCACGCGCGGTTATCGAACAAATAAACTCGAGCGGAGCGAAGCTGCTATTCGTGGCCATGGGGTCCCCAAAGCAGGAATACTGGATTTGGCGCAACCGGGAGGCTATCGACGCGAATTTTTGCATGGGCGTAGGAGGCAGTTTCGACGTCGCGGCGGGTGGTCTTAGGAGAGCTCCGAAGGTTTTCCGCATGACCGGCACCGAGTTTCTGTTTCGTTTTGTGATGGAGCCGCGCAAGAGATGGTCGAACCAGAAAATCCTTTTTTCGTATTTACTCCGGGTCATCAAAGAAAGGCTGTCTGGTTTGGCGATACCGGCAGGGGGCGCAAAGGCTGAGTGAAACAATAGGTGTATCTGAGCTGCCGCGTGTTAAAGATATAGAAGAAATAGTCAGCACCATAAGTTGGGTGTGGTCTTTCATAAGGTGTGAGATATGGATGCTCTAAAAGAAAGAGATCAAGCTGATTGGATGGGGAGGTAAGATTGGATAATTTCGAAGATAAAAGCAAGCGCGATACGGACTCGCGAGGGGAAAGTGCGCAGTTCCGTCCAGATCCGATAATTCAGGCAAGAGACGAGTACGGCAAGCCCGACGATCGGCGGCAACCTGTAGAACTCACTGTCGCCAGAAAGCCGATGCCTGCGGCCGAAGCGGCATTACTGCCCAACCAGTTTATGGGGATGGGTGGCCACACGCAAGCCGGCCCGTCAGGGAGCGATCTTGTAAAATCAATTCTTCGTTTCAAATGGACGATTCTGGCAGTCTTCGTCTTAGTGGCCGCTCCCGCGATTGCCGCTATCTGGACGCAGGTAATTCCGCAATACCGAGCCAGGGCAGAAGTGAGGGTTCGGCCTATTATCCCAACTCTGGTTTTCCGGACAGAAGATAACGGGATGATTCCCTTATATCAATCATTCTTGAACACCCAGGTCTCCATTATGAGGAATTTGGCAGTCCTTCAACGTGCGTTGGACAAGCAGGAAGTCCAGGAGACACAGTGGTACAAGAAGCCTCAGAAGTCGCTTGTGCAGCGGCTACGCGGGAATCCAACGGATCCCTCCATGGAAAGGCTCAGGGATGCTCTTTCAGTCCAGCCTCGAAGCCAAACCGAGATAATTGACGTCGCCTTTGTGGACTCCAGCGCCAACGATGCCAAGCTTATTGTGAATACTGTTTTGGAGCAGTATATAAAATACATTGGCGAGATGTCTGATGCGACCAGTGACAAGCTCTACCGCCAACTGGTAGAGCAGCACAGGACACTGGAAACCGACATCCTGGGACGGGAGAAGATATGTGCCGAGCTTCGCAAATCGCTTGGCACGGGCACTCCGGAGGAACTGATCTCCAGCAGGAGGGTTCGTCTGGATGGGACACAATCACGTCTGAGCGAAATGCGACAGAATATTGCTGTATTGGAGTGGGATCGCAAGCAATTGGAAGACTTGGTGAAGCAGGCCACTACCGGTGACAGCAATGAGGCAACGATTGCCCGCACCAGCGGGATGGAGAAGCAGCCGGAATACTATGAGGATGCCGAATGGCAGCGACTGGATGTCGATCTGAGGACGAAACGGCACAGCATTGACAACAGCCTGCTTACTCCCGGCCATCCGGATATGATTCGGGTGACAAACGACCTGAAATTCGCGGAGGAATTGCTTCGGCTGCGAGAGGGGCAACTGGAGGAGCAGTGGCGCAACCGACCGAGAAATGTGCCTGGCATGCCAATAACAATAACCGGCACGATTGGCCCCAGTTATGAAGAACAGTTGAGAGCCATAGAGCGTCAAGTGACCCGGGCAAAACAAGAAGAACAGCTTTTGCGTGCAGAGCTCGAGAAACAGCAGACAGAGTCTGAACCGCTTTTCGAGAGCGCCCAATTGCTCGAGAAAGAGAATGGCATACTGGCGCAGAAGCGTGAGCTGTTCAACGCGGTTAGGCAGCGCCTGGACCAAAAGAATATGGAGCGCAACGTACCCGGCTCAATAGACGTGTTGACGTGGGCCTTCGCATCCTCCCGGCCTGACAATGACCGTCGAATGGTGTTCACCGCTATGGCGCTCGTTTTCGGTTTAGGCGTTGGCGGTGGCGTGGCATATCTGAGGGCCAGCAGGAATCAGACGATTTATGCTGCTAAGAACATGCCCCACCAAATGCAAGTTCCGTTCCTTGGGTACATACCTGTGACTCGCGCGACAAGATCACTCGGAAGGTCGCTATACGACGAAGTACTACAAAGTCAGTCCCGCATGATTGAATCCGTTCGGATTGTGCGCACGGCACTTTTGTCGCGGTTCGATGGCCAAGGCAGCACCACTGTGCTGGTTACGAGCGCCGCCGCGGGAACCGGCAAGTCGAGCTTCACGAGGATGTTGGGCAAGAGTCTCGCTCAGGCTGGTAAGAAGGTCCTCATGATAGATGCGGACTTCCGAAAGATGGACCTGACGAAGCGGTTCGACCTGCTTGATAAATCCGGCTTCATGGAATCCCTGCGTGGCAGGTCCGTAGATGAGCGGTTTATTTTCCCGACGGAAACATCCGGCCTGAGCATCATGCCTGCCGGAACACAAGGCGATGACGGCGCGTTGTTTGAGGAAACGGCTAACGGAGCTTTCAAGGCGTGTATTGGCGAACTGCGTAAGCGGTACAACATCATATTACTGGATAGTCCCCCTATTCTGCCGGTGGCGGATGCAGCAATACTCTCGAGCCAGGTGGACGGCACTATTATGGTGGAGCGAGAGCTTGTGTCGCGGCGCTCAAACGTAATAAATGCCCTTGCCCGTTTGGGTTCTGCCGGGGGACGGCTTCTGGGAACCGTATTTGTCGGCTCAGACGAGCACGAAGATTACGGATACGATTATTATTATAGCAGAACCAGCGAGTCGCAATCATAGTGAGTCAAAGAGGTCGATTTTATACAACAACTGTATTTGAAGTCGTCCGCAAGCCGCGGGGGGTTTATCGTTCATTCCCTGGTCAGGATATACCGTCCCGAAGAGGTAGCCTTTGCGCGCGCTCAGGCAGTAGGACGCCAGCAGTGGATTTTCTTTTCCCACCTGTCTCAATCGATTATGAAAACCGCCCCTATCAGATGGGCTGGATACTCCATGCCTGGCCCTCGAACCGGGAGAAGAAATCCGTGATGCAGATTTCTGTGCTCAAGAAAGATTGTCCGCGGGAAAGCTGACACTTGATTTATGAGTATTCGCATAACAGCCTTATACATTTTTGTAGCTATCCTTTTGGTGTATGCATGGAAGGACTGGTTTAAGAGTCTCTGCGGCCTGATCCTGTTGATGGCTGTTATTGAGCATGAGGACATGCCGAAGAGTATTCTGGGAATCCAGGGTCTAAACACTTGGAACGTTTTGTTCTTCGGGATATTCCTGGCCTGGCTGGCCAGCCGCCGCCGTGAGGGCATAGTGTGGGATATGCCCCGGCATATCATTGTATTACTGCTAATGTACCTCGCAGTGGTCGTTGTCGGTGTGTTACGGGCCGTCCTCGACCGCAGCTATATCCAGGACTACCCTACCAAGAGCCTAATAAGTGAGGAATTGATAAATACCGTCAAGTGGGTCCTGCCCGGGCTCCTGCTCTTTGACGGCTGCCGGACCCGCCGGCGGCTGATAATGGTTCTGGTTTGCCTTCTGGTCATGTATTTCCTGATTGGAACACAGGTTGTCTTGCGATTGCCGGCCGGATCGGTTCTTCATGCCGGCGGCGACATCGATCAAACGCGACGAGCGTGCCAGGATATTGGTTACGGCGCGTGCGATATGTCCACATTTCTTGCCGGGGCGTGTTGGGGAATCGTGGCGACCGTGCCGTTGGTCCGCAGCAAAAAGTACAAGGCTTTGATATTAGCGGCGGCCGGCATGGTTGCCTTTGGCCAGGCTCTAACCGGCGGCAGAGCAGGATATCTGGCCTGGGGGGCCACGGGATTGACGCTGTGCCTTCTAAAGTGGCGCAAGTACCTGATTCTTGCACCTGTGATTGTGGTGCTGCTGCCGATAGTGGTTCCCGGCGCCGTGGACCGAATGCTTGAAGGATTCGGCCAGACTGATGTAACGGGGCAGGGTATGATAGACGATGAGTCTGTGACTTCTGGCAGAACGCTGATGTGGCCGTATGTCATCGATAAAATTGGTGAGTCTCCTCTGGTAGGCTACGGGCGGCTTGCGATGAACCGCACGGGGCTGTTTGCGCTCATAGAAAGCGAACATCCCGGCGCGGGAGCTCCACAGCCGCACAATATGTATCTCGAAACGCTGCTCGATAACGGAGTTCTGGGTTCGATCCCGATTCTGTTGTTTTGGGGAATACTGGTCGTATATGCCGCAAGGCTGTTCAGGAGCAACAATCGCGTGTGTTCAGCCGTTGGTGGGCTGGCCCTCTCCTTGATGCTGGCCCAGTTAGTCGCGGGTATTGGCTCACAGCATTTCTACCCGGAAGAGAGTACGCTTGGAGCGTGGGCTGGGATGTTTCTCGCAGTCCGGGTTTATGTCGAACAAACGCGGCTGCGAGAAGAGGCGACAGTTGCTGAAGGTAGATGGAATTCTCAAGCATTAGAACGACAACGGGGAACGGTAGCTGCCATTAGCACATAAAGAACGACCGAGCAATGATGCAGCTTGCATACATCCTGGCGGCCAGTCACTCCGGCTCAACGCTTCTAAGCATGCTGCTCAGTTCTCATCCGCAGATCGCCACTGTTGGCGAGATCAAGCTTTCCGCAAGCGCCATAGGTGAGATTGACCGTTACCGTTGTTCCTGCGGCGAATTCATCCGGAAGTGCAGGTTTTGGACGAAGGTCAAGGAAGGTCTGGCCGCGCGAGGTCACGAATTTGATATCGCCGATGCCGGCATGGACTACCGGGCTGTGGATTCTCGGTATGCCCGCTGGCTGTTAGGGCCACTGCATCGAGGTATGCTGCTTGAGAGTCTGCGTGATGGCGCACTGAGGATATCTCTGACTTGGAGAAAGAAAATGCCTGAAATCCATCGACGTAACGCTGCGTTGGCTTCGACGGTTGCTGAAATCACTGGCGCGCAGATCGTTGTTGATTCATCAAAAATCGCATTGCGGCTGAAGTATTTGCTGAGGAATCCCGGGCTGGATGTGAAGGTTATTCGCCTGATTCGCGATGGACGCGGGGTGGCCTTGACCTATATGGACCCAGCCAGTTTTGCCGATGCCGCCGATCCGGCCTTGCGCGGCGGCGGCAGTGGAGGGCTGCGCGAAAATGAGAGGCTTACAATGGCCCATGCTGCGTACGAGTGGCGGCGCTCTAACGATGAGGCGGAGCATATTTTGCGACGCCTGGACAAGTCGCAATGGATTCAATTTCGCTACGAAGATTTATGCAAAGATACGGCAAATACGCTGGTCCGGTTGTTTGAGTTCCTTGGCCTGGATCCGAGCAAACGTGCCCCGGATTTTCGTTCTGTCGAGCACCATGTCATCGGTAATGGCATGCGGCTGGATACAACATCCCAAATTTCTCTAGATGAGCGTTGGAGGTCCGTACTAACCGAGGAAGAATTGCGCATTTTCGATAGCGTCGCTGGCAGCATGAACCGGCGATATGGATATGAGTGAAATCTTAAGTACTTAGGAGACTATTCTTGACAGTATACGACGCAATGTCTGAACCGCCAAGAGCCCAGACCTCTATCCCCGAACAAGATGGCAAGCCTGTGGAGGATTTGACCGGTCGAGACCGCTTGGTTTCAAATGTCATCTTTAGCTGGGCGGCACATTTTGTGTTCATTATCGCGGGCTTTATCATGCCACGGATGATCGACCGGCGGTTGGGGCAGGAGCTACTGGGCGTTTGGGACTTTGCCTGGTCGCTGGTGAGCTATTTCGGACTGGTCCAGTTAGGAATCGGCTCTTCGGTCAATCGCTACGTGGCCAGATACCGGGCGGCCAGCGACATTCCCGGTGTAAACCGTATCGTCAGTTCGGCGACTTGCGTACTGGGCATTGGTGGGTTGCTGGTGCTGGGATTGACGGTTGCGTTATCTCTGTTGCTGCCTCAATTATTTGGCGACCGTTTGGGTGAGAATGTGCTTGACGCTCAGTGGGTAGTGTTCTTTCTGGGGGCCAGTATGGGCATTGAAATCGCCTTCAGTGTCTTCAGTGGGGTCCTGACCGGCTGCCATCGATGGAAGGTTCACAATATAATTCAGAGCGGATGGTACGTGGCGACGGTTGTCGGGATGATTGTCGCATTGCTGCAGGGCGGCTCGCTGCCGATCCTTGCTGTTATATGCTTTGTGGGACTCGTTCTGGATTATACGACTAAAGGGATATTAGCATATCTTGTGTGCGAAGGTTTGCGATTGCGGCCATCCCTGGTTGGTTGGGGGACGATCAGAGAATTATTCGTTTTCGGCGGAAAGACGGTAATCCCCAGCATCTCCAATTTGCTGCTGAATCAGGCTACCAGCATCCTGATTGTAGCCTATCTGGGGCCAGCGGCTCTGGCTTTGTATGCCAGACCACGGCAGCTTGTGCTTCACATCAATACACTGGTCAGCAAAATGGCAATGACGCTGACACCCACTGTCAGTTCACTGGAGAGCACCAATAACCTGAAAGAAATCCGTGAGTTGTTGATAACGTCGGTACGATATTCTTTCTACGTGGTTCTGCCGATCGTTCTGGTGCTGGTTATCTTTGGCGATGCGGTAATGCAGTTGTGGATGGGGCAGCGTTACGCAAACGGCTTTCTTCCGGCGATTCTGGCGGTTGGCTATCTGGCTACTTTAGTCCAAGTGCCTGCGCTCACCGTTCTGGCAGGTTTGAATGCACACGGTCGAGCGGGCATAGCTCAATTTATAGCTTCTGTATGCTCGGTCGGGCTGACCGGTCTGGTACTTGGGTATCTGGGATGGGGGCTTATTGGGGCTGCGCTGGCGGTAACGCTTCCACTAACAGTCATGAACGTGGCATATCTGCCGCTTTTGGTATGCCGGCGAGTTGGTCTCGGTGTGAGGCGGTATTTTCTATCCGTGACGGCCGGCCCGGTGATTCTTGTCTTGCCGTTTGGGATTTGTCTGGTAGTTGCTAGGCTCGCGTTTAATACCGAGCCGTTGACGGGGTTGGCCTGGGGTGGGGGTGTGGGCGGTATGGTACTGGCGGTTTTGTACTGGATATATGTGCTGCCGGGTCGGATAAAAACGCGGATGTTCCGTTTTATGCGTATGAGAGGATCGGCTGCATGAGCAGACCTGTTACGGTTGTTCAATACTGGGCCGGATGTCCCAAATCGCCAAATTCAAAGTGGCAACGATTTCTGGCGATTATTCGGAAATGTCGCGAACAGGGCTGGCGGAATTGTCTCGTCTGGTCAAAGATGCCTGAGAATTCGGCACTGGCAGAGCCGTTCAGAGAAGCCGGCTGCGAGATTATCATTCAACCAAGGTCGCGCGGGAACTTCGACCTTATGAGTGTCTGGCGAACCAATAAGTTACTTCGGCGTCTAAACTGTGATGTTTTTCACTGCTATAACGATCATACAAGTCCACTGATCGGAGCCGCTTTAGCGGGCGTGCGAGTCCGGCTCTGGTCAAAACGCTCGATGAGATCAGCGTTCGAAACGATGAAGAAGATGACATTTCGTGATCGTGTTGCTGTTAGCGCTCGTCTGTCCTCATGGCTTGCAACGAAGATCTTGGCGGTTTCTGCTGCTGTTAAGAACGAGCTTGTAAGTATAGGTATCCCGTCATGCAAGATCATTCTCTGTCCAAATCCGGTTGAGGTTCCGAAGGCAGATGGTGATGCTCGCTGTCAGGCCAGAGCCGAACTTGGCTACACAGATGATGAGATCGTTTTTACAACCGCAGGCCACGCCGTACCGGTAAAGGGCTGGGATATCCTTCTTGGTTCGTTCGCGAAGGTCATTGTCGAGTGTCGCAAATCGAGGCTTCAGTTTGTGGGGAGTGTGGCAGACAAGTATGAGCAGGAACACTATTCGCTGCTGGCAAACTGCATCCAAGAGTACGGCATAGGCGATTACGTTCGCTTTCGTGGCCATCAGGGAGATATAGGAAAGATTTTAGTGGCATCGGATGTGTTTGTATTGCCCTCCAGATCAGAAGGCTATGGTAACGCACTCATAGAGGCAATGACGTCTGGTTTGCCCTGCATTGCTACCAAAGTGGGTTGTGCTACTGACGTCATCCAGAACGGTGTGAATGGGTTGCTTGTGGAGCGAGGTAACGAACGGGAGCTAACCAAAGCAATGATCACCCTTGCAGAGGACCCGAAGCTAAGACAGCAAATCGCTCAGGTAGTCCAGACAAAGAACAAGTACGCACCAACCTTTGCAGAATATGGAGAGCAGCTTCTCGAAATCTGCAAGAGCCTACTACCAGCCAATCGGGACTTGGTGCACGCGCACAGATAGGCTAACGGTTCGACGGGGCAACTCTACGGGATTTGACTGTTGGCATACATAGCGCCATTGAAGCAGACACATACACAACCAACAGGAATAGCGGAGTCTACTGAATGATCGACGGTGCAAGACGCGTCAGAAAACACTCATATCGTGCTGCGACTGGTACGCGGTCTCTGGTGGGAAAAGTCATAACCAGTCGAGAAGAACTTGAGACTTACGCATGCAAGTGGAATATCCTGCTTGAACATACCTCTGCGAATTCTATTTTCCTGACGTGGGAGTGGATATCTACATGGCTGAATGTAGTATATCCAGATGCAGCTTTGTTTGTTATTGTGGTCGAGAACATCAACGGGGGATTAGTGGCAGTTGCGCCGTTTTACCAAACCACGATGAGTCTGCTTGGGCACATACGGTATAAATGCCTTCGGATTATAGGGGATTGTGAGTCAGGAGGAGAATATCAGGATATTATCGTCAGCAATGAGTTTGCGCAAGAGGCGATTGAATTGCTGGGCGCAATTCTGTGGGACAATAGGCGCCTTTGGGATTGTATCTGGCTTCCGAATGTTGCTGATTGGACAGGAGCCAGCGAACGCATAGCAATCATGGCGATGCGGTGCCGTTTCTTAACGGCTCACCGTGCGCACGAGTTTTCCGTGATCCGGCTGCCGGGGTCACATGCGCAATATATAGCCTCATTGAACAAGAAATTCAGATACAATATACTCAGATACACCAAGATCTTGAGTGAGAAACGTCAAGTTGAATGCGTCCGGTGTATGGCACGAGAAGAGGTTGGTTTGTGGACTCAGGAATTGTTTGACCTACATGGGTCTCGATGGCGCAGCGTCGGGCAAGAGGGCAGTTTTGTTCGCCGCCCGCTGATGGCTAAATTCTACAAGAGTTTTGCTCCTTTAGCATTCGAGCGAGGATGGCTTCGGATCTATGCGTTGACCGTTGACGGCGCCAAAGTAGCCATGCGATATGGTTATGCATACGCAGGAATACTTTGCGGGTTACAGAGCGCCTTTGATGCGAACATTAATGGCGGTGGGCATATCCTTATGAATATGCTGCTTGAGAAATCGATTGAAGAGAAGCTGAGTGCGTATGATTTCCTTGCCGGAGATACTGACTACAAGAGTAGATGGGGGACACAATTGAGAGCGGGCCGGAGCATACTCGTGGGAAAGCGAGCAGTGAAGACACAATTGCTTTTTCGTTCATCAGTATGGCCCACAGGAAGGTATATAGACCAGGGCAAGCCGGCCAACTTGGGACGTTCTCACGACTAACTGTGAGCCAAACAAGATATCCCCCCATCTGCGAGGTAACTAGCGTGCTCTCGATTCTTAGAAAGCTCAAGTCCTTTCTGTTTTTTTCCACGACACATCGATTTGTTGTACTGCCAGTTGAAACAGTCGGGGAGTCTCAGGCCAGAGTATCCGTAACCATTCTACGTCATGACCTGAACCACCCGTGTTCCTCTGAGACGCTCTACAGTATTAAGGGCAAGACGAAGGACTGGATGCATCGCTGGCAGAGAGGTGATCTTTGTTATGTTGCCTATCAAGACACAGAGCCTGTTGCATATTCATGGATCTGTCACGGTGAATGGCGACTTAAAGATGAGGACGAAGGGCGTCCATTGCCTCAAGGGAGTGCCTTTCTTTACGATGCTATAACACGGGAACGATGGCGATGCCAAGGGGTCTATCAGACCC
>Ga0315286_10004990_pt1 | contig 12780 bp, 10 predicted proteins | sample YL17G10_0_MG_FD_205038 | JGI IMG/M metagenome (GOLD analysis project Ga0315286, IMG submission 205038) | Sediment microbial communities from Yellowstone Lake, YNP, Wyoming, USA - YL17G10_0 | ecosystem: Environmental > Aquatic > Freshwater > Lake > Sediment | place: USA: Wyoming | collected... | reverse complement strand
CAGGGGCTGAAACGCAGACACCACTTGGGCGACCCCGGAAACTGGGGTGTAACGCGCGGTACCAGCCAACGCGTCATGCCCCCGTGGAGATCACCCAAATGGTGAGTCGTCGACGAGAGAATAGCGAGAAACGGCCCGTAAAACAAGGGCGCATGCAGCCTGCCGCCGAGCCCAATGAAATCGGGGCTTCGACGCCCTTCGACTTCACGGCGAAGCATCTGACGCCCTACGGCGGCTTGCTGCCCGTCGCGACGATGGTCGAGAAACTCGGCTTCGAGCAGTTGGTCACCGACACGCTGACCATCGCCCGGGTGCCCCGGGCCATGCGTGCGTATCAGTTCGTCTTGGCGATGGTAATCGGCCTGTATATCGGGTTTGCGCGGCTCCATCAACTTCGGTTCGTGGCGCGCGATTCGATCGTCACCGGGATTCTGCACGTGACGCAGTTGCCGCCGCCGTCGACGCTCTGGCGGTTTCTGGATTCGTTGCTGCGGCACGTCGCGCAGCAGATCCTGCGGGTGCAGGCGACGCTGCGGCAACGCGTCTGGGCGGCGAGTCACGTGCGCCTGGCGACCGTCACGGTCGACACGGATACGACCATCCACACGATCTACGGCGACAAGATGGGGGCGCGCAAGAGCTACAACCCGAAGAACAAGGGGAAGAAGAGCGACCAACCGATCCTGACTTTCCTCGCCGAGACGCGGGAGTATCTCTGGGGCGAGTTGCACAATGGCGACCGGCCGACCGGCAAACAGATCGCCGCGCATCTGCGCGGCGTGTTCACCGCCCTGCCGGTGAGCGACGCGAAGCGGCAGGCACGGGCGGATTCCGGCTTCTACTGCTGGGAGGCAGTGGAGGCGTACGAACACGCGGGCTGCCGCTTCGTGGTCGTGGCCCGCAAGACCGCCCGGTTGGTGGCGCAATTGACCCAAGCGACGTGGACCGCCTCGCCGGACACGGATGCGGACGCACAATGCGAGTTCCGGTATCAACCGACCGGGTGGCCCCGACCCTATCGCTTTGTGGCGTTGCGCTACGAAGCGCCGCCGGGTGAACCGACCTCGGCGATCGAGCAATATCAGTTGTTCGCGACCGACGCCTACACCTATGGCAATGCTGGCCTACAACCTGAACTGCTGGCTCATGTTGTTCCAGCGAGACGAGACGGTGACCGACGCGTCCACGATGCGGCATACGACGTTAGCGACCGCGCGACTGAAGTTTCTCTTTGTCGCCGCCAAGATCTGGCGCCATGCGGGTCGAGTGGGCGTGAGTTACAGCGCGGACGACGCGGAGCAGGTCGTCCTGCAACGCCTGATGGATCGACTGCGGCGCATGACTGGGGCGTTTGTGCCAGTCATCAAACTGGCGTTCACGTGAGGTCCGCCGTGCCATCCTGTGCATAGCATTTTATGCACGCGCCGTAACTGTCCGTGGATCGCGGGGTTGCGCATACACACCACGCCGAGGCGACCGCGCGATCAGGTTCATCTTTGCGACTGAGACTGGCGGGCACTTGAAGCGGCGCTGCCGAGCGCCTGATCTGGCAATCAGGCGAGCGCAGGATTCTGTGAATAATTCAGGTTCAACGACAACGATGGATTTGTCCAATATGCACGTCCGTACATGCGCTGGCTGGACCGCCAAGGCATAGAGCTGACCGGGAACAACTATTTCCCCTTCTACAGCGTGTACGCCCTCATGTTTGGACCCAACGCGGGGGCTCTCTTTGGTGGACGGCGCATTCTAGTGGTCACATCCACGACGCCAGAGAAACGAAAGGGCCTGGAGCTGGGCCTGAGACGACGCGGCGCGAGAGACGTACAGTACCTCGAAGTGTCGCCAACAAGAGCCATGTTTGACCGTTTGGATATCGGGCGGATTCGACGCCCTGTCGAATTAGTCCTCATCGGAGCTGGCGTTGGCTCGGCTGCCGTTCTGGGCCAAGTGCGTTCCTTAGGGGCGGTAGCAATAGACGCGGGATTTGCGCTCGACGCGATAGCGTTTCCGGCGAAGCGGTGGAATCGCCCGTACTGCGTTCCAGATGCTGAGTTCGATGTACGTCAGATCAACTTCCTCGGCTTGGAAGACATAGCGATGCATCGGAGGATTCTGGTCGGCCGAGGAGAGGCGTCTTCTTTGTTGAACCAGATTGAGAGCATCGTTCGGGCAAGAACCCGACAGCAACAGATGGCGACACGGGTAGAGGGCGGCAAAGGTGAAGTGGTTGGGTGACGCAATATGCAGTTGTCTGAACGCATCCACAGACTCTGGTCGGGGGGGATGTCATCCGCGTGGCAGGATCTACTGGCGACTATGCATCTACAGTCCGTAGGTGTGGGGTATCAGCCATGGACTTCCTCTGCCGTGCGACCGGCGGCAATGAGACTGCTGCTGAACGAAATCATCGTGAACCAGCGGCGTAGCGTCGTCGAACTTGGCGGTGGAATATCAACGGTGTTTATGGCGAAGACGCTTTCGGATCGAGGCGGTACCCTTCTGACGGTAGAGGAAGACGCTGACTGGCTTGCCCAGGTCGGCGAGATGGTAAGACTGGCGAATATTGGGCCGGGTACCTGGCAGGGACTGCACGCTGCTATGGCACCATGTTCTACCTCTGTCGGCGGAAGCCAATGGTACGAAGAGGACACACTGAACGGCGCACTCGGCAATAGGAAGTTCGACATGTGTTTGGTGGATGGTCCGTGTGCGACGGTCCATAACGTTCTGTGTCGTTTTCCGGCCGGTGCGTTCATCGCAAACTACCTATCAGAAGATTACGCGCTCTTCGTCGACGACGTAGATCGGGCCGGAGAACTCCGTATTGCTCGCAGTTGGGCCAAGGACATGGGTGGTACGTTACGGATCGAACAGGGCGGAATTGGGCTGATTCATCCTGTAGGGTCAACAAGGTTCAACATCTATTGATAAATGCGCACGCCTGTCCGGGTCGTCCGCCCGGGCGCCCGTCGGTTACAAGCGTCAGTGGGGGCTCTTGTCAGACCAGCGGAAAATGGCTCGCGGCAACTCTGCCACTCGAGGAAGCTGATGCATACTCCTTGTACGGCGCTGCGAATACGACGCCTCGGATGGACCACGCTTGGAGCGATGGTGTGGCAAGGTCACGAGATTCTCTCTCAGTTCGCAGTTGTCACCGCTGGTTGACGCGGCTCCCTTGTTAGTACTCAGAAGAGAAACGAGTGAATCGTACGAAGCTGAACTTGGGGTGTGGGTCGCGTTTTCACACAGATGCGTCGTGGGAGAACGTTGATTACTATCGGCGACGGCCCTATGTACGGGGGCTTGACCTCAAGCGAGGATTGCCCTTTCCAGACGACACATTTGAGTTCATCTACTCGTCCCACGTTCTGGATCACTTTGTCTTTCCCAAGCAGGTCACATTCATTCTACGAGAGGCCCTGCGTTGCCTTAAGCACGGTGGTGTGCTGCGTGTTTCGGTGCCGGACCTAGAGTTCAATTGCCGCCGCTACTTGGCGAGCGTAGCGGAGAACGCTTCGAATCCCGATCGTCACGAGTGGTACACCATCGAACTTTTGGACCAGATGACGCGAACGACTTTTGGTGGACAGAAGGCCGGGTTTCTCCGCGCGGCACGGGACCGGCCCGACATACAGAATTGGCTACGACCGCTGCTGGGCCACGAGATGCTGCAGCACTTGGACCGTTCGGCACCGGCGGCGCCCGATCTGCTACGGCGAGGTCGGAACTACGCCCGTCGTCTTTTGTTCTCACGTTCGTTCGAGAATAGCGGCGAACGCCACTTCTGGACTTACGACTGGATCGGTCTCTCGGGAGTGTTCCGAATCGCTGGGTTTGAAGAGGTCTCACGCCCTGATTGCCGACACAGCATGTACATAACGTACGGGAGCGAAAGCCTGGACGTCGAGGACGGTTGTGAGTACAAGCCGGGCTCTTTGTATGTAGAGGGCCGAAAGCCTTGAATCTGGCCGAGGACGCGCTGCTCCGTGGAATGGCGCGGAAACGGATTCTCTTCATCCAACACGCCGGCGCACTGGGGGGGTCGGCTTACAGCCTTCTTTACACGTTGCGGGCCCTGCGGCCACTAGGTTTCGAAGGAGAGGTGGCTTTGATTCGGCCGGGTTCGGCAGTACGAGCCCTATACGAAGAAGAGGGCTTTCCCACCTACGACGCGCCCCTAATCGACATATTGGCACACACAACGGGCGGCTGGGCCCGATGGGCCAACGCACGCAGCGTGGTCCAGCTAGTCCGGCAGGTTTTGCATTGGCGGCGGTCGGGGAGAGAGACGCTTCGTCTATTACGGGAAACGAAGCCCGATCTGGTGCATCTGAACTCGGCCGTGTTGGCGCCCTCGGCATTTGCTCTGCGGCGAGCCAAGGTGCCGTTTGTTTGGCACATCCGGGAATGTCCGCCCAACCAGGGCCTTCGGACGGCGTTCTTGCGGCAACAGATGATAGCAGCAAGATGGGTGGTTTTCATTTCGCAACACGACCAGGAGCAGTGGGTGCGTGGGCAGCATGGCGCGGTCATCCCCAACTTCGTAGACTGGGATGCGGTGAGAGCTGCACCTACGCGCGAGCAGGCTCGGCGGGCAGTAGGCGTTGGACCGGACCGACCGGTTGTTCTCTATGTAGGCGGCCTCTCCAGCATCAAAGGTTTCCGGGTGATTCTGCGCGCCGCGGCACTTATTCTTCGGAGACGCCCCAACGTAGTCTTTCTCATGCCGTCGGCTAAGCCCCTCCTCGCCGAACGCGGTCTGAAGCGCAACCTGCAAAGCGCTCTGGCGAAGTTCGGACTGGGCACACGAGGCCAAATGCTCGTGCGTTACATCAAGAACAAGGGAATGGAGTCCTCCGTGCTGCTGCTCCCGTTCGCGACCAACATCTTGGACTATCTGGCCGCCTGTGATGTGCTGGTCTTTCCGAGCGTCAAGCCGCACTTCGCCCGACCGGCGATCGAAGCAGCCGCGATGAGTCGACCAGTCGTCGGTTCGGACATCGGGGGAGTGAGAGAGCTGATTGTACCCAAGGTGACCGGCCTCCTGGTCCCACCCGGCGACAGCAATGCCCTGGCCGCTGCCATTGTACAGATGCTCGACAATCCCTCTTCAGCTGTCACTATGGGATGTCAGGCGCGCAACAGGGCCCACGCGCTGTACGATGCGCAGGTAAACGTTTGTGATATCGCGCGCATTTACGGCAAAGCGCTTGGCGGCGCCGCGGCCGCGTCCGAGTGACCCACCCGCTCGAACGACGGGTCTAGCCAGGCGATCAGCCTCGAGCGGCAAACAGTTGGTCCCCTCTCAGATCAGTCAGGCGGCCTTGGGCCAAGCGGAGAAAGCGCCCGTTCCCGCGGCGCGCCATGCGACGAGCAACGCCCCGTGCCTGCTTAAGCGCGAACGAGCAAGTTGCGATCTGGTACTGCCACGAGGTCGTTGCAGACATGCGACGATAGCTCATAACAGCCGGTGACAATCTGCAACAACCTAGGTCGATCATGGGAACTACCCGAACAGCTTCCGCGCAAAGAACCGTCATAGACAGGGAAGCGCACGACTCCAGCCGTGGGAGGCCTGTCGTGGGCGACGGAGTAAGTCCCGCGATTCTCCCAAACCAAGTTCCGAAGAGCAACATCGAGCACATCGCTCATCGTCTGGAGTTCCTTTACTGGGGACTATTCCTCAACCAGGCCGCAGTTATCTTCCTTCTCCCCCCGGAAATCAATGCCGACCTGTCTACATTCTACCGGCTCGTGAATCTATGCACCTATGCTTGGGCTCTCCTAATCCTGTACCAGGTGCTGTCAAACTACCATGTCTTGTTCCGGCGGGCTGTTCGCCGAAATGGCCGTTTCCGGCTTTTTCCGATATTGATCGGCATCGTGCTCTTTGGTGGAGTACAGCTGATCTTCGACAACCGTGGTGACACGTACTATCACAGGATCGCCTATGAGGTGGTGCCGATGCTTGCGGCCGGGACGGCCTTGGCCGCGGGCGGCCTCGACACATTCCGTCAGAGGTATCTGCGCATGTGCAGCTTCCAGGCGCCAATTGCGGGCCTCGTCGCGGTCTTTGTCGCGCTGCATTGGCCAATAACGGGCAACCGAGGAGGCGTCGGTGCGGCGCATTGGGCAGCGTTGTATCTGTCTACCTGGATTGTCTTCCCGCTGGCGTCATTGCTAATCTTGAGACCATCTCAGCAGGTAATGGTGCTGCTTGGCGCCGGTGGCTACTACTTCCTGTCGATTGCTTACCAAAGCCGCGGCTCGAGTCTGATTCTGCTTGTCTTGCTCCCGGCGGCTATTCTCGTGAGTTCGGGACGAGCGGGGTGGCTACGCTTGCCCCAAGCACGGAGGTCCCTCGGTGTGGCGATGGCGCTCGTCATCACCGCCGGCGTTCTGGCGGGCATCCGTTCGGTAAACCCGGAGGCGCTATCTGAGAGCCTTCGCATTGGCTGGGAAGGAACAGTCAATCGCTGGTTCCGCGGAGACGTGCAGTTCGCGGGTGCGGAGGAGAGTGTTTGGATCGAGGTGGAACAATCTCGCGGAATGGAAGCACGGGAGTTCATCGAACAAGCAGACTGGCGCACTTGGCTAGTTGGCCGAGGTTGGGGCGGAGGGTGGAAATCCCAAACCATGGCAGGGGGGGAGGACTGGTACATCGTGCATTTCGGTCCCTTGCACCTAGTCCAAAAGGGTGGTCTTGGTTTGTCAGTGATATTCATGTTCTTGCTTGCGTCGGCAGTGAGACGCAGTTGGCGGGCCATGGGTTATGACCATCTGGCGCCCGGGTGCTTCTGTTTCTTAACAGCCTACTTTGCTGCATTCCTAAAGCACGGCCCACTGAGCCACAATTACGAGGGATACACGCTTTGGTTGGTGCTGGGATTTGCGTTGAGTCTCCGCACGAAGACGTTGGTACCAAGATAAGGAGCTGTGATCCCCAGTAAAGAAATTTAATGAGGGCGTCCATGCGCCAAGAACTACCTCGTATTACGTTGGTCACCCCGAGTTTCAACCAGGCTTCTTTTCTGGAGGCCACGATTCGCTCGGTGTTGGACCAGGCGTACCCCGACCTTGAGTACATCGTGATAGATGGTGGGAGCACGGACGGCAGCGTCGAAATCATTCGGAAGTATGAAGACCGTCTAGCGTTCTGGACTTCCCAACGGGACAAGGGCCAGACGGATGCCATCGGCCGGGGCTTCTCACGGGCCACTGGTGAGATAATGAACTGGCTGAACTCTGACGACCTCCTCGCGCCTGGAGCGTTGAGCCACATTGCGCAGTTGGCGGAGGCAACGCCGAGGGCCGCAATCTTGGCCGCCGCAACCGAGTCGTTTGTAGATGGCCACTTCAATGGGCTGCGCGTGAAGTCGATTCCCACCAACCTGACTGTTGATGGGTTCTTGTTCCGGAACGGGTTACCGGTTCAGCGGCACCAACCAGGGATCTTCTTCCGCCGCGACCCCTATGAGCGGATCGGTGGTTTTCAGAACAACTACCACATATGCATGGATGTGGATCTACATCTGCGGATGGTAGCCGCTGGTGGTGAGGTCGCGTACTCTGAGCGTACAGTCGCCTTCTTCCGCCGACACGAAGCCTCCAAGACGCAAGGTGGTAGCGTCCCAAATGCTCTTCAGGCGGTGCGCGAGTATATGGCGATCTGCGAAAGCGTGGGAGCGCAGACGGGATTGCGACCTAATCATCGAGCGGCGCACTGGAGGACGCTTCTGGGATCCGCTCGATCCGCGCTGTTTCGCGGTCGAGGCGTTGAACTTGCCAAGGTTGCGTGTCTTGGGATTCGCGTAGCCATTCTAGGACGGTGAAGAACAGCACAGGCCGGCACGTGGAGTCCTGTTGTCTCGTGGTCCTCTCCTACTCGGAGCTGCTCACGGGTTGGGCTCCCACCTGCCTCGACCGATGGCGTCGCGACTCACATGGGTTTGCTCATTAGATTCCAGCGAATGGAGAGGGCATAAAGCACGCCTATCGGAGCGTCCACACGGTGAGTTTCGGGTCTTGGTAGGAGGGCATTCCGACGGCGAGGGCGCCCAAGACGCGTGCGTTGCTTACTACCTTCGGGTCATGCAGCTCGAGTCTTGTGATGCTAGACGCCCGAAGGAATATTCCGCCATTACACACAATATAACGAACGAAATGCCCACGCAGGCGCGCTGAATCGAGAAGGAACTGCAGCCCATTCTGAGAAACCACCATTTCGTCGTATAGGAAACTATTACCGGTCAGCATGTCCGCGGCAATGACATGGGCATCGCTAAGAAAGGCGGCCCTTCCAGGAAACTCGGAGAGAAGAACTGTTTCGTCCGGGCGGACATTATCCTTGATCCACCGAGCGGTCCGGACTGATGGGTCGTCATCACGCAGAGTCGGTTTTCGCATTTCCAAGAAGCAGATTGCCATGAGCGCAAGAATCAGCGCCGCCCGCCCCATCCATCGGCGAGCGAAAGAACCTGTTAGTGTCGCGCCGAGTGCGATGGAGCTCAGGGCGATTGGGGCAACATAGTACCATTTCCAGAGTGTCCAACCGCTGGTAAACACTGTCGTATAGCAGGCCTGCGCCGCAGCTCCCGCGAGGGCAGGTTTAAGCACAGCCAGGGAAGCCAAGGACGCCCTTCGCCAAAACACGACGGATATTGAAAACACCAGCGGCAACCAACCGAACAAGATGCTGTAGCCACCGAAAGCTAGTGAACTATAGCCGCCGCTCATGCTCAGCGCCGGAACAATCGGTATCGGGAACGTGGACTTGAGCCAGCCACTGACCGGAAGAATGCTTCCGAACACGATCTGGTTCGTGACCAGGTAGAGCCCGACTGAAACGAGCGGGGCGGCAGCGGCGACCACAAGGGACCACACGCAAGGTCTATCGCGCCAGAGACACCAAAGAAGGATGAAGGCCGACAGAAACGCCGCATCGAGCCTTGCAAGAGTCGTTATGGCCACGAGGACTCCCAGCCTGAGCCATCCAGTCCAGTGGGTTGCAACCGGCCTAACGGATGCCGCCCGCAGCAGCCACGCTAGCGCAAAAATATGTAGATGCGCTTCCGAATTAAGCACATCGAGGCATCCGAAGAAGACGAGGACGGGGACCGCAACCACGATCGGGTCGAGACCAATTCGCCGGGCGAGCTGCACCATGTGGTGGATGGTTCCCAACAGCAACGCGCCACTGAGCGGCGCTGCGTAGCCCGCGTTCAAGATCGCGGAAGGTGCAACCTTCAAGACGCACCATGTGTACCCGGCGAGCAGGTAGCCCCAAAGAGGATGAAACCCGTTGGTCAAGAAGACACCTGAAAACGATTGCATTCCCTCCCGCGCGATTCTCCTAGCGATGACAAGGTAGAAGTAGGAGTCCTCGGAAATGAAGACCTCCGGATTCACCAGCCACGCAACAGCGCATAGCCAGGCCAGGACGTAGAGAGCCAAAGTCGCCTTGTCACTCGAAGCCGATGAGCGTGAAGCGCTCTCACTCATTGCCGCCCCTCCGATCGGGGTAGAACTCGAAGCCAGAGTAACTCGGAATGACCATATGCGGGAGCCAAGGCACCTCAAGCGGTCGTCTTGTCTCTAGGTGATCGATTTTTCCGCAGGATTGTTATCTAGCCTCAGAACTCCGTGAATGATGGTCACCTTCGGTTTAATCGAGGCTGACTGTCGTGGACGTCGAATCGCAGTGCCGGCCCGGTGCCAAACATGCGCGGGTGCAGGTCGTTGATGTCGGCCAGGAACGCGACGAGCGCGCGCTGGATGCGCGGGTGGTCGGGCGCCTGGAGTCGGACGGCGATGGTCCCGTCGGTCTCCTGACGGAGCACGCCGGGCAGTTGCAACAGGGACCGAAAGATCGTCAGCCAATCGCGCGGGTCTTGATAGTGCTGAAAGAAGCGTCGCGCCAGCAACCGCTCGGCATTGTAGGTGGCCAGTTTCACGCCCGTCACGAGGTCGTGCCGGTCGCTCTTGAGTGTGGCGCGTTTCCGGCGTCGCCCCGGCAGACTGGTGACCGGCACCTTGGCCGGGGTCTGCGTGAGGCGGTGTTCCAGACGCGTGATGCGCGCCTCGATCGCGCGGGCGGCGCGCCGGGTCGTCGACGAGACGGCCGTGCGGATCGAGGCGCCAGCCATCACCGCCCGGCCCACATCCGCTTCGCCGAAGACGCGCGCCGCGCGCGCATCGGCCAATTGGGTCTGGACCCGCGCGCGCACCGGGTTGTCGACCAGGCGCGTATCGGCGGTGGTGGTGACGCCGTCGTGCATGAGTTGGTCGATGCCGTAGTGCGTCGACAGGTACTTGAAGCTGTTTTCCTGGCGCCACCGGAGGCGGAGCAGATGCACGGCTTTCGCCGCGGGCAGGTCCGCACAATTGGTCAGCACCGGGATCTGCTGGCCCTCGTCATCCTGCACCACGACCGTGCGGACCAACCCCGCCCCGCGAATGCGCGTCCCGCGCTCATACACGCGATAGACATGGCGCTGCCGCTCGCCAATGCCCGCCGGGTCGTCGAGGGCCCACCACCGCTGGCTGAAGCGATCTGTCGGAAACCGACGGCGCGCCTTGCGTCCCTTCAGATAGGTGAGGAAGCCGATCCCCTGGTCGGTCAACGCGCGAAAGCCCGGGCCACTGTAGCCGCCGCGATCGAACACGAGGATGACACGCGGGTCGGGCGCGACCGCGCGAATCTCGCGAACGAGCTCCGGCAGGACCTTCACCAGCGAATCGTTGAGCGGGCGGTTGAGGAAGTACAAGGCGCGGCCGGCCGCCTCGTGCACGTAGACATCGGTATGCCCCGGTTCGGCCAAGCGGCGCTTCGCATTCCACCCTTTGGCCACCGGCGCGTGCCCGGTATAGGGCGAGAAATGACCATCGACATAGTACGCGCCTTCCCACACGGGCTCGAGCCGCACCGCCGCGGCCAACAGCGCCCGCAGGATGGCGTCCGGCGCCACGCTTTCCGCCAGCGCACACAGCCGCGTCCGGAGGGTTTGCACACAGGGCACCGTCGGCAGGCCCAGCAGCACCCCGAAGTCCTGGGCGAGCGCGGTCTTGAAGCCTTCGATCGATCCCAAGCGCAAGGCAAATCCCCACGCCACCATCCCGATCACCTGCGCGACACTCAGCGCGGCACGTCCAACCTGGGCGCCCCGCTTCGCAAAGACCTGCCACAGGCGCAACTGCGTGAGGGCCACGTGCAGCAGCATCGCCCCCGCATAGCGGCTCGGGCCCACGACCGCCGGCGTCGGCTCACGCGATCCCTCGCGCGCCTCGGACTCAGCCTGCGTAGCCGCGGACGCACCGTCGGGGCGGCTCGGGATCGCGTCGGGCTCGTCAGGCAAGTGTGGCTGCGTCGGCTCGGACGCGTCCAAGATGCGGCGCACGGTCTGATGCGACACCTGCCCGGTGGCGGTCGCAATCGCGCGGTAGGACCATCCGGCTTGTCGCAGCGCGCGGACACGCTTGGCGAGCGGGCCGGTGACTTTCATCGCCCCTTTGGGGCCCCGTCGTGTCGCCGCCAAGCCCGCCGACCCCTGCGCCCGCATCCGCCCGCGGAGCAGACTGACATACACGGGTGTCACCTGGAACCGCCCGGCGATGTGCACCCCGGTGAGGCCGCCGGCCTCGGCCAATTGCACCATCACATGCCGGCGCATCGTGACATCGGCGGTGGGATATTGCGCAATCGGCGTGGCGCCGATGTGGACGATTTCTTCGTCGGCCACATGCGTCACGTCCAGTACCGGGGGGACCGCAAACGAGGCGTTGACGCGGGTCAGCGCGCGCTGTGTCATGCGCGCAAGTGTAATCCAGCGTCGTTTAACATTCAACTAAATAATGTTACATTAGGCTTGCCGGATCGGACACGGGGACAACGACTTAGCGGGTCACTCAATGCCTGTTAACGGAGTTCTGAGTCTCGGATCGTCTACTGCAAAGATGATGACCGACCCAGGGACTACGAACGCGTCGCGTTCGACTTCCTGGGCTACACCTTCCAACCTCGACGGGCGAGGAAGCGCTGGGGGAAGTTCTTCGTGAGCTTCCTCCCGGCGATAAGCACCAAGGCCGCCAATGCGATTCGGAAGACCATCCGCGAGTGGCGGATGGCCTCCACTAGGAACAACCAGCGCCTGGAGGACCTGGCCCGAGTCGTCAACCCGGTGATGCGGGGGTGGATGAACTACTACGGGCGGTACTACCGGTCGAAGTGCGTTCAAGTGCTCCGCCATCTCAACGAAGCCCTCGCCGCGTGGGTGCGACGCAAGTACCGCAGGTTTCACCGCCGAGAGCGAGCGTCGATACACTGGCTGGGACGCATCGCACAACGGGACCCGCATCTCTTTGTCCTGTGGCAACTCGGCGTGAAGCCTGAGGCTGGAGGGTAAGAGCCGGATGAGGCGAGAGTTTCACGTCCGGTTCCGTGAGGGCGGAGGGGTGCAATTCCCCTCCGCTACTCGACTCATTCTCTGCTTTCAGTATCGGGAGGACGCGGAACGCGTCCAGCACGTGTTAACCAAGCGCTTCGCGAAGTACGGGCTGATGCTCCACCCCGAGAAAACGCGACTCCTGGAGTTTGGGCGCTCCGCCTGGACTCGATGGACGGCGCACGGGGGACCCGCGCCAGCCACCTTCGACTTCCTCGGCTTCACGCACATCTGTGCAGGGAGCCGACGGGGCCGCTTCACTGTTCACGTCCGGACCATGCGTAAACGCCTTCGGCGAAGCCTGAAGGCGGTCGCGCACGGGTGCCAGCACCATCGG
>Ga0315286_10004989_pt1 | contig 12781 bp, 8 predicted proteins | sample YL17G10_0_MG_FD_205038 | JGI IMG/M metagenome (GOLD analysis project Ga0315286, IMG submission 205038) | Sediment microbial communities from Yellowstone Lake, YNP, Wyoming, USA - YL17G10_0 | ecosystem: Environmental > Aquatic > Freshwater > Lake > Sediment | place: USA: Wyoming | collected... | reverse complement strand
GACGGCGCGAAGTTCGTGGCCGTGTCGCTGGTCGTGGTCCTGCTCAATTTCGCGATCGCCTTCGGCATGTCCAAGGCGCTTGGGCTGGCGCCTGGCATGGCGACCGGGCTCATCGCCGGCAGCATGACCGACACGGCGGTGATCGGCGCCGCCACCGGCGCCGTCGAGAGCGGCTCCTATGTCCCGCCGCCGGGCGTCACGCCGCAGGACGTCATCGGCAACGTGGCGGCGGGTTACGCCATCAACTACCTGTTCTCGCTCATTGGCATCATCCTGCTGGTGAAATACCTGCCGCGTCTCTCGGGGATCGATCCCAGGGCGGCAGCGAAGGCGGCGGAAGAGGCGTATGGGGGCGGCGAGAGCCAGATTCCCACGGTCGGGACCGACGTCGCCTACGCGATGCACAAGCTGTCGATGGACGTGCGTGCGTACCGCGTCGAGAACGACAAGGTCATCGGCGCTTCCGTGCTCGAGCTGGCGGACCATGCCGACGCCCCGGTGGTGCGCCTGATGCGCGGCGGACTAATCGTCGACCTTGCAACCGATCCGAAGCTCCAGCGTGGCGACATCATCACCGTGCTCACCGACGTCGGCCGCCTGGTGGCGTTGTCAGGGGCCGGGGTCGGGCCGGAGGTGGCGGATCTGGAGGCCCGTCGCGTGGACCTGGAGGTGGCCGACCTGGTCATCACCAACAAGGCGCTCATCGGGCTGCCCCTACAGGAGGTCACCGAGCGGCTGCGCGAAAATATTTTCCCGGGCGCGGAGCGGGTCGGCCGCCTGGTCCAGCTGGCTGCCTTTATCCGCGCCGGGGAGCCGTATCCGGCCTACCCAGCCACGCGCGTCGAGCACGGGGACATCGCCCGGGTGATCGGACCGAAGGATCGCATCGACCTGATGGGCAAGTTCATCGGCGCGGTGGTGCGTGCCACGACGGTATCCGATGTGCTGACCATCGCCCTCGGCCTGGCGGTGGGCTACCTCATCGGCTATCTCAATGTGCGGATTGCCGGCATCCCGATCAGCTTGGGTACACCCGCCGGCGTGATGCTTGCAGGCATCCTTATCAGCACTCTGCGCTCCCGCTATCCGCTCTTCGGCGGTCCGGTTTCCGAGGGTGCGCGCGGCCTGCTGCAGGATCTCGGGCTCGACCTTTTCATCGCCGTGGTTGCGGTCAACACCGCGCCGAACGTCGTCAACGCTTTCACCAGTGGCGGCGTGCTGACCCTGCTCACCATCGGCACGGCGGCGGCGCTGATCCCGCCCGTGGTCGCGTGGGTGGTGGGCATCAAGCTGCTCAAGCTCAACGCGGCGGTGCTGATGGGCGCGATCTGCGGCGCGCGCTTCTCCACGCCCGCACTGCGCGCGGCACAGGAAGAGACGGGCAGTGCGATCCCCGGGGTCGGCTACCCCGTGCCTTACGCGATCACCGCGGTACTGGTGCTGGTCGCGGGGTACCTGGCACTGTTCCTGTAGCCGGAGGCTCGTATGGCTGAACAAGCGAACCCGTTGCGTTTCGACGTGATCGCCGGCCTGACGGCCGCTGCGGTGGTTCTGCCCAAGGCCATGGCCTACGCGACAGTGGCCGGCCTGCCCGTTGCGGTCGGTCTGTACACCGCCTTCATCCCGATGGTGATCTACGCGCTGCTCGGCACGTCGCGGGTGCTGAGCGTGAGCTCGACCACGACACTGGCGATCCTCGCCGGCACGCAGCTCGGCCTGGTCGTGCCCGATGGCGATCCGGCGAAGCTGATCACCGCCACCGCCACGTTGACCGCCATGGTGGGCGTGTTCCTGATGCTGGCTGCGGCGCTGCGCCTCGGGTTCGTGGCCACCTTCATTTCCACGCCGGTCCTGACGGGCTTCAAGGCGGGCATCGGCCTCGTGATCGTGCTGGACCAGTTGCCGAAACTCCTGGGTGTCCACATCGTCAAGCAGGGTTTCTTCCTTGACCTGCTCAGCGTCCTTCATCACGTGCCGGAGACCTCGCTGGCGACCCTGGCGGTGGCTGGCGCCACCCTGCTCGTGCTGATCGGCATGGAGCGTCTGTGGCCGCATTCCCCGGCGCCCCTGGTCGCCGTTGGCGGGGGCATTGCCGCGTCCTGGCTCTGGAGCCTTCACTCGCAGGGGGTCGCGACCGTCGGCCTGATTCCGCAGGGGTTTTCGTCGCTGACGATGCCCGACGTTTCCCTGGTCATGCAGCTGGTCCCGGGCGCGCTCGGCATCGCGCTGATGAGCTTCACCGAGTCAATTGCGGCGGGGCGCGCTTTTGCCAGACCTGCCGACCCTGCGATCCATGCAAACCGTGAACTGCTCGCAACTGGAGCGGCCAACCTCGGCGGCGCGCTGACCGGTGCGATGCCTGCGGGCGGAGGCACATCGCAGACCGCCGTCGTGCGGGCCGCCGGGGGTCGGTCGCAGAAGGCATCGCTGGTGACGGCAGGCGCTGCGGTGGCCACGATGTTGCTTCTCGCGCCCCTGCTGGGCCTGCTGCCGAACGCCACGCTCGCCGCGGTCGTCATCGTCTACTCGGTTGGGCTGATCCAGCCTGCGGAGTTCCGCAACATCCGCAAGGTGCGCACGATGGAGTTTCGCTGGGCGATCGTGGCCTGCCTCGGCGTGCTGGTGTTCGGTACCCTGAAGGGCATCCTGGTGGCGATCATCGTGTCGATGGTCGGGCTGGGCAGCCAGGCCGCCAACCCGCGCGTGTATGTCATCGGTCGCAAGCGCGGCGCCGACGTGCTGCGGCCGCTCTCGCCGGAGAACCCCGACGACGAGACTTTCCATGGCCTGCTGATCCTGCGTCCGGAGGGACGCCTGTTCTTCGTCAACGCGCAGAGCGTGGCGGAGCAAATCGGTCGGCTGGTGGCCCAGTACAATCCGCGCGTAGTCGTGCTGGACATGAGCCGGGTACCGGACCTCGAATACTCGGCGCTGCAGATGCTCATGGAGGAAGAGAAACGCGCCACGGAGTACGGCACCATCGTCTGGCTCGTCGGGCTGAATCCTGGCGTTCTCCAGATGGTGCGAAATGCCGGGTTGGACCAGCTGCTTGGCCCGGAGCGGCTGTTGTTCAACGCGCGCGCGGCCATCGAGCGTTACCGCGCGATGCAGGCAAAGGCAGGCGGTGCGTCGCCGCCTGCCAACTCCTGATCAGAAGCGTTCCGGCACGTACTTGAACGGGTGCTTGGCAGCCTTGTACCGGCCGATCTTGCGCTTGGGCAGCTTGACCTTCTGCGCGGGTGGAGCCTTGTAGGGCACCTTCTCCAGCAGATGATTGATCACGTTGAGGCGCACGCGCTTCTTGTCCTCCGAGCGTGCGACGAACCATGGCGCCCAGTCGCTATCGGTGGCGGCGAACATCTCGTCGCGCGCCTTCGTGTAGTCGTCCCAGCGATCGTAGGACTTCAGGTCCATCGGCGAGAGCTTCCAGGTCTTGCGGCCGTCGTCGACCCGGTCGCGCAGGCGCCGCTCCTGCTCCTCCGGGCTCACCTCGAGCCAGTACTTGAGCAGGATGATGCCGGAATCGATCATCAATTTTTCGAACAACGGCACCATCCGGAGAAACCCTCGTGACTGCTCCTCGGTGCAGAAACCCATCACGCGCTCCACACCCGCGCGGTTGTACCAGCTGCGGTCGAAAATCACGACTTCGCCCGCGGCCGGCAGGTGCGGCAGATACCGCTGGGCGTACATCTGGGTCTTCTCGCGATCGGTCGGCGCCGGCAACGCAATGACCCGGAACACGCGCGGGCTCACTCGTTCGGTGATCGCCTTGATCGTGCCGCCCTTGCCGGCGCCATCGCGGCCCTCGAAAACGATGCAGACCTTGAGTCCCTTGTGCACCACCCACCGCTGCAGCTTCACCAGTTCCACGTGCTGACGCTTGAGCTGCTTCGCGTACTCCTTGTTGGACAGCGGTTCGCCCGTAACCTCCGCGACCGGCTTCGCCTGCTTCTTGCTTTTCACCATGACTTTCTCCTCGAATGCAGGCCTGATCAGAACAACATGCCGAACAGTTTCTTCAGCAATTCTTCCAGAGGCATCATGGTCAGCACCAGCGGTGCGATGGGTGCAAGAGTCGCCACCGCGAGCTGCAGGATCGCATCCCGTGTCACGGGCACCACGCGCATGGTCCGCACCACCTCGAAACTGTTACCGAGATCCGCGAGCGACTGGATGTCGCCGCTGCCCAGCACCGGCTCATCGGCAGGCGCGCCGCCGCGCAGCCACTTGGTATCGAACTCGCGCACGTAGCGCTGGGCCAGCGTGCCGTATTCTCGCAGCCCCGTGCGCTTCGCCTGCGCCAGCTGGGGCGCAAACACGGCCAGCGGACCGAGGAATATGCACAGCAGGAACACGACCAGCAGCATGATCTCGAGTCTGAACTGAGGCAGTGCGGCGTCGAGGTAGAAGATACGGTTCGCGAGCTGCCCGGCCAGCAGCGCCCCATGCGCCATCAGCAGCGGAATGAAGGCGTGGACCATGGTGGATAGAAATCCCAGGCCGCCGGCGCGGTCGGGATGCGTGGGGACGAGGCGCAGCTCGATGCGCGACACCTGCCAGAGCAGGCGTATCCAGATGAACAGCCGGAAGTACCAGCGCAGCAGCAGGAACTGGAAGAACGGCAGGCTCACGAAGCCATACCACATCCCCGCGGGCGAAAGCCTGGAGCCCTCCGCTGCCGCCGTTGCGTACCACGTCGACGTGTCGAGCGCCATGTAGTGTCGCCAGACGATCAGGACGCCCACGAGGTACACGAAGACGAGCAGCAGCACCTCGGCGAGCACCGAGTTGCGCAGCCGATAGGCCGAGGCAAGGGTGGCCTCAAACTGCGGCCAGGCGCGCTCGGGGACCAGGCCGCGGTCGCGGAAGACCTTGCCCACGGAACGCATGCGCTGGTGCACGGTGAGTTCCGCGGCGACCAGCAGCGGCATCACCACCAGGAACTTGACGTGAACCTCCACGTCCAGCAGGAAGGGCACCGCGACACTCGCGTCCAGCAGTTGCCCTCCCGCTGCAGCGAGCAGCAGGAGCGGCAGCCAGGCAACGAGCGAGATGACGATGACGCGCCGCCGCTGCAGCGTCAGCGCGTCGTCGGACAGACGCGCCCGGCGCAGCAGCTGGAAAAGCGGCCCGCCCAGGACGAGCGAGAAGTCCGCCGGATCCTGGGGCGGGCCGTCGCGGGCCGCTGAGAAACGCGATGCCACGGGTCGATCAGTACTCGTAGAACATGGCCTGGATGCGCTTCGGGTCGCTCGTCTTCGTCAACGCGAGCTGCAGCAGCACGCGCGACTTCGGGGGATTGAGCTCGCCGGAGGCGACGAAGCCCATCTCGTCGTCGTTGACCTCGTTGTTGCGAAGCGTGAGCCCCATCGGCAGACGAGTGCTGCGCACCACGACCACGCCGGCTTTGGCCGCCTTCTGCAGCGCTTCCAGCGCCGGGGTCGTCATGTTGCCGTCGCCGACGCCGGCGACGACGATGCCCTTCGCGCCATTGCGGACGGCCGCATCGATCAGGTCGGCGCTCATGTTGGCGTGGGCATAGATGATGTCGACTCGCGGCAGCTTGTCGAGACCCTCGACCGAGAACTCCGAGGCTGCCCCGAGCTTCTTGTCCATCGGCTCGAACCACTCCACCTTGCCGGTGTGCACGACGCCCGCCGGCCCGCGGTTCAGGCTCGCAAACGTCTGCACGGTGGTCGTATTGGTCTTTACGACGTTGCGGGCATAGTGGAACTCGTCGTTGAGGCAGACCAGCGTGCCCTTGCCCTTGGCCCCCGGGCTCGTCGCGACCGCGACGCCGTTATAGATGTTGCCCGGACCGTCCGCGCTGATGGCGGTCGCCGGTCGCATCGAGCCGACCATCACGACCGGCTTCGCGCTCTTGACCACGAGGCTGAGGAAATAGCTCGTCTCCTCCAGCGTGTCGGTGCCGTGCGTGACCAGCACCGCGTCGTAGTCGGGCGACTTGAGCGCCTCATTGACGCGTTTCGCCAGCTTCAGCCAGACCTCGTCGTTCATGTCCTGGCTGCCGATGTTCACGACCTGCTCGCCGGTGATGTTGGCGAGCTTGCCGAGGTTGGGCACCCCGTTGATCAGCGTGTTGACGTCGTATGCGCCCGACTTGTAGCCGTAGTCTTGCGCGCTCGCCTGTGCCCCGGCGATCGTGCCGCCGGTGGCGATCACGCGCACGTTGGGTAGCGCCGTCTGCGCGACCGCGCCACTGGTGGCCAGTGCGGCCACGAGTCCGAGGGTCAGTGCTGAGAATCTCATGTTCTTACTCCTTCGATAATGTTTACCAGCCACTCAGGCCCTGGTGGTCCTGGTGGGTTTGGTGGTCTTGGCAGGCTTCGCGGTCCGCCGGGAGGCTTCGTACGACTGCACGTAGCTGCGGGCGATGGCGCGCACCGCACGACCGATGTCGTCATAGACGTGATCGTTCAGGTTGGCGAACGACACGCGCACGGACCAGTCCGGCGCGTCGAAGCCGCCGCCGTTCAGGAGCACGATGCCGTAGTCCTCGGCGAGCCGGAACACGATGTCGAGCGGGTGCACGTTGGCCTTGATCCAGTCGACGACCTCCGGGCCCACGTACTTGCCGAGCCAGAACTCGAGGTCGATCACGCCGTAGTAGTAGTCGTACAGCGGGTTCGGGTCGGGCTTGATGCCGAGGCCCTCGAGCGTCGCCTCGACGCGCTTCTTGACGATGCCGATGCACGCCTTCTGGTAGTACTTCTTCTCGTCCATCAGCTCGCTGAGCGAGAACAGCGCCATCATCACCTGCTGCGGCAGCGACAGGCCCGCCGTGTGGTTGAGCGCCACGTCGCGGCTGTCGGCGACGATCCGGTCGATGAACCTGATCGCGCGCGGCTCGAGCGTGAGGCCGCCATAGCGCTTGTCGAGCTTCTTCTGCACCGACTCCGGGTGCTGCGCGATCAGCTTGTCGAACAGGTTGTTCTCGTGCACCGCGATCACGCCGAGGCGCCAGCCGGTGCAGCCGAAGTACTTGCTGTAGGAGTAGACGCCGATCGTGTTGTACGGGAACGCGCCGAGCAGCGAACGGAAGCCGGGCACGAACGTGCCGTAGACGTCGTCGGTCAGCAGGATCAGGTCCGGCCGTTTCTTCAGGATCGCGCCGATCTTCTTGATGGACTCCTCGCTCAAGGCGACGGAGCTCGGGTTGCCCGGGTTGACGATGAAGAACGCCTTGACCTTCGGGTCGAGCAGCTTCTTCAGCTCCGCGTCGTTGAACTGCCAGCGGTCCGCTTGCTTCGTCTGCACGTCGACGATTTTCAGGTCGTAGTCCTCGAGGTGCGGCATCTCGAGGTAGGGCGTGAAGATCGGCGTCGCAAGCGCGATCGTGTCGCCCGCATTCAACAGGCGATTGGTCTTCATCGCCTTGAAGATGTAGCACATCGCCGCCGTGCCACCTTCCACCGCGTACAGGTGGAAGGTGCCCTTGGGGCGCGGCTCGCCGCACATGGCCCACTGCAGGTACTCCCGCACGATCTGCTCGTTGTGCACCAGCATGCGGTCGGGCACCGGGTAGTTGTCGCCGATGATCGAGTCGACCAGCTCGTGGACGAACGCGTCCGGCTCGAAGCCGAATTTCTTCACCGCCCACGGCACCATGGCCGCCAGGAACGTCGCGCCCGGCATGTCGGCGTGCTTCGCGAGCCAGACTTCGAGTCGTGCAGCGCTGCCTTCCTTCTTCGGCATGCCACCGACGCCGGGCGGCAAGTCGAGCACGTGCTTGCTCTCGACGATCGCGAATTGCCCCAGCAGGAAAAAGGCCTCACGAGGCTCGGTGGCAATCCAGTTCGGATTGCCGCGGCCGGCGTTGATGTAGGTAATCGCGGATGACCTCGCGCTTGCTGTCGCGAGCCTGGCGAGGTCGTTCTTGATTTCGAAGGGCCCGAGGGCCTCGTACTTGCGGAGCTTTAGCAGATCCATCGTCGTCTCCCGAATTGGTTCTTCCGTTGGCCGCTTCAGGGTCCAGCCCCGATCAACAGCAGCACTATCACCATGCCGAAGAGCGTCAGCAGCGTGTTCCCGACCGCGTACGGCAGGCCGTAGCCGAGCGCAGGAATCTTGCTCTTCGCTGTTTCCTGGATCATCCCGAGCGCCGCAGTCGTCGTGCGCACGCCGGCGCAGATACCGAACAGGATCGCCGGGTGGAACTTGAACACGTAGCGGCCGAGCAGCACCGCGGCGATCAACGGCACGGAGGTGGCGACGATGCCCCACAGGAACAGGCTGAGGCCGACCTGCTGCAGGCCGGCGACAAAGCCGGGCCCGGCGCTGATGCCGACGATCGCGATGAAGACGTTGAGGCCGAGCGTGTTCATGAGCCAGAGCGCCGGGCCGGGGATGTTGCCGAACGTCGGGTGCACCGCACGCAGGTACCCGAGCAGGAGCCCGGCCAGCAGCGCACCACCGGACGTGGACAGGCTGATCGGGACGCCGCCCACCGTGATGCTCAGCGCTCCGATCAGGCCGCCGATCACGATGCCTGCTGCCACGACCGCGAGGTCGGTAGATTCGACGGGGCGATCCGCGTGCCCGAGCGCCTTCACCGCGGCCTCGATGTGACGCTGGCTGCCACCCAGCGTCAGGATGTCGCCGCGCAGAACCTCCATTTCCGGCAGCACCGGGATTTCGATGAGGTTGCGGGTGATCTTGCGCAGCCAGATACCGCGTGTGAATGGCTCGTCGGCGAGCTGCCGCACGGTGCGGCCATTCACGGCCTTGCTGCGCACGAAGACGTCCACGACCTCGGCTGGCATGTCCAGCAGCGCGCGATCCTCGACCTCGGGCACGACCGACTCGACCTGCTCGACCAGCAGCGCCCGGCGTCCCGAGATCGCGACGACGTCCCCGGGCTGGAGCACCGTGTCGGCATCGGCCTCGATCACTTGGTCGCCACGGCGCACCCGCTCGACGAAGATCCTGAGCCCCGGAAACAGCTCGCGCACCGGCTTGCCGGTGAGCCCGCTTGCGGCCTCGATCCGGTAGCCACGCAGCTCCACCTGGCGATAGGCGGACAGCACACCCGCGTCACCGGCCGTACCGCCCAGCTGCTTCTCGTACTCCGCGCAGGCGGCGGGAAGGTCCACGCCGATGAGCTTCGGGCCCAGCTGTGCCAGCACGATCGCCGAACCGATCGTGCCGAAGATATAGGTGACGGCGTAACCGATCGGGATCGCATCCGTGTAGGCCTGCGCGGTCTCCGGCGCGAGCCCGAGCCGCGTGATCTGGTCGGTGGCCACGCCGATCGAGGCGGAGATCGTCTGCGAGCCGGCGTAGAGCCCGACCGCGTAGCCGAGGTCGAGTCCCGCGATCCGCGCGCAGATGTACGGCGCCAGCAGGCAGAGTGCGAGCACGATCAGGGAGAAGACGATCTGCTTCGGACCGTCCTTGCCGAGGCCGCGGAAGAACTGCGGCCCCACGCCGTAGCCGACAGCGAACAGGAACATCAGGAAAAAAGCAGACTTGATCGGGCCCGGCACCTGGATGCCGAGCTGGCCGATCGCGACGGCCGCAAGGAGCGTGGCAGTGACGCTGCCGAGGCCGAAGCCGGCGACCTTCTTCGGGCCGATCCAGAAACCGATCGCGAGCGCGAAGAAAATGGCGAGTTCCGGATATTGCCGCAGCGTCTCGACCAGCCAGTCCATCATGTGTTCATCCCTCATCGTGTACCGGGGTCATTGAACTGCGCCCCCATAAGGCACCGCACCAGAGTCAACCATGCGGGTGGCGATCTCACTGGACATTTTCCGACACAGACTGGACATTTGGAGACAACGTGACGAAGTCTTGTGCGTAAGCTCCCGGTAAAAACACCTACCTGCCATGGGTCAGGAAAGGAGGCACCGCCCCCGCCCGCCGGTTACGGTTTGGCGGCAGCCACGGCCATCGGTTCGGCGAAGCTGCCGCCCAGCGCGAGGTGCAGGTTCACGCGCTGGATCAACTGCTCGCTCTGCACGCGCAGCAACGCCATGCGTGCCGACTGCACCTGCACCTGCTGCTGCTGCACTGCACGCAGGTCCTGGCGGCCGACGCGGTACGCGGCTTGATCGTATTCGAGAGTTCGCTCCTGCTCGGCGAGCACCTGGCTGAGCAGCTGCACACGCTCCGACAGCACCTGCGAGGCGGAAAGCGCGTTCTCCACGTCGCCGATGGCGCGCAGCGCCTGGCTCGCGTAACGCGCGAGTGCTTCCTTCTGCTCCGCGGTGCGCACCGCCACCTGGGCGCGCAGCGCCCCGCCCTGGTAAAGCGGCGCGATGAGCGTGGCGCCGGCGCCGCCCGTCGGACTGCTGTAATCGTCCTGCAGTTGCAGCACCTCGCTGCTCAGCGCCGAGACGCTGGCATTCAGCGTGATGCGCGGCAGCTGGGCGGCCTTCGCCTCGCCGACGCGGTCGAAGGCCGCGGCAACGCGCCGTTCCGCGGCGATGACGTCGGGGCGGCGCTCGAGCATTTCGAGCGGCATGCCGACCGGCACCGGGCCGGGGAAGGCCGGCAGCGACGCCGCCGCTTGCAGCTCCGTGGCCGGATAACGGCCGAGCATCGCTTCGAGCGAGCGCACGGCCTGCTCGTGGCTGAGTCGCGTCTGCCGGGCCGTGTCCTCGAACGTACCCGTGCTCGCGCGGGCCAGCGCGACGTCCTTCTCGCTGCCCGCGCCGACCTTCTGTCGATCTTCGGCGAGCCTCACGAGTTCCCGCGCCGACTGCGCCATGGATTGCGCGGCTGCCAGCTGCAGCTTCGTCTCGGTGGCCATGAACCAGCTGCGCGCCACCTGTGCGGCCATCGACTGGCGCGCGAACTCGTAGTCGGCCTGCGCCGAGGCGTACGTCGCATCGGCCGCATTGCGACCGTAGCGCAGCCGACCCCAGAGGTCCGGCTCCCAGGACACGCCGAGCATCAGGCCCTGCAGCGCCGACGTGAGGTCGGACCCGCCGCCCGCCTTGACGCCGCCGGTGCCGAAGAGGTTGACCCACGGCCGCATTGACGCCTGCGCGATCTGCGCATACGCGGCCGACTGTTCGACCCGGGCCGCCGTCGCCCGCAGGTCCGGGTTCTTCGCGAGCGCTTCGCCGACCAAGCTGTTCAACTGCGGATCGTCGAACGACGCCAGCCAGTTGTCGCTGATCGCGCCCTGGGCCGGAGCACCGGCCGCCCATGCGGCGCGGATCTCGGTACCCGGCAGGGCGTCCTTGCGGATCTGCTCCGGCGGCGGCGGTGCGGTCACGACGCAGGCGGTGAGCGCGCCCATGATCGCAGCTGCGAGAGTGAGATGCCTGGCGCTCATGTCGGTCAGTGCAGCTTCAGAATCAGCCAGTCGAGCTTGGTGCTGACGCGCAGGAATACCTTGCGGAGGATATGGATCGCCCTGTGGGTATTGGTGTAGACGGCGCCGTGCCCGCGGGCCCCCGGCGCCAGGAACAGTTCGACGTCCTTCCCGACCGGCCGCAGCTTGACCGCGAGGCGCATGTCCGGCGCCACGCCGTAGCCGGTGTTCGGCAACATGCCGCTGATGGGTAACTGGCCCTGGGCCGTCGCCCAGATGACTGCCTCCACGTCGCACTTGATGATGCGCCCGGGATAGGTCAGGAGGGCGATCTCCGCCTCGTTGCCCGCCTCGACCTCGCGCACCTCGTTCTGCGCGAAGAACGCCACGACCCACTGCTCGTTCTCGATGAATGACATCGCGGGAACGGGCGGAAACGGCACCGTCATGACGCCGGGCCGCAATGCCAGGGCCACGACCGTGCCATCGGCCGGCGCGTAGGTCACGGTCTGCTCGAGATTCCACTTTGCGTCGGCCAGTTGCGCCTCGGCCTGCGCGATCTGCGCCAGCACCTTGGCGACTTCGTCCTGCACGCCCGCCGACGTCTTCGCCGCGAGCTTCTCCTGCACCTGCGCCACGGCAGCATCGGCGGCCTGCACGTCATTCTCCAGGCGTGCGACGTCTGTCTGGGCCTGCTCGAAGTCGAAGCGATTGCCCGCGCCCGTCTGCGCGAGTTCCTGGAACTCAGAGGCCCGCTTGCGCGCGAGGGCGAGCTGGGTCGTGGCCACCCCCTTGCGGCTGACGGCTTCCTTCAGTTGCTGCGAGAGATTGCGCTGGTTGGCGTTGGCCGAGAGGAGCTGCGCCTGCAGCGCGTTGATGTTCGCCTCGAACGAGCGCACCTGGATCTCGAACGGCGTCGGGTCGAGCCGGAACAGCACGTCACCCTTCTTCACCGGCATGTTCGGTTCGACCGGGACCTCGATCACCTTGCCGGCGACCCGCGGGTTGATCGGCAACACGTAGTTCATGACGCGCACGTCGGCGGAGGAGGGCGCAGCGATGTTGAGGAACAGGATGAGCACCGTGATGCCGATGATCGGGATCGTGACGGTGATCACCTGGCTCGTGATGTTCCAGGGCAGCCACTTGAACTTGAAGAAGACCAGCCAGGCGAAGAAGCCATAGATCAGGAGCAGGAGGATTTCCATCAGCCGCGCGCCTCCGTGCCGAGCCGTGCTTCGAGCGATGCCAGTCGTTCGCGCAGCTGTTCGATCTCCTCACGGGCCGCCTCAGGACCGGCGCCGGCCGCCGGCGCCTCGGCCGATCCGCCGTGGTGCTCGTCGCTGACGTCGGTGCCGTACGCCATCTTGTAGAGCACCGGCTTCGAATACGCCCACAACCACGCCAGCGGCCAGAGCATGCCGCCGAACACCAGTGACAACAGGCACAGGGTCTGGATCGCCTTGGCCTGCGGGTGACGCCGCTGCTCGGCGA
>Ga0315286_10004986_pt1 | contig 12784 bp, 6 predicted proteins | sample YL17G10_0_MG_FD_205038 | JGI IMG/M metagenome (GOLD analysis project Ga0315286, IMG submission 205038) | Sediment microbial communities from Yellowstone Lake, YNP, Wyoming, USA - YL17G10_0 | ecosystem: Environmental > Aquatic > Freshwater > Lake > Sediment | place: USA: Wyoming | collected... | reverse complement strand
CACGGATGGTGAGGCGGAATCCGCCCGCGCCCGCCAAGTGAACGTAGACGTCACCACCCGGTTGTCGGAGTTGGCCACCGGCAAGCGGGAGATTCTCCGATCCCACAGGCGGGGTTGCCCGGGGGCCAACCGGTCGAAACGGGGGTGCTGACGGTTGTGAGGGCTCGAAACCGCGCGCGTCGATACCCCGTTTCGGTCAGCCCGTCAGCGCTTCTTGAGGCGCCCGGCGATATCGACCTGAAAGGCGGGTGGTTCCAGCCGGAGGGTGCCGCCCGATGCGGTGGCCTCGCGGTCCGCCACGCGTTTCCCCGCCCGCGTGTCCCACCACTCGATTGCCCAAAGGCCGTCGTTGACTCCCATGAGCGTCACCTTTGCGCCGGCCACGGGGGCGGGGTTGGCATCCATGGCTCCGTCCGGCCAATCATGCGCCCGGTCGAGCAGCCAGACGAACGCCTCGTCACGTGCCGCGACGCCGAAGGGTGTCACGGAGTTCTCCGTGTTCTCGAAGCGTGCCCGTTGCAGGTCGGCTCGGCCGATGCCAGTTCCTTCCAGGAACGCGGCCAAGGCCGACCAGTGGCCGTAAAGGTTGCCGGTGTGGATGTTCTCCCACCACCAGGTCATGCCCGTGCCGGCAGCGCCCGTGAAGGCCCCGCTCCAGATCGCCTGATGCAGCGCGCGGAAAGGCGGGTCAGTGACCGGCTTCCATCCCATCCAGTCAGTCACGTATTCGCTGACGAAGAACGGCTTCTGGTACTTCTCGAAGAACCGGGCGGCTCTCTCGGCCGTGATCCGCGCCGGGTGTTTCTCGTTGTACGAGTGGTACTGGGCAAAGTCCATTTCCGGCAGCGCAAAAAGGTCGGGGCGCTCGCTGCCGCCCGTGAAGCTCGAAGAGACGAGGTGACGGTAGGGGTCGATCGACCGCAGATGACGGCCCAGGTCGCGGTGCCAGGCGATCACATCGTCGTGCTTCAGGTAGTTCATTCCCGCCTGGCGATAGGCCTCGAGCCAATCGTCGTAGTCGTACGTCCCCCGGCTGCCGTGCCAGCAGGCGCACAGGCCGTTCAGAAAGAGCGGCGTGCCGTCGTCCAGCCGGAAGTACCGTTGCCCCTCGGGTTCGATGCGCACCAAGCCGTGCCGTGTGCCGGCGGAGACTTCGAGCACGGCCTCACCCCGCGCAGCCGATTTGCCGCCGAGCGTCACGGTTGCGATCAACCGGTGCGGGCCCGGTTCGAGGGGAAGACAGCGGATGCGCCATCCTCCTTCGCCGCGCGGCGTCAGGACCTCGCGTTCACCCTCGAGCTTGCGGTCGAACTCACGGTGGAAGAATCCAGGCACTTGGAGCCGCATTCCGGAGGGTGGCGTGACCTGGAGATCCAGGGCAATCGATTCGGGGTCGAACGGATTGGCCGCGGGAGGCACACCGGTGACGGTGATCTCGACGCGCTCGAAAACCTCGGCCCTGCGGGCGGCGAATTTGAGTTCGAGCCGTGCCTCAACCTCGCCGGCCGAAGCGGCGGCCAGCAGCAAGAGGGAAACGATGACGGCGACATGCGCCAGCCTGATGGAACTCATGTCAATTGATGGGAATGGGCCCGGGCAATTCCGCGCGGTGAGCCCGGGTTTCCTTGTGTCTTCATCGTCGCAGTTCTTTCTTCCAGGTCGTGCCACCGCCATTCACCTTACGCCGAGGCCCGTATTCCTGTCCACGGCGAACAGCCCTGCCTTCTCGATGACGAGATCTCCTTCTCATGAGCTTTCAGTCCCTCTATCATGGCGGTGGCTTCACTCGATGAGGATCTGGGAGTCTCTTACTTCTCGAACGGTGGGATCAATCCCAACGGCGGAGAGGTCAACATCGCGGGACCCGGCAGGAACGTGTTCTCGAGTTGGCCCATGCCCATGCGCTATCGGAGGATAAACGGCACCAGCATGGCGACCCCACACGTTGCGGGCATTGCCGCTTTGCATTGCCAGAGGAGCCACGCGGTCGGCAGGGCACTCTGGAACTTACTCCTCAACACGGCCAGGCATCTACCCTGGCACCTTCACGGGCGAGATCGACCCGCGCACGAAATCGCGATTGCTGGCGATTCCAGGCGTGGCTGCGGTCGAAGAATCCCAAGCGGTTCGATTGCCGCCCCCCGACGCCGAAGTGCAGTGAGGACGCCAAGCCGCGGAGGAAGCGGAGCTGGCAGAGAAACAGAACTGGTGCGAGGGCGCCAGCAATCGCGTTACCCGACATGATGGGAGCGCTCGGGCGGCCGAGTCGGGCGTGTAATCTCAGGGCGATTTCCGGTCGATCTGCCCCTCAAGGCGTCCCAGCGCCTGTGTCAGACGAACCCTGACGGAATCGTCGTCGGGTGAGAGCGTGAGCAAGCGCTCAAGATGGAACACGACCCCCGGCCCGTCCTCCTCTGTCAGGCTGAGTTCAGCCTGTTCGGAGTGCCAGGCGGCGAGTTCCTGAGGAGAAAGGGCCAGCGCGGCAGGATAGGAGACCTGAACCCGCCGCCAGAGCGCTTGTGGTGCCGCCGGATAGCCCTTCTGTCCATTGAGCAACGCGGACAGATCGAGCCACTCGTCGACCGGTCGTCGGTCGATATCGAGGGCCCAGACGAATCCGTGCTTGTTACTGTCCAACGCGATCAACTGCATTCCCTCGCTCGCGAAACTGGCGTGCCAGAGACCGGCAGGGGCGCGCAGAGGTGGGGTCAGTGGATCTCCCGTCTCCGCATCCCAGACCCGGGCGGTTCCGTCAGTACTGGCCGTGGCGACCCAGCCGCCGTCCGGGCTGAAACAGGCACCTTGGACTTGATGACCGTGACGGAGAGCCGGAGTCAACTGTCTGCCGGTGGCCGTCTCCCATACCACGGCCGTGAAGTCTTCACTGGCCGTGACGACCCGGCTGGCATCGGAACTGAACGCGATGGACAGCACGCCGTCCCCGTGCTGGAGGGGCTTCCCAACGACCCTCCCGGTCTTCGTGTCCCAGATGCGCGCGCTGCATCGGTTGAACTGGTCGTCGGCACAGCCTGCCCCGAGGTAGCGGCCGTCGGCGCTGAATTGGACGCAGTGGACCGGCGTCTCGAGACCGAACGGGCCGACGCGAAGCCGGCCAGGGACGATGTCCCAGAGAAACAGGTTGGTTGCACTCCAGGCGACAAGTTGGAGACCATCGGAGCGGAATAGCACTCCGGCAACCGCTTGAGTGTGTTGGAGCGTCGCAAGGGCGTTGCCGCCCGCCGCCACATCGTGGATTCGGACAACCCGGGCGTCGATCACAGCCAACCGCTTGCCGTCGTCACTCAGAACGGCGTTTGTGAGCGACCCCGCGTAGGGAACCGCCGGTCCAACCCGTTCACCGGCTGACGCGGATCTCACTTCGAGTGCTGGGGCGCTCGAATGAACCGGGCGTCCAGTCGTGATCAAGAAGTGTCCGTTGCGATTCAGCTTGAACTCGGAAGCTGGGCCATCGGTCTGGATCCTCGCGGTCCTGCCAGAAGCGATCTCCACAACTTGGAGAGAGTCATCGCTGGCGGTCACGGAGCAGGCGCCATTCTCGCTGAGACCACCTCCGATCCTGGTGGGTGCCAGCCCGGAACCCGCGAGGTCCCACACGCGGACGGTCCCATCGAGGCACGCCGTCACGATTCGATGACCGTCGGGGCTGAATGAAGCGTGGTGGAGCCGGCCACTGTGCCTCAAGGTGGGGCTGCGGTCGAAAGGCTGGGCGGTGTCAGCGGCCCAGACACGTGCCATGCCATCCAGACAAGCCGTGACGATGAGGCGACCGTCGGGACTGAACTCGGCACTCACGACACTGTCACCATGCGACAGATCCGGCAGGAGCTTTCGACCCGTTCCCACTTCCCAGACACGGGCTCGATGATCAAAGCCCGCCGTCACGATGCGCTTTCCGTCGGGGCTGAAGGAGGTGTACCCCACCCAGGTGTCGTGGCGGAGAGGCGGTCCGACCGGCTCGCCCGTGACGGCGTCCCAAGTCCGGGCGGATCCGTCGCGGCTGGCCGTAGCCACAAGCTTCCCGTCGGGGCTGAAGGTGGCGTATAGGATGGGCTCCTGATGGGCGGGAATCTCCCGCAGCTTTCTTCCCGATTGCGCGTCCCATATCCTTGCGCACCCGTCTTTACAGGCGGTGAGAACCTGTGTCCCGTTCCGGCTGAACTTGGCACTGAAGACGGCTCCCGGATGGGGCAGCGACATCTTCCGGTCGCCGGTCGTGACTTCCCAGACGCACGCAACATTGATCAGATCCGCCGTCACCGCCAGGCTGGCGTCAGGGCTGAAAGCGGCCCGGCACAGCTCCTTGCCCCGACCGAAGACTGGGGACGCAGGCGTGGCGCTGGCGACGTCGAAGACCTGAGCTTGGCCAGAGACCTCCACGATCAACACTCTCTGGCCATCAGGGCTGAACCAACTCTCCTTGACGGGAGAGGGACTGAACCACATCTGAACGAGCTTGGGGCACTGCTCCAGCACGGCGCCGAGCCGCAGACGGTGAGTGGTCTCGCGTTGAGGACTGCCTCGGTCCAGCGCCAGGGCTTCAGTGTAGGCTCCCCACGCGCCCAGCAGGTCACCGCGCTCCATCATTTCGGTGCCGTGGGCGATCTTGCCGCCCACCTCCCTCTGCTTCTTCTCGCTGGCGATCCGCAGTTCACGAGAGGTCTCAAAAGCGATGGCTCCCATCACGACTGCCCCGACCGCCACCAAAGCGCCGGTGTGCTTGACCCTGGACCAACGACGTTCGAGAGTCTTCAGGCGTCTGACTGATCTGCCGTTGGCCAGAACCACCAGATCGGCGTGCATCTTCCACGCGGAGGCGTACCGTTCCCGCGGATTGGCTTTGCACGCCTGTAGGAGAACTTCGTTCAGTTCGACCAACTGGCCTGGGTCAGCGAATTCGGCCAGGTCATCCGGCAATGCGGGGAACTCATGCCGATCGAGGCCCGTGCTCGCCTCGTAAAGCACCTTCCCCAAGCCGTAAACGTCGGCCTGAGGGCTGCCGGGACCTTCCGGCGGGATGAAACCCTCCGTGCCGACGTAGGACCGGGCTTGGTCAATCTCGGCCACCAGACCCATGTCCGCCAGCTTGGGAAGCCCGCTCACGAAAATGATGTTCGAGGGTTTGATATCCCGATGCACCAACCCTTGCTTGTGGAGATTGTGCAGAGCACTGCTCAACGAAAGGCCCAACTGGAGGCAGTCCTCCAGCGGGATCCGCTTCTGAATAGCCAACTGCTTGGCCAGGGTCTTCGCCACGTAGTTTGCCGGTTCAATGGTTTGGCCGATGTGGAGATCGTCTCCCAGCTCCATGACGTAGTAGAAATATCCCGCCTGCTCGTTGTGGCCCACATGCAGCACGTCAAGGAATCCCTCATGCGAGCGGGAAATGGGTTCAAATGTCCGAATCCCACCCAATTCGCGCTCGAAGGGACGATGATCCCGAAAGGCATCGCGGTAAACGACCTTCACGGCGCGATAAACTCCCATGACGTTGCGCGCCAGCCAGACTTCGCCGTAGCTGCCCCGGCCAATGCGGCGGAGCAGTTCGTGGTCAGAGATTACCGGGGGGGGTCGCGGGGGCCAGGACGCAAGGTCAGAGACAGAGCCTTCCCGGAGAGGCGAAGAGCTGTTGACAGGGGTCGTGCCCATAAGGAACCCCTGACTCTATAGGCGGCTCGCCTGCCCTGGGCAATCCCTTTCCCAGACTCATTATCGACTCGGGCTGGTTCCGGCCCGCCAGTCTGGATCGAAGTCCGCCGCTTGGTGGAAGGTTCCACCCCAGACACTCGTCCGGCCCACATGCTGGACCAGTGAAGGAGCATGGTAGTAGATTGGGCGACGCAAGCGACCCGCCAAGCGGGACATCCGGATATCCTGCATTCCCCCCATTCTGTCCCAGTGGGCTACCAGGTACTTCACGGTCTGCCGGGAGATCACGAACGCCTGGCTGCCGTAAACGTGGTGAGGTTCCACTACCAGGGCGTGCTGGCGCACGTCGCAAGCCGCTTCGCGGAGCCCGGGGTTGTAGAGCCCGCCGAGCGTGAGGCGTCGCTCTCGGAGAGGGCGCCAGTGCAGAAGGTTGTGCCGCAGATGGCGGTTGAACTTCAGATCGTCCTCAAGAAAGAGAATAAAGTCGGCCGCACTTTCCAGGCTCCGCCGGAGGGCGATCAGGGCGGTGAGCGTCTGCGTTTTCCGTTGATCCTTTCCGCAACGCGCACCGTCGATCTGGACGAGGACCGGCTCGACGTTCCAGTCGGTCTGCCCGAGATCTCGCAGAGTCTTCTGCCGAACCGGCTCACGCTCAGGGCAGGTGATCATGCAGGCTGCCAGTCTTGGCGGGGAGCTCCGCGCAGAGACACTCGGGCTACCCCTTTGCCAGCGGCCCATCCGGCCATCCCAGACTCTCTGCAGACGCTTGACGTAGCGTCGACAATCACGTTCCAGCCGGAAACCTCTGACTGGCCTGTTGCTCAGGAAGAGGTTCCACTTGTCGGTGTTCCGATGCTGGAAGATCCGCCGGCCCACGAAATCGTGCTGGCACATCGTACCAGGCAAGGTGTGGATGCGGGTGGGAATGAGCGCGTAGGGTTGCTTGAGCTTCCGGAACGCGAGGTGGAAGGTTTCTTTGTCGCCGTGCAGAAAGCGGTAATAGAAGTCCGAGTGCTCGTTGAACCACATCGTCAGGCAAAGAGCTCGCCAGCAGCGACGCTTGTTCACCACCACCTGACCGGTCTCGAACTCGAGTTCCTGGGGCCGCCGGAGGCGGCAACTTCTCCAGATGAGGTTCGCCTTTTCATCACGACCATAATCGGGCCAGAAGACCGCTCCCTTGGAGCGGTACTCGGGGACCTCGAAGATGAAGTCAGGATTGACGGCCGGCACATTGTCGGCATCCAGAAGCAAGACTTCCTCGAAGGGGCAGTGCAGGACGGCATAGGGTTTGAGTTCCCATCCCCCAAGCCGACGAACAGGATGTCGTCCTCGGACTCTCCACGCGTTCACACACTCCACTCCCAGCCCTCCGAGGAGGTTCACCATCTTCTCGTCCATTTCCTGCTCCCCGAGATGCCACACCTGGATCGGCAGACGACAGCCGAGTTGCCTGAGCATGCGTATGCAAACCCAGGCGTTGGTGAAGTACCTCACCCCCCCCGCACAGATGACGATGCCCCGTCCGCGGAACCGATCGGGATAGGCGGGGAGGACTTGGATGAACTTTTCGCAGGCCAGCCTTGCGCTGTGAAGGGTTAGTGGTTGCCGGTCATAGGAATTGCGGGCGGTGGCCGCAACGCCGCGCCGCGCCATCCTGCGTTGCCGAGGCGAAAGAGGCCTAAGCTCTTTGCCACGAAAACAGAGCTCGATGCGCTCGATGACCTCTTGGGGACCGATCATGTCCATGCAGCGCGGCAGATCCTTCACCACATCCACGCACCGGTTTCGGGACTGGTCTCTCGCATCGCCGTCCCCCAAGGGCAGGGTGCGATCTCTCCAACAGCCCCCGCGGGCGCAGCACCGCAGGAGGCCATTCGTGTGAATGAATTGATGACCGGGATAGGCTTCCCAATGGGCCGGCTCCCTTCCTCCAGCCACGACCACACAAGGACGACTGCCCGAGGGTCTGCCTTTGACTTCAACCGCCGCTGCCAGGTGCATCAGCGCGGTCACCGGACAGAGAACGCCTTGGGAGTGATAGACCAGCCGGATTAGCTCCCGGAGCGTGGTCTGCCCGCGCAGATCGATCACCCTGTTGAGCTTCGGGTGGTGATGCCCATAGACCCCAACCTGGACGAACTGGATCCGGTCACGGAAGTGGTCCACCACTTCTTGGTAGCGCTTCGTTTCCCACCATTTGATCGTGACGTCGTACTTCCCGCCCGCGTCGATGACCCAGAACGGGATGTCTCCCCTGGTGACCTCGTGGACCTGGGAGTGCCAGGACTTCTCCTCCTCGGAGAGATGGATGTCACCCTCGAACGCCGTGGGTTTGACATTGAGGGCCAGGTGACGGTTCAGAAACTCGATGAATCCATGCAGACAATGGTAGGGCGTTTCGTTGCACCGATCGATGAGCGGGTAAGAGCATTCAATCACCTCGCCCTCCTTTTCAGTGAGGGAGGTGATGTGGGGATTGTGCTCCCAGACCTCCGGGCAACTCGTGCGCACGTCGGTGAGAAACTGGCCGGGATACCAGCGGTGCAGGTCCCGCACCGCTGCCGTCAGCATGACGACGTCCCCGACAGAATACCCGTTCCTGAGAATCAGCTTTCGCACAGACGAGTCGTCTGGCCAGTTCGACTCAAGACAAACCTTTCGGGCAGCACCGTGCTCCTCGTTCAGCGTCCCCGAACGATGGCGCGGTCCTCGGCGCAACCTTAAACGGAACGGCGGCTCTCCGCTCCGCTTGACTCCCCAGCGCGTCCCCCTACGTCCTCTTCGGACTGGGAGTCACAGGTTCAGAGCCCGCAGGCTTGGGGAAACCTGCGCGAGTCATGAGTCCCCGCTTCGCCGCGGTGGGTTTTGGACTGTAAGCAGCCTTGATCTTTTTCTTTGCCATACGTTTTTTGGGGTTAAGGGACCAGGTTCCAGGGACAGTTCGGCGGGAGTTCGTTGGAGAAAAGCGATGGGGGGGGGCGGGCCCCACTTTCCGCGCCTGAAGGCCCTGAGCGCGCAAGATGACCGCGAGCCGGGTTCCCCAGTCGAGGGGCTAGTTTCCGCCAGATGTTGCGCCGGATCCTGGCCATTCGCGAGGAGGGCAGGAAGGTGAATCGGCCTATTCCCGACGTCTTCGTCGCGGGACCGGCCGGTTCATTCGAGAGCTGCTGTAAGGTCGTCGTCATCTCATCTCGCGAAGTCCGGTCAGGCAAACTTCTTCTCCAGAGACTGAACTTCCTTTCGAATCAGCGCCGAGACACGATGCTTGGCCAGGTAAACCTGCGCGGCATTCACCTGGAGTGTGACCGCGATCTTCTTCACGGGCCACTTCTTCAGCACATACAGATCGAAGAGCTGGTACTGTTTGCCCTCGACTCTGCGCTTCACCCTTTCGATGGCGGCGTCCATCAAGTTCCGGGCCCACTCCTCGTCCCAGATCGTATCCAGCGCCAAGCCATGCGGATCCGGAACCCGTTCCTCCGTCGCCGTAGCGCAGGTGACGTCCCGCCGAGTCCGAAAACGCGCATGCTCTTTACCCAGTCGCCGCAACTCGTCGAGAATCCGCCATTTTGTCAATTGGAGCAGCCAGCTCTTGAACGAGCCCGCCTCGGTCCGGTACTTGAAGTCCCGGATGCTCTTACAGACCGAGATCACCGTTTCCTGAACCACATCTTGGGCCTGGGCATCGGTGAGCCCGGCTTTGGTCGCCATCAGGTAGATCAACTTCCAGTACGTATCGAAAAACTCCTTCCAGCTCTCGTGATCATTCCAATTCTTCAGCCGGCTCAACAAGGACCGTCGAGTCGGGATAAGTTCGTCGCCGTCGTTCATGGCCTCCGGGGCAACCAAGTCCCCCGCCAGGGCTTATACGTAATCCTACACCTGAATCTTGCAAGGAATATCCGGCTCGGAGCCGACAGGGGTCGGGATGGCAGGCAACCCGGCGTCGTCAGCGACCCCGACCCGACATGGATTCGAAGCAAATACGCTGAAAGATCGGCCTGATCTCGTTCGTATAAGCAATGTTGGCAGGCGTGGGCCTGGGACCAGCGGCTGATGAAATGGCGGCTTGCACGCCCAGCGACGGAGTTTGAGACAAGTGGCGAACAGGCTTCGTCATCAAACCGCAGCCGGCCGGTTGGGGCGGTGGTGGCCAGCAGAGAGGGTCACTGCGGCTTTCAGTTTTGCATGGACGCGGACGAACGGACGCGAGCTGCGCGGCCAATTGGCCCCGCAGATGTTGGCATGCAGGACGGGGGGAGCTGCTGGCGGCGTGGCCGACGGCAGCTCCCCAGCTCACTGGAGAGTAGTGCCTGACCGCCCCGCACGAGGAAGCCACTCAGGCACGACGGTTCGCGCCGTCTTACGATCGGGTCGTTCCGGTGTCAGGAAGGCGACGCGCCGATACCGAAAGCTCCCTGCAATGGCACCAGGAACAGGTGACGGTGCAATGCTCCGACGACTTCTGCAATTCTCGAAGTTCTCAGCAATCCCATGCGTTCCCGTGATGCCGAAGCGGCTCGAAACGCAGGTTGATCAGGAGTTACGCCAGACCGAGGCGAGGAGCCAACGCAGGCAGGAATCGAGCAGGCCGAGCGGGTCGTCAGAGGCCTGGTTGATGCCGGAGTTGAACGAACCGGGAGGATTCTTTGCTTTCCGGCCAAGGACAATCACAAGCCGGATAGGCTCAGATCGAAGGTGCCGGCAGCTTCGTTCAGGCGCAGCCGGATGCCGCGCGTGACACGAAGGCTATGATGACCCTCGCCTAGGCAAACTCGCGCGGGCAGATTCCGGCTTGCCGGCAGCAGGAGCCCAGCGACGCTCCGGGTGGCGCCCCAAACCAAATTGATGTGGCGCAAGCCGGAAACCCCCAGGTGGTCTCGAAACTCGTGGAGCATCCACACATCCGGAAGGGCGCGCTGGTTGGGCAGGTGGACAAAGCGGCGCGAGAGCTGGGGCGACTGAACCGTTTGCGCTGGGCGGAGCCCTGGCACTACCCTCTGTCAAGTGAGTCGGCACTGATCTTTTCTCTCCGTCCAGCGAAGAATGCGCGGACCGACGTCCGCGGCTACCCATGGCTTCGTGGAAAGGGTCGCCGGGAAACGAGAACATCGCCCGGCTACCGCGCAGTGACCTGGAACTCCCCCTGCAGTTGGATGTCTTCCGCCGAGGCGCCCACCATCACCCGAAACTGGCCCGGCTCGACGACCCGCCGCAATTCGGCATCATACAGCGCGAGATCCTCCGGCGTCAGTTTGAAGGTGCAGGTCCTGGTCTCGCCCGGCTGCAGGGCAACCTTGGTGAAGCCGCGCAGCTCTTTCACGGGCGTCGAAACGCTGCTGATCACGTCTTCCAGGTAAAGCTGAACCACCTCCGCCCCGGCGCGGTCGCCGATATTCTTCACCTTGAACTGGACTTCGACGTTCTGCGAGGGCGTGATTTGCCGCGAGCTGAGTTCGAGGTCGCGATACTCAAACCGCGTGTAACTGAGGCCGTAGCCAAAGGGATACAGCGGGGTCGGCTCCAGGTCCACATACGCGTGCCCCCAGCCCTGCGTGGTCCAATAGCGCTTCGACTTCATCATGTTGTAATAGACCGGCAACTGGCCCACATGCCGCGGAATGGTCACTGAGAGACGTCCGCTCGGGTTCACCTCACCGAACAGCACCTCGGCCACCGCCTGTCCGCCCTGTTCGCCCGGCAGCCAAGCTTCCACCAGGGCCGGCACGTGCTGCGCAATCCACCGCGTGGCCAGGGGACGACCGTTGATGAGCACGACCACCGTGGGCGTGCCGGTGGCCTGGACCGCCTTGACCAGCTCGTCCTGGAGGCCGGTCAACTCCAGCGTGGCCGCATCATAACCTTCGCCGTCAGTCGCGGTTTGTCCCGGCGTTCGCCACGCATTTTCTCCGACCACGACAATGGCTACGTCGGCGTGGGCGGCCGCTTCTCTGGCGGCGACGATTTCGTTGAGATTGGTACCCACGACATTGCAGCCCTTGACGTAGGTCACCTGGGTGGCCGGTGACACCACCTGCTTGATGCCCTCAAGGATCGTGACGATGGGCTGGGGGATTCTGTTCGGGACGTAATCGCCGAGTTGACTGTGCGGCTCGTCGGCGTTCGGGCCAATCACGGCGATCGCGCGGACGGTCTTCTTGAGCGGCAGCACCTTTCGTTCGTTCTTCAGCAGGACGATCGCTTCGCGCGCAGCCTGCAGGGCCAGTTGCTGGTGCGCTGCCTGGTGAACCACTTCGACCGCCCGCTGGGGATCCACGTCGGGCCGTTCGAACAGCCCGAGGCGGAGTTTCTGTTTGAGAATGCGCCGGACCGCGCGGTCCACCAGGTTCTCGGACACCTTCCCCTCGCGCACGCTGGCGATGAGATCGAGCATGTAGCCGGACTCGAAGGAAATCCCGACGTCCAGGCCCGCCGCCAGCGCCAGGGGGCCGGCGTCCTTTTGCGTGCGTGCCAATCCTTCATACACAAGTGTGCCGATGCCGCCGCCTTCGGACAGGACCAGGCCGTCGAACCCGAATTCCCCCCGCAGAATCTGGGTCAGGATCTTTGCCGACGCATGCGTGGGCACGCTGTCGATGGCGGGATAGGTCGCCATCACGCCCAGGGCGCCGCACCGCTGGATGCCCGCCTGCCAGGGCGGCAGAAACACCTCGCGGAGCTGGCGCTCGGAAACCTCCATCGCCCCCCGCTCGAGGCCGCTCACCGGCTGGCTTTGGCCCGGGTAATGGCAGAGGCCAGCCACCACTTTGTCCGGCGCGGAAACGTCGCTGCCCTGCATGGCGCGGACAATCGTCTCGGCGATGCGGGCACACAGGAAGGGGTCCTCGCTGAGCGCCTCCTGGTTCCGTCCCAGGCGAGGATCGCGGATCGGCTCGATGACGAGGGTGAAATTCTGGTGCACGCCGATGGCCCGGGCTTCCTTGGCGATCGTGGTATAAACCTGGGCGAGCAACTCGAGATTCCACGTGCTGCCCAAGGCCGGACCTTCGGGAAAAACGGTCCCGCCCGGGCACATGAGCCCGTGCGTGCCTTCCTCGGTTTGCAGCAGCGGAATCCCCAATCGCGTCTGTTCGAGAGCGAGGCGCTGCAGTTG
>Ga0315286_10004985_pt1 | contig 12785 bp, 9 predicted proteins | sample YL17G10_0_MG_FD_205038 | JGI IMG/M metagenome (GOLD analysis project Ga0315286, IMG submission 205038) | Sediment microbial communities from Yellowstone Lake, YNP, Wyoming, USA - YL17G10_0 | ecosystem: Environmental > Aquatic > Freshwater > Lake > Sediment | place: USA: Wyoming | collected... | reverse complement strand
GACGTGGTCACCGCCCGCGTTCATGACGCTCACCGGGGGCAGTTTCGGCGCGCAGATCGGCGTGGAAGAAGTCGACATCGTGCTCATCGTGTTGAATCAGCGGGGCATCGACAGTCTGCTGGGTAACAAGTTCAAGATTGGCGCTGATGCCGGGGTGGCCGCTGGTCCGCTCGGCCGCGAAGCCGAGGCCTCGACCGACATCCAGTTGCGCGCGCAGATTCTCAGTTACTCGCGGGCTCGCGGCTTGTTCGCGGGCGCCACGCTGAAGGGATCGGCCATCACGTCCGATGGCAACGCGAACAGGGACTTCTACGGCCGGCGGCTCTCCACCAGACAGATCGTGTACGAAGGCGTTGGCAGCACGGTGGAACCGGTACCGGCCTGGAACGCGATGCTCAAGAAGTACTTCCAGTAGCGCTCCAGACAAGGCAAGACCTGTGATGTATGGACAGCGCCGCGACCGGCAGTTCGGCTTCGCGGTGACCCTCGCGCTCTTGTCGTTTCAGGGTGGCGTCCTGTTCGCGCAGAGTCCAGCGCCGGTCAGGCAGGCCGCGGCCATCCCAGTTGAGATCGTCGTGGTCGATCGCGACGGGAAGATGGCCGACACCCTGACGCCGGCCAGTTTCGCCGTGACCGTCGACGGCGAGGTTCGGCGCGTGTTGTGGGTGCGCCATGTGAGCCGAGGCCCCGGCGCCTCAGATGAGGCCGCGCAGCATCTGCCTGGCCGTTCCGACACGCTCAGCTTCGCAGCCGAACCTGCTCGTAACGTCCTGGTGGTGGTCGACGAATACTCGATTCTGCGCGGTAGCGAACGCCTCGTGCACCAGGCGGCCGACGCATTCGTCGATCGACTGGGTCTTGACGATCGTGTCGGGGTCCTCCGCATTCCTGTCGCGCGCGACCGGCAACTGGCGCTGACGACCGTGCGGCCGGAGGTGCGGGAGGCCCTGCGCGAGGTTGTCGGGCAGGCCGCGCAGTCGGTTGGTGTGGCCGCTGACCAACTCTCCGCTCAGCAGCAGTCACTTGGAACCGACCCGACCCGCGCGACGGGCGACCCCGACCGGGTCGCAACGGCAGAGCCCGAGCGTTCGGCGACAGCGGTGCAGGTTCAGGCTCGTGCAGGCGACGAGGCGGCCGCACCGCTGGCCGGGTTTCTTCCGCACTTCCAGGCTGTGCTGAACTCGATGCGGGAGTTGAGCGGACGAAAGATCATCGCGATCTTCTCGGCGGGATTCCACCAGGGTGCGGTATCGAGGATCGATGATGTCGCACGAGCTGCCGTGGCGGCGCATGCGACGATCTACGCGTTTGGCCTGCCCGGTGCCCGCGACGACACAGCCAACGCGCTCGACGTGAGGGCGCTGGAGCGACTGGCGAAGGCGACAGGCGGCTGGTTTACGGTGCTCGGCAAGAACGCGGACAAGACCATCGAGCGTGTCATGCCGGAACTGGCTGCGTGCTACGTTCTGGGGATCGAACCGGGCCCCGGCGATACGGCCAGCTCGCGCCGCGCGCTGCGCGTCGCGACACCGAGCCAGCCGCTGACGATCCGCGCCCCTGGATGGCTCGTTCGGCGACCGGATGTCGACGACGTGGTTCCTGTCCCCGCGCCAGCCCCGGGCGAGAGTCGGGCTGCCGATTCTGCTTTGGAGTCGGGTCGGCCTTCGACTGCAGGGGCCGCCGCTGCGCCGACTGCGCCCGCCGCCAGGCCCAGCCCGCCATCACCGCGCGATCTGGAGGCGCTTCGCCTGGTGGCGCGGGCGGCTGACTACATCGCTGGATACCAGCGCGAGTATTCGATGCTCGTGGCCGAAGAAAACTACATTCAATCGACCAAGGGCCTGCGTCAGCAAATCCGATCCGATCTCCTGCTGGTTCGGCCCGAGCGCGCCGACGGATGGGTGTCGTTCCGTGACGTCTTCGAGGTCAACGGCCAGCTCGTGCGCGACCGCGAAGATCGCCTGAGGCGTCTGTTTCTCGACCCAAGCACGGAGGCCCAGGCCCAGTTGAATCTCATCAAGACCGAGAGCGCCAGGTACAACATCGGTCCCGCGCGGAACATCAATGTGCCTTTGTTCGCGATGAAGTACCTCGAGGAACCGAACCTCTGGCGCTGCCACTTCACGCTCGGCGGGACCCGGGACATCGGCGGCGTCGTGTCCACGCGGATCGACTTTGAAGAAACGGGGCGGCCCACGCTTGTTCAGCTCGATATGATCCGGGATCTGGTCGCGCGCGGGTGGTTTCTGATCGATCCCGCCAGCGGCGCTGTCACCGGCTCACTGATGGAATTCAAGTTCATCGACGGCAGCACCCTCGAGTTTATCGTCCGGTACGGGCGGGATGAGAAGCTGGGTTTGTGGGTGCCGGTGGACATGACGGAAATCTTGTCGCGGCCCCGCAGCGCCGGCTCCAGCGACAACACCGTGAATGCCGATGCGCGCGCCACGTATTCGAAGTTCCGCCGCTTCCAGGTGAAATCCGAGACCGAAATCAAGATCGTCAAGTGAGCAGATTCGAGAACGCGCGCTCCAGCGTGGCATAGCCGAACGAGAACCCCGCGCCTCTGGCGCGATCCGGCATCACGCGCTGGCTGAACAGGAGCAGTGGACCGGACATTTCGCCGAGCGCCAGCTTCAGCGCAAACGCCGGAGCCGGCAGCCACGACGGCCGGTGCAGCGCGCGTCCAAGCGCGTCAGTAAACTCCGCGTTGGTCACGGGACCGGGCGCCGTCGCATTGACCGGCCCGGCGACGTCCCGCGCGTTGAGCAGCCATAACACAAGCGCCACCCAGTCATCGCGGTGAATCCACGATACAAACTGGCGGCCCGAGCCGAACGGCCCTCCCGCGAATAACTTGAACGGCAACAGCATCCGGGCCAGCGCTCCGCCACGAGGGTCGAGGACGAGACCCGTGCGCAACAGGACGACTCGCGTGTTGACACTCTGCGCCCGGCGCGCTTCCGTCTCCCAGTCGCGACAGAGGGTCGCGAGGAAGTCCGAACCGGCGGCGGCGTCCTCGGTCAGGACGTCGTTGCCGCGATCGCCGTAGAAGCCAATCGCGGACGCGTTGATCAGCAGCGATGGCCGGAGCGACGCCTGTCCGGCAAAGCGCACGAGGCTTCGGGTGGCGTCGAGGCGGCTGGCGACCAGCGCCGCTTTGCGCGCAGGTGACCATCGGCCATCACCAATCGACGCGCCGGCGAGGTTGATAATCGCGTCGATGGGGCCGCAGGCGCCGGCCCACGGGCCGATCGAGCCATCAGGTCTCCAGACGATTGTCCGCGATCCACTTTTGCGGCTGGGGGACTCCCGATCCGCCTGACGTGAGAGAATGCTGACATCGTGACCGGCCGCGGTAAGGGCGGTCGTGAGGTAGGTGCCAAGGAAGCCCGATCCGCCGGCGACGAGGATTCGCATACGGACAGAATATCAGGACGGAGATCGTCTATGACGCCGATCATACACCGCCAGTATTTGCTCCACGCCACCGTCGGGGCCGCCGCCATGGCCGTCCTGCTGACCGGCTCCGCGTGTACGAAGAAGGCTCCGGCCGACCGCGTCCGCGTGTCGGGTTACGTGGAGGCCACCGAGGTGCAGGTGTCCGCCGAGGTCGGCGGCCGCCTGCTCGACGTGAAGGTGGCCGAAGGTGACCGTGTGACCAAGGGCGCCGTCGTTGCCCAGATCGACACGGCCGACGCGGTGCTGGTCCTCCAGCGCGCCCGGGCGGATCGCGAGGGCGCCGACGCTCAACTTCGCCTGCTGCTCGCCGGCGCGCGCGTCGAGGACCTCGGACAGGCCGAGGCGATGCGCGCGGCCGCCGAGGCCGACCTGGCCGCAGCCAACGACGACCTCGTTGCCGCCGAGCGGGACCTCAAGCGCTTCGAAGCGCTCATGGCCGCCAACTCTGGCATCGAAAAGCAGCGCGACGATGCGGCAACCAGGAAGGAGGTGGCTGGCAAACGCGTCACAGGCGCCCAGCAACGGATGCGAGCAGCCGCAGAGGCGCTCAACCGGCTCAAGGCCGGCCCGCGCGCCGAAGAGATCGAGGCCGCCCGCGCCCGCCTCGCGTCGATCGATGCGCAGATCGCGACCGTCACGAAAGGGATTCGGGATGCGACCGTGCTGGCTCCGATCACCGGTCTGGTCACCCAGAAACTGGTTGATCAGGGCGAGTTGCACGCTCCGCGGGTACCGCTGCTTATCGTCGCCGATCTCGACAACGTGTGGGCAAACGTCTACCTCGACGAACCGCTGGTGCCGAACGTGTCGCTGGGCCAGACGGTGACGCTCTTTACGGATGCCGGCGGGCAGGGCATAGAAGGCAAGATCACCTTCATCTCCTCCAAGGCGGAATTCACGCCGCGTAACGTCCAGACCGCCGCGGAGCGGTCGAAGCTGGTCTTCCGGTTGAAAGTGAGCGTGGACAACCGCACGGGCGTGCTGAAGCAGGGCATGCCTGTCGAGGCGGAGATTCGGTTGACGAAATAGCGGCGGCCATCTCACACATCCATGAACGACGTCGCCATCACGCTCGAACACGTGACGAAGCGCTTTGGCCAGACGGAGGCCGTCGGCGGCGTGTCGTTCGATGTCCGGAAGGGCGAGATGTTCGGGCTGATCGGTCCGGACGGCGCCGGCAAGACCACGACGATCCGCATGCTCTGCGGCCTGCTGCGCGCCGACAGCGGCACCATCAAGGTGCTCGGCAAGGATCCGGTCAAGGAGCACCGCGCGATCACCCGGACGGTTGGCTACTTCTCCCAGAAGTTCAGCCTGTACGGCGACCTCTCCATCGACCAGAACATCGCGTTTTTCGCCGAGATCCACGGCGTCACAGCGTACCAGCCGCGGCGCGACCGGCTGCTCGACATGATGCAGTTGACGAAGTTCCGCGGCCGGCTCGCCGATCGATTGTCGGGGGGCATGAAGCAGAAGCTCGCGTTGGCCTGCACGCTGGTTCACGAACCCGCCGTCGTCCTGCTCGACGAACCGACCACCGGAGTCGATCCGGTCTCGCGCCGCGAGTTCTGGCGCCTGCTTTCGGAGTTCCTGTCGCAGGGCATCACGATCTTCATGGCGACGCCGTATCTGGACGAGGCCGAACGCTGTTCGCGCGTGGCGCTGATGAGCGACGGATTTGTCCTGGCTCTCGACCATCCGTCGGCGATCCGTGCCACGTTCGCGGGCGAGATCGTGGAGGTGATTGCCGAGCCGCAGGCAGCGGCCCTGGCCGTCGTGCGGCAGGACGCGCGCGTGCAGGACGTACAGACATTTGGCGAACGGCTGCACGCGCGGTTGGCGAAGGACCAGGGAGAACCGGCGGTCACGCGAATCGCCGAGGCGTTGCGGCAGGCGGGCGTCGAGGTGACCAGTCTCCGCGTGGTGCCGACCAGCCTCGAGGATGTGTTCATCGACCGCGTCACACATGCGCGGTAGCGCAGGATTGTCATGAGAAACAGAACAGGTCGGATCGTCTGTGTCGTCGGTGCGCTGGCCGTCATGCTGCTGGCAGGCGCCGCGAGGAGTTCGGCGCAGACATCGCCGCCGCAAGGGTCGACGCCGGTTCGTCTGTCGGTGGTCGAGGCGATCGCCCTCGCGCTCAAGGCCAGCCATCGCATCGGTGAATTCGAAGCGCGCGAAGCCGCCGCAACGGCGGGTGCCGACCTGCGCGCATCCGCCGACAGGCCCGTGGTGAGCCTGCTTGGCGGTTACACCCGGACCAATCATGTCGACGAGTTTGCCATTCAGATCCCCGGTATGCCGCCGCGGGTGATCTACCCCGACTTGCCGGACAACTGGCGCTCACGCCTCGATGTGCAGTGGCCCGTCTACACGTCGGGTCGTCTGGAGGCGCTCGATCGTGCGGCGCAAGCCGAGCAGAATGCTGCCGGGAAGGACGTGGCAACGGTGCGAGCCGACATCAGGCTCGACGCGGCGCGCGCGTTCTGGACACTGGTCACCGCGACTGCGTCGGTCACCGTCGTGGAAGACTCGCTGACGCTGGTTGAGGCGCACCTCCGGGACGTGCGCAACATGCTGGCCGTCGGGCTTGTGGCGCCCAACGACGTGCTGACGGCGGAAGCGAACCGCTCGCGCAAACAGGTGCTGCTGATCGAAGTCAGAAACATCCGCGACGTGGCCGAGGCCGACCTGCGACGGGCGACGGGCCTTGGGCCAGCCGTTCGCATTGATCTTGCCGAGGCGCTGGACGGATTGCGGCCCAACGTCCCTACATTCGATGAGCTTCTGGCTGAGGCGCGGAAGAGTCGTCCCGAGCGCCAGGCCCTGCAGTTTCGCGTCGACAGTGTCGCCCAGCAACGAACGGCTGCGGCGGCCGGGTCGAAGCCCGTTGTGTCGGTCGGTGGCGGTGTCGACTACGCCCGCCCCAACCCGAGGATCTTTCCGCGTGCGGGCGCATGGAACGAGTCGTGGGACGTTGGCGTCAGCGTCGCGTGGCAGTTGTGGGATGGCGGACGCGTCAAGGCCGACGTGGCGCAGGCCAGCGCCAACCAGCGTGCCGCCCAGCAGCGACTGGCCGAGTTCGACGCCGTTCTCGAATTCGACGTGCGGCAGCGGCAACTCGACCTGACCTCTGCGGTTGCCGCCATCGCTGCGGTCACCGACGAAGTGGCGAGCGCCGCCGAGGCCAGGCGCGTCGTCGCCGAACGCTTCAAGGCGGGTCTGACGTCAAATACGGATGTGCTCGACGCGCAGCAGGCGCTCCTTGGCGCGCAACTCGGCCGCACGCGCACGCTGGCGTCGGTCAAGCTGGCACAGGCGCGGCTCGATCGCGTGCTCGGGCGCTGACGCAGACGAGTTGCCCACGAGCCAAAGGAGACCACTGGATGCCGGCTGTCGCGGTTCGCGAGCTCACACGGCGATTTGGCGACTTCGTGGCCGTGGACCATGTGTCGTTCGATGTCGAGCAGGGTGAGATCTTCGGATTCCTCGGCAGCAACGGCGCGGGCAAGTCCACCACGATCCGCATGCTGTGCGGGCTGCTCAAGCCGACCTCCGGCATGGCACTGGTTGGCGGCATTGACGTCGGCCGCGACCCCGAGGGCGTCAAGCGCCGGATCGGGTACATGTCGCAGCGGTTCTCGCTCTACGAACTGCTGACCGTCGAGGAGAACATCACGTTTTTCGGCGGCCTCTACGGCCTCGACGACGACGCCATCGTCTCGCGCCGGAATTTCGTGCTGGAAATGGCTGGCCTGCGCGGACGCGAACGGACGTTGACCCGGGACCTGGCCGGCGGATGGCGGCAACGTCTCGCGCTGGGTTGTGCGATTCTCCACGAGCCTCCCATCCTGTTTCTCGACGAGCCCACGGGCGGCGTCGATCCGGTGTCCCGCCGTCAGTTCTGGGCGCTGATCAACCAGTTGTCGGAGCGCGGCGTCACGGTGTTTGTCACCACCCACTACCTCGACGAGGCCGAACACTGTCATCGCCTGGCGTTGATGCAGGCCGGCCGCATCGCGGCGCTCGGCACGGTTCACGAGTTGAAGAGCGCGTTCTCCGACCGCGCCGTGGTTGAGATCAGGACGCCTTCGCCGATGGAGGCGCTGCGCGCGTTGGACGATGAGCCGTCGGTGGAGAAGACGAGTCTGTTCGGCACCGCGCTGCACGTATGGCTCAGGCCGGGCGTCGGCGACACGCGGCCGCTGCTGGCCAGGTTCGCCGAGCGGGGCCTGACGCCAGAGTCGGTTGAGTTCGTGCAGCCGTCGCTCGAGGACGTGTTCATGGACGTGGTGGAGCGGGCCGGAGGGGCACCGGGATGAGAAAGGCCCTGGCGGTTGGCCGCAAGGAGTTCTGGCAGATCGTGCGCGACCGGCGCACGCTGATCATCCTGCTGTTCGTCCCGGCGTTCTTCCTCGGGCTCTACGGCTACGCGCTCAACTTCGACATCCGTCACGTGCGTCTGGCCGTGATGGACCGCGAGCACAACCGCGACAGCCGAGAGCTCATCTCGTCGTTCACCAACTCGACGTACTTCGACATCGTTGCCGCGCCCTCGTCTATGGCCGATGTCGAGCGGCTGATGGATCGCGGCGAGATCCGGGCGGCCCTGGTCATTCCGGAGGGCATGAGCCGCGATCTCAGGAGCGGCCGCATCGCGCAGGTCCAGGTGCTCATCAATGGCGACAATGCGAACACGGCGACCGCCGTGTTCGCGTACGCGCAGGCGATCGTCCGCGGCGTCTCGGCCCAACTGCAGCTGGAGATGATCGCCGGGGGCCGGATGCCGCCGCCGATATCGGCCGAGCCGCGCATCTGGTACAACCCCGAGCTCACCAGCACACTGTTCCTGGTGCCAGGGCTGATCGGCTTCATCGTCATGATCAGCAGCGTCGTCTCGACGTCGATGTCGATTGTGCGCGAGAAGGAGCGGGGCACGTGGGAGCAGGTGCGGATGGCCCCGATCAGCAATGTGTCGTACGTGATCGGCAAGACGATTCCGTACTTCGCGATCTCGCTGATGTCGGCGTTTCTGATCATCGCGGCCGCGATGGTGCTGTTCGGGCTGCCGATGCGCGGATCGTGGCTGCTCCTCCTGTTTACCGTCGCCCTGTTTCTCGCGGGCGCGCTCGGCACGGGCCTGCTGGTGTCGACGCTGGTCGATTCGCAGTCGCTCGCGTTTCAGGTGAGCCTGCTGATCTCGATGCTGCCGACCATCATCCTGTCCGGGTTCATCTTTCCGATCGCGAGCATGCCCGCCCCGATCCGGGCGGTCACATACTTCGTGCCTGCCCGCTACTTTCTCGCGGCGCTGCGCGCCATCGTCCTCAAAGGCGTCGAACTGCACGTGGTCGGCATGGAACTGGTGGCGCTCGGTGTGTATGCCGCGGGAGTGCTCGGGCTCGCCTCGGTACGACTCGGAAAGGAGCGCGGCTGACATGCGGCGACTCGGCTTCCTGATGCGAAAGGAGTTCCAGGAACTCAGGCGCAATCCGCGCATGCTGCGCGTGCTGCTGGTCGCGCCGGTCATTCAGCTTGGCATCCTGGGATACGCGGCGACGACCGACGTGAAGAGCGTGCCGGCGATCTTCCTGGATGCCGACCGATCGGCGGCGAGCCGCGACCTGATTGGACGCTTCGAGGGATCGCCGTACTTCAGCGTGGTTGGGGTGACCTCGAGACACGAGGATGTGGAAGACGCGCTGCAGCACCGGACGGCGTGGATGGCCGTGTCGATCCCGACCGGCTACGGCCGACACATTGCCAACGGCACGCCAGTCACCGTCCAGGTGGTGGCCGACGGAACCGACTCCAACTCGGCGGCAGTCGGACTGGGGTACGCCACGAGTCTCGTCGCGGACAAGTCGGTCGACGTCGCGCGGGCACGGCTGGGAGTGGGTGGGCAGATACAGCCGATCGGTTCGCTCGAGGCCCGCACGCGCGTCTGGTTCAACCCGGAGCTGCTCAGCCAGCACTTCATGGTGCCAGGCGTGCTGGCGCTGCTGCTGATGATTACGACCACCGTGCTGGGCGCCGTGGCGATCGTGCGCGAGAAGGAACTGGGCACGTTGGAGCAGCTCAACGTCACGCCGCTTCGGCGGTGGGAGATGACGGTGGGCAAGCTGCTGCCCTTCGGGCTGATTGGCGTGATCCAGGTGTTTCTGGTGGTGGCCGTGACCGTGCTGTGGTTTAAGATTCCGCTGCGCGGCAGCTTCCCGCTGCTGTTCGGGCTGACACTGGTATACCTGTTGTGCACGCTGAGCCTGGGATTGCTGGTGTCGACCATTTCGAGCACGCAACAACAGGCCATGATGACGGCCGTGTTCTTCTTCGTGGTTCCGATGATCTACCTGTCCGGGTTCATCTTCCCGATCGAGAACATGCCCGAGATTATCCAGCCGCTCACCTACCTGATCCCGCTCAGGTACTTTCTGGTGATTGTCCGCGGCATCTTCCTGAAGGGTGTCGGGCTGGAATCGTTCTGGCCGGACGCGCTGATGATGCTGGCGTGGGGGTTGACCGTACTCACGTTGGCGACCATGCGATCGCAGAAGACGCTCAGGTAGCCGACTTCGTCCCGACTTCGCTCTTCGAGCTTCGTCGACGTCTCGCCGTCGAGTTTCGCGCGGAGGCGGACAGGGCTTCGACGTGCCACTGGCTGACATAGGCGGGTGGTATAGTGCCCGGGGTCGGTCGCACTCAATATGCCAGCAAGCGCGATAGCCGTCGCCGGTCTCACCCTCCTGCTGAACGCGAATCCGCAGGCCGGGGGTCCGTGCCGAGTGTCTGGAGCGGTCATCGACCCAGCCTCGCGCGCCGGTGTCACCGGCGTGCGGGTTGTCGTGCGACAGGACAACAAGGTCGCGTCGTCGACGACGACCAGTACTGATGGTCGCTTTGAACTCCTGAACCTTGCGCAGGGCTCGTACCTGCTGGCCGCCGCGGCGCCGGGATTCGCCGAATCGCCACCCCTGCGCGTTGAACTCGCGGGAACGCCGTGCGCGGCCACCGTGGAGATCGCGTATCGGTTGGCGATGCAGGCCGAGGCCAGGGGCGCCGCTCCACGGTTGCCCGATGCGACGTCCATCACGAATCCTGCCGCGCCAGTGCTGACGGGGGCCGCGATTACGGCCGCGCCTGGCGCCCTCGAGGATGTGTTCCGCGCCTTCCAGTCGCAGCCGGGCGTGGCGGCCTCGCAGGACAACCGCAACGATTTGCTCGTGCGCGGGGGAGGCGCGATCGAGAACCAGACGCGCATCGACGGGTTCGACGTGCCGAACCCGAATCATTTCGGCACGCAGGGCGGCACTGGCGGCGGCCTGTCGATGATTCCGCCGTGGCTCATCGATGTCGGGACCATCGAGGCTGGCGGGTTTTCCGCCTCGTTCGGTGAACGGATGTCATCGGTCGCCGACATCTCGCTTCGGCCGGCCAAACCCGATCGGATGCACGGCATGCTCGGCTTTGGTGTTGGCGGCGCGATGGTCGAGATCGAACGGCCTTTTGGCGGCAACAAGGGGTCGTGGGTCGTCTCCGCTCGGCGAAGCCTGCTTGAGCTGACGTTTCAGGAGCAGGGATCGCAGATCGTTCCGAGGTACGCTGACGCGCTGGTGCGCGTCGAACGGAACGTGGGCGACAGGCACACGTTCAGGTTTCTCGGCATCGGGGCCAGCGACTCGGTCGACATCGAGGACTTCGCCGGGCGCGCCGACCGGGCCGACGGCACGGAGCGGGTGGGTCTGGCGGGTGTGAGACTTGACTCGACCTGGTCGCCCACGACTGCGTCAACCGTGGTCGCGAGTATCGGCACAAGCGAGATCGACGCGAAGTCCTGGTATGGAACCGCGGTCGATGGACTCGATCGCGGGCGTGACGTCGACGTCAGATTCAGAGCCGACCTCCGGCGGCGACACACGTGGCTTGGCGACGTGTTGGCGGGGGTGGCCGTCAAAGCCTTCACGTTCGACTACGAACTGCTGGCGTACGGCGTCTGGACGCCCTATTCACCATCCAGGGAGAACATTTCGGCGAAGAGCCGGCACTCCTTCGCCGATGTCGCCGGGTACGTCGAGTCGACGCTGCCGCTTTTCGGCCTGGGCCGCGTGTCGGCCGGCGTTCGCGTCGATCGATGGGGCGCTTCGTCGATCACGACGGGCAGTCCACGCGTCAAGGCCGATTACCTGCTCGGCCGTAGAGCCAGGCTGGTCGGCTACTGGGGCGTGTATCGGCAGGCTGTGCCCTATATCTGGATGGCGAGCGCGCCGCAGAATGTGTCGCTCGCGCCCATCGGATCAATCCAGGGTGGCGGAGGCATCGATCTCGAAGTGCGCCAGGGGATCCATGTGGGGATCGAGGGATTCGACAAGCAATACCGCAACTACCCGGTTGACCGTCTGGCGCCCGGCCATGTGCTCGTTGATGCGGTCGCGGATTTCGATTCGCCATTTGTCGGACAGTTGACAAGCGGCGGCAGGGTCCATGCGCGAGGCGTCGATTCTGTGGTGTGGGCGAGTTTTGGCAGCCAGCTCCGGGCGGCCGCCAACTACTCGTACTGGCACGTGTCCCAGATGGGGCTCGACAACGTCTGGCGTCGAGCTCAGCACGAACTGCGCCATCAGGCCCGGCTGGAGCTGAACTATACGCATCAGGGAAACTGGGCCGCCAGTCTGCGGTGGCGCTACGTGAGCGGCCATCCGTACACGCCGTTTGATCCGAAGGCCTCAATCAAGGTGGGCCGGGCCGTCTTCGATCTCGCGCGCATCAATGCCATCGACTACCCGCCGTACCACCGGTTGGATGTTCGCGTCGACAAGACGTTGACGCACGGTCGCGCGTCAACGATCCTCTACGTCGAGGTCGACAATCTGTACGACCGCGACAATCTGCTGATCTATCAGTGGGACCGGAAGCTCCGCGTTCCGACCCCGACCTATCAGTGGGGCCGGACCTACGTCGGGGGCCTCCGGGTGGAGTTTTGATGGCTCCGGCCGCCCGTTGCGGGTGGACGACGGCCAGTAGACGGGATTAGGGATTGGGGATTCCCGCCTTTGCCCCGAGATTGTCGAAGGGCTTCGGCGTGGCGAGCGGGATTCGGGAAGCGACGAAAGATAGACGGCGGGAGGTAGAGGTGCCGTGGCGATTCGCGAAGCGGCCCCTCGAACCAAGCCGACAGCCAGCCCTGAGCGAAGTCGAAGGGCGAAGTCTGCAAAACGCGTTGCAGGCCAAAGGGATCAGCCGGCGTTTTCGACCGCGGAGCGGCAGCCGGCGTCGAGCGGCCCGCCTCCGGCCGGAAACGTGTTTTGCCGGCTTGCGTGAGCGGGGAC
>Ga0315286_10004983_pt1 | contig 12787 bp, 8 predicted proteins | sample YL17G10_0_MG_FD_205038 | JGI IMG/M metagenome (GOLD analysis project Ga0315286, IMG submission 205038) | Sediment microbial communities from Yellowstone Lake, YNP, Wyoming, USA - YL17G10_0 | ecosystem: Environmental > Aquatic > Freshwater > Lake > Sediment | place: USA: Wyoming | collected... | reverse complement strand
GCAGCCGTTGATGTATCGCAGCCGTGACGATCTGCTCAGTTGGCCGGACGAGCCGGTGCGCGCTCTGACCGGGAGCATTGTCGGGGCGGCGCTGTCCGTGGTGCGCTCACTCAACGAAATCACTGATGAACAGTTCGCTGCGCTCCAGCTGCAGGCGCGGGCGTGGTTTACCATCGTGCGGCCGGACGGCAACGTGCCGTCCGACAGCTACCCGAACGCCGCCTGGTGTGCGATCTATTGCGTCGCCGCGCCGCAACCTTCCCCGGCGCGACTCGACAGCGGCGTGCTCAGGCTCCATGAATCCCTGCTCACAACGATGTTCAGCGACGCCACCAACACCGGCATGCGGGAGCCCTACCAGCCCGGGCACAGAACCTGGCGACCGGTGCCGGGCCAGCTGGCCGTGTTTCCCGCTGCGATCACCCACGAGATTGCGTTGCTGCGCGGTGAGGGTGAACTCGTGCTGGTCTCGGCGCTGCTGCGCTTCCTCGCGCCCGGGCAGACGGGGATGCCCTGGTGGTAGAGGCGCTGGTAAAGCTGAGTGCAATGTACGCGGTGCCGCTGGCCGAGGCCCAGCTCGCGCCCTGCGAAACCCTGAACCGCGAACTCGAAGCGCTGTTCCTCGCCCGCGAGGACGAAGAACATCGCAATCCGACGCCCAGCCACATACCGCAGCAGGAGCTGTTCGAAAGCCGCTTCAATCTGTTCCGTTGGCCCGAGCCCTGCGTGCAGGAGCTGCGCCAGTTCATGCTCGATGGCGTGGCGCGCACCGTGCTGGCGGCCACTACGCTCAGGTCCGAGGATCTGGCGAAGCTCACTCTGCATAACCACACCTGGTTTCATATCACCCGCCACGCGGGATCCTTTATTTCCCACAACCACCCGATGGCTTCCTGGTCAGCCGTCTATTGCGTCCGGGCTGGCGAGGCCGTGCCCGGCCGGCCGGACAGCGGCCTGCTGCGGCTCTTCGACCCCCGGCAGGGGGCGAACGCCTTCCGGGACCCGGCGAACGCCAGTTTGAAACCAGCGTTTGCGCTCCGACCGCTGGAGCTGCGGCTTTCTGAGGGGCAGATGATCATCTTCCCTTCATACCTGTATCACGAGGTAACCCCGTTCTACGGCAGGGACTTGCGGATCACCGTGGCGACTAATTGCTGGTTTTTCTAGGCCTTCAGTGGCCCGGGCTTGCTGTTGTTTAATTGATACGCGCTCTGCCGTCCGCCCGGACGAGGGGTCACCAGTGGTGTTTTAGCTACCTAAACCATGCTGTTAGGGCCCGTCCCTTTGCGTTCCGCATTTTGTCGTAGTAGTATTTCTGCAATATAGACGGGGGCGAGGCTGCAACAACGTGTTCCTGCATGCAGGATCCAGTGCCGCCTTGGGCTTTTTCGGAATTGCAATTAAGAACTATTCAGGGAGTTGAAGAATGTTCAATATCAATTTAAACGTGCGTTACGCCGTTCGTCTCGCCATCGCGGCCGCCGCGGCGGGAGCCAGTTCCGCAGCGCTGTCGCAGGGCGCACCGGCCGCGGCCGGTACGGGCAAGGAACTCGAAGAGGTCGTGATCACGGGATCACGCATCGCGGCCTCGCCGAACGACGTTTCAGTGGCGCCGGTTACCACCGTCACGGCCGCCGACATCGAAAAGACCGGCCTGGTGCGCGTTGAAGACATGCTGAATAACCTGCCGCAGGTTATCGCCGAGAGCAATTCCGGCCAGTCGATCAGTTCCGACGGTACCGCTACGGTCAGCCTGCGCGGTTTGGGTTCCAACCGCACGCTGGTGCTGATCAACGGCCGCCGCATGCAGCCGGGTGGCAGCCCCTACAACGCCAGCAGCGCGGACATCAACCAGATCCCGGCGTCGATGATCGAGCGCGTCGACGTGCTCACCGGCGGTGCCTCGTCCACCTACGGTTCCGACGCCGTCGCGGGTGTTGTCAACTTCATCATGAACACGCACTTCACCGGCGTGAAGGTCGATTTCGACTACGGCACTAACTACCATGCGAACGACAACGCAATTGCGAAGGACGCGCTAGAGAGACAGGGTATCCCCGTCCCGGGCAATTTCAGCGGCGGCCAGAACCGCGACTGGTCGATCCTGGTCGGCGCCAATTTTGCCGACGGCAAGGGTAATGCCACGGCTTATGGCACCTATCTGAATACCTCCCCGGTGTCTGGCTTCCAGCTCGACTACGCGGCCTGCACGCTCAATTCGGCTGGCACCGCGCCTACCGGCGGTGCGGCCTGGGATCCGATCTCCTGCGGCGGCTCGAGCACCAGCGCCACCGGCCGATTCAAGATGTACGGCATCACTCCGCTGGGCACCTCGAGCACGCGCCTGCTCAACCGGACGGTCGACAAGGACACCGGCCTGTTCCGACCCTACAGTGCCGCCACCGACAGCTACAACTACGGCGCGCTGAGCTACGCCCAGCGCCAGGCCGAGCGCTACACGGCTGGCGCCTTTCTCAACTATGACGTCAGCGACCACATGAACGTCTACTCCGAGACGATGTTCGCGCTCAACACCTCCTCCGGCCAGTACGGCCCCAGCGGCGCGTTCGCATACGTGAATCCGGTAATTAGTTGCACCAATCCGTTGCTGACCCCATCCGAGCTGGCCTTGTTATGCGACCCGGTGAATGTCACGGCGAACCAAAAACTGTATCCCACCCTCGCTCCCGACCAGATCCAGATCCAGGTCGCACGGCGTAGCGTCGAGAGCGGTGGCCGTGTCGATAACTACCAGTCAAATTCGATCCGTGAAGTCCTTGGCATGAAGGGCGACCTGGGCGAGGTCTGGACCTACGATGTCTCCGGGCAATATGGCATCACCAATTTCGCCGACAACCAGACCGGCTATCTGGGTGCGGCGCAGATCAACAATGCGCTCGATGTCATAACCGACCCCGCTACGGGCGCTCCAGCCTGCCGCACTGCGGTCAGCGGGGTAAATCCTACCTGCAAACCGTGGAATATCTGGCAGAAGGGTGGCGTCACCCCTGACCAGCTCACCTACCTGCTGACTCAGTCGACTTTCACTGCACAGTCGGCGGAATACATCGTGGACGGCTCGGTCACCGGTGATCTTGGCAAGTACGGCATCAGGTTGCCGACCGCGACCGATGGGGTTGTCGTCAACGTCGGTACCCAGTACCGGCAGGAACACTTCGAGTTCAATCCGGACTACGTGTTCGCGAACGGCCTGGCATCCGGCGGCAATGGTGCATTCACACCAGTCTTCGGCACGTTCCATGTGAACGATTACTTCTTTGAAACCAAGGTGCCGATCGCCGACAACCTCCCGGGCATCTACCACCTGGGTTTCGAGGGCGGCTACCGCTTTTCCGACTACAGCCTGGGCTACAGCACCAACACCTACAAACTGGGCCTGGAGTGGGCTCCCATCCAGGACCTCAAGGTTCGCGGCAGCTACAACGTGGCGGTGCGCGCGCCGAACATCTCTGAACTGTTCAACCCGGCGGTCATCGGTGCGGGCGGCAATGCCGATCCGTGCTGGGGCCCCACGCCGCAGTACACCGTGGATCAGTGCGCGCTGACTGGCCTGGTTCCTAACAAGTACGGCAAGGTCGGCCAGAATCCGGCGGCGCAGATCAACACCACCACCGGCGGAAATCCGAACCTGGTGCCCGAGACGGCCGACACCTACACCGTGGGTTTCGTCCTGCAGCCGGCCGCTCTCCACGGCTTCGTGGCCTCGGTCGACTACTACCACATCAAGATCGACGACACGATCACGAACCTGTCCAGCGACACCATCCTCAACAACTGCGCCACGTCGGGCAACCCGTTGTATTGCAACTTGATTCACCGCAATCCCGTGACCGGCACGCTGTGGGAGGACACCACCTCGTTCGTCGACACGAATTTCCAGAATATCGGTACTGTCACGACTTCGGGCTTCGATCTTTCCGCCCGCTACAACCTGCCGATGGGCAACATGGGCAAGCTGAATTTCATGTTGTCTGGAACCAAGACTCTCGATTGGAGCACCCAGCCGTTGCCGAACGGCAGCTCGTATGACTGCACCGGCCTTTACGGTACGGTCTGCTATGCGCCGACGCCGGCGTGGAAGCATACCTTGTCGACCGACTGGGCGACGCCATGGGCCGGTCTGATACTCGGTGCCCGCTGGCGCTTCATTGATGCTGTGGACGTGGACAAGACCGACCCGAATCCGCAGCTCAATGGTGAATACCAGGCTGGCTTCGGCCACATCGGCAGCTACAGCTATCTTGACCTGTCGGCTGCGATCTCGTGGGGAGAGCACCTCAATTTCCGCGTAGGTGCCAACAACATAACCGACAAGGGTCCGCCGATCGTCCTGAACGGCAACTACTCGAACTGCCCGAACACCACCTGCAACGACAATACCTGGGTGGGTACCTACGACACGCTGGGCCGCTACATCTACGCGCACGTCACCGCGAAGTTCTAGGCGCAGCGCCTCGCATTGTTGAGATCATTGCGGCGGGCTTCGGCCCGCCGTTTTTTTTTAGGTGAAACCTGGCCATGCCCCGCGATCTGAAGGCCGATCAGGAGATGCTCCGCAGCGTGCTCGCGCTGGCCGAGAGGCGCGACATCGCAGCTGCGGCGGCCATCGCCGAGCCGGCCCTGGCCAGTGGCTTCGAGCACCCGCTGCTGCTCAACGTGCTGGCGACGCGACTCGAGCACGAGGGCAGACTCGAGGACGCGTTGCAGCTGCTGGAGCGGGCGCTGCGGCTCGCGCCAGAGGATATCGGCGTGCGCAACGCCCTGTCCCTGTGCCTGCAGCGCCTCGACCGGCCAGCCGAAGCCCTGCATCACGTTGATCGCTTACTCGAGGCGCACCCGGAACTGGGCTTCGCGCACGCCAATCGGGGCAATGCGCTCATCGCCCTCGGCGCGCTCGGCAAGGCGCGGCAGAGCCACCTGCGGGCCCTGGAACTCGATCCGGATAACCTGGCGGCTCAGGGTGCGCTGGCCTCGATCGCGACACATCGCGGAGCACATGACGAGGCGCGCGGCTGGGCCCGCAAGGTGCTGGCGAGACTCCCTGGATATCCGGATGCGGTGCTGAGCCTCGCCGCCGCCGAGCTCGCCGACGGTTCAACCGACTCGGCACAGTTGCTGACCTGCCAGCTGCTGGCCGATCCGCGCGCGGGCCCAGCCGAGAAAGCGCGGGCCAACGGCCTGTTGGGAGACGTGCTGGACGCGGGTGGTCGGTACATGGAAGCGTTCGGCGCCTACGCGGCCTGCAATGAGGCGTTGCGACAGGTACATCGCGGGTTTGCCGAGGGTACGGGCATCTTGTCCTACACCGAGTCGATCATCGCCGCGATGCAGCGTGTGAATCCGGCCCGATGGACCTCCGGCCCGGCGCCGGCAGCCGAAGCCGACGGCGCCAGTGCTCATGTCTTTCTGCTGGGGTTTCCGCGTTCCGGCACCACCCTGCTCGAGGTCGCGCTCGATGGTCATCCGCGCGTCGCGAGTCTCGAGGAACACGAACTGCTCACGCCGGGTGTACTGGCATTCATGCGCGAGCCGCTGGATTTCGAGCTCATGCTTCAGGCCGACGCCGGTGCACTGCAGGCGCTGCGTGCCGCCTACTGGCGTCAGGTGCGAGAGGCGGGAGCCGAGCCCGAGGGCCGCGTGTTCGTGGACAAGCACCCACTCAATACGCTGAAGCTCCCGCTGATCGCCCGCCTGTTTCCCAGGGCGAAAATCCTGTTCGCGTACCGCGATCCGCGCGACGTGGTGCAAAGTTGTTTCCGCCGCCGCTTCAGCATGAATCCGGCGATGTACCAACTGCTGACCCTGCAGGGTGCGGCCGCGTTCTATGATGCGACCATGCGCCTTGCCGAGCAGGCCCGGAGCCTGCTGGGCCTTGACTGGCAGGCGGTGCGCTACGAGAGTCTGGTCGACGATCTGGAGCTGCAGTTGCGCGCCGTCTGTGAATTCCTCGATCTGGAATGGGTTCCGGAGCTGACTGACTTTGCCGCTCGTGCCCAGGCGCGCGAACACGCCACACCCAGTACCGCACAGCTCGCGCGCGGGCTCAACCGCGCCGGCATCGGACATTGGCGGAATTATCAGGATGCCCTGGCGCCGATCCTGACTACGCTTGAACCCTGGGTGGAGCGTCTCGGCTACGGGGCCTGAGCTGCCGCCTAACGTACGCGGCGTACGTGGTAGGAGCGCTTCGAGGCCGAAGTCAGCATGAATGAGCCGAGTGCGGCGCGGCGGATGGTCACAGCCTCGCCTGCATCCAGCAGCATCTCGCCCTCGGTGATTGCCCAGGTCTGGCCGTTGTCCAGCACCAGGTAACCGCGCTGGCTTTGATCAACGATGACCTTGGTGATGCGCGCCTCGATCGCCGTCGGACCCTGGTCGGCCGTATGCTGTTGCACGGCTGAGAGGCCAAAATTCGCCGTGGCAACGGCTGGATCGGGCGGCGCTGCGGACGCGCGATCCGGCACTGGCACCGGCACCGGCACTGGCGCCGACGCCGACGCCGACGCCGGAGAATTGTCGCGCGTTGCCCGTCCCGCCAAAGCGTCGTAACAGGCGAGCCGCGCGCCGGCCTCGACAATCGCGGCGCAACGCGTCAGCCCGGACTCGGCACCGATCGCCGCGCTCGACAGCGACAGGCCCATCACCAGGGCAAACACTGCGGTGCAGGCGATTCCAGTCACAACGACTGCCCGGGAGGCAGCGAGTAGTATCTGGCGTAAATCTCCGTGGCGGTCTGGATCATGTCGCGCTCCGCGGCCGTGAGCAACGGATTCCAGATGTCGAATATCAGTATTGCCCGGGGCGTATCCGAAAGATTCCAGGCCTCGTGGTTGATCGTGTCGTCAAACACCCAGGCCTGGCCCGGAACCCATTCGCGGGTGGTGGCGCCGACCCGGAAACCGCAATCCGGCGGAATGACCAGCGGCACGTGAACCGTACAGCGCGTGTTGGTGACGCCGACATGCGCAGGAATGCGCGTGTTGGCATCGAGTATCGAAAAGAATGCGGTTGGCGCACGACCCTCAACGCGGCACTGCGGTGCGGTTTCCAGGAGCCGCGCAGTCACCGGACAGCGCGCGAGATGCGCCGGCACCGCCTCGCTCTGGTTCCACAGAAAGTACGCGCTCCAGCGCCGCGAGCGGTTGAGTTCGCGGAACTGGTCCAGCGGCAGGTTGGCTGGAAAGTCTATGTACGGTTGTAACCCGTCGCGGTCGGCCACCAGCACCTGCAGCACTTCCTTGCGGATCGCCTCGATCTGCGCTTCGAAGGCATCCAGCCAGGGGAAGTCGGAGCGCTCGAAAAACTCGATCGCCGGCAGCTCGGGCATGTACATCCAGGTCGGCTGCGAAAAAAACGGCTGGCGCCTGCCCATGAGCGTCTCGAGGCATAGATCAACACGCCGTTGCCGGCGTCCGCCATGGCGCTCGCGTAGCTCGGCGAGCGGGCCCTCGAGCGCCACGGTCAGTTCCGCCAGGTCTTTATCCACCAGCTGTTTCGCATGGTTCACTGCATCTTTGATGGCGGGCGGGACTTCGCCGCCGGGCGGGATGCAGGCCAGCAGGTTCTGGTAGAGGCGCGCCGCGGCGCGCTGCTCGCCACGCGCTTCGTAGATCGCGCCCTTTAGCAGCAGGGCAGAAAGGTGGCGCGGTTCCAGTTCCAGCGCCCTATCGAGCGCGTCGAGTGCTTCGGTCTGGCGGCCCAGGGCTTTGAGGCTGCTCGCCAGGTTGGCCCACAAGGCCGGGTGCTTTGGATCGGTCTTCGTGGCGCGTTCAAACATCGCCTGTGCCTCTTTCGGCGCGCCGCGGCCGAGCATGCGCACGCCCAGTTCGTTCAGCACCGCCGGATGGTTGGGCGCGTGCTGGGCCACGCTTGCCAGCAGCCGGTCCGCTTCCGGCATCCGCCCGGCGGCCGCCTCCGCGCGTGACATCTGCACGGCACGGGCAATCGTGGTCTCATCGAGAGGCGCTGGGGCAGGGGTATTCAAGGGTTCTTCCTCGGATGCGGTGTCGCCACGGATCCTCGCAATTGTACCGTCTCGCGTCCGCTTCTGCGGACCGTCATACTGGGCACTTTATAAGAGGAGCGGTTTCCATGGCGCCGGGCGCTGCCATTGATCTTGAACTCATGCGCGCTTCCGCCCTGCTGGAGTCCGATCCGGCGGCCGCGGCCAGGCTCGCCAGCGCCATGCTGGAGCGCAGCCCGGGGCACGAGGCGGCACAGCTGCTGCTCGCGACGGCCTGCCGCAGCCTGGGTGATCCCGCGCAGTCGCAGGCACTGTTGGCGTCGCTGGCCGGCGCAGTGCCCGGTTCAGCGACCCTGCAGCTGGAGCTGGGTCGCGCCTGCGCCGCGGCGGGTCGCAACGCCGAGGCGCTCAGCGCGTTCGAGGCCGCGGTCGCTCTCGACGCCCGGCTCGCCGACGCCTGGCACGGACTCGCCGCCCAGCGCTTCATCGCCGGCGACACGCGCGGTGGGGATCTGGCCTACGCGCAGTACGATCGGCTGGCGCCACAGCCGCCGGAGTTCAACGACGCCGCGATCGCACTGGGCGATCGCCGTCTGGATGTCGCCATCGGAATCCTCGGGGAGCGGTTGCAGAAAGCTCCGGAAGACGTGCGGGTGCTGCGCATGCTCGCGACCATCGCGCGGGCGCGCGACGATAATTACGAGTCAGAGAAATGCCTGACGCGCAGTCTCCAGCTCGCCCCGGGCTATGCAGCCGCGCGCTTCGACCTGGCGACCGAGCTGTGTGCGCAGCAACGGCACGCGGAAGCGATGCCACATGTCGAGCGCTTGCTGGCGAGCGAGCCGCGCGATCCTGGATACCTGGGCCTGAAGGTGCAGACGCTGCGCTTCTACGGGCAGAATGCCGAGGCGATCGCCTTGCTGCAGCAGGTCATCGCGGAAAATCCGGACGACGCCAGGCTGCGGCTGTTCTACGGGCACCTGCTGCGGGAAACCGGCGATCAGGCCGGTGCCATCGAGGCCTATCGCCAGGCGCTGGTCATGCAGCCTGGCATGGGTGAGGCTTACTGGAACCTGGCTGACCTGAAGACCGTGCGTCTCACGGCCGACGATCGCGAGGCGATGGAGCAGTTCGCGCGCCGCGCGCCGCCCGGCCCCGGGCGTGCCGAGCTGGAATTCGCGCTGGGCAAAGCCTGCGAGGATGCCGGGCTATACGCGCAGGCCTTTGAGCACTACGCGCGCGGCAATGCCTCGCACCGGGCTACGATTTTTTTCGTGCCGGATGATCTTACTCAGAGCGTACGGCGCTCGAAGACCCTTCTCACGAAACAGTTCTTCGCCGATCGGGCTGGCTGGGGCAGCCAGCGGGCGGACCCGATCTTCATCGTTGGCATGCCCCGTTCCGGTTCGACCCTGCTGGAGCAGATACTCGCGAGTCACTCGCAGGTGGAAGGCACGCGCGAGTTGCCGGACGTGCCGGGCATGGTGCGCGAGTTGATCGTCAGCGCCAAACCTGCCGGCGAGTCGAACTATCCGGATCTTGTCGGTACGCTCCGGCAGGATGAGCTTGAAGCGTACGCGGCGCGCTACCTGCAGCAAACACAGGTGCACCGACCGCTCGGCAGGCCGCGCTTTGTCGACAAGATGCCGGGAAATTTCGCGCACGTGGGCCTGATCCAGCTGATGTTTCCGCGGGCCACTATCATTGATGCGCGCCGGCACCCCATGGGTTGCTGTTTTTCATGCTTCCGACAGCTGTTCGGCCGCGGTCAGCCCTTCAGTTACGATCAGCAGGAGCTCGGGCTGCACTATCGTGATTACTGCGAGCTGATGGAGCATTTCGACGCGGTGCTGCCTGGCCGCGTGCACCGCGTTTACTACGAGCAGCTGGTGGCCGATCCGGAAGCAGAGGTCAGGCGACTGCTCGAGCACGCTGGCCTGCCATTCGAGCCCGGCTGCCTGAAGTTCTACGAGAACCGCCGCGTCGTGACCACGATCAGTTCCGAACAGGTGCGCCGCCCGATCAACGCCGACGCGGTCGAGCAGTGGCGCCATTTCGAGCCCTGGCTCGGTACACTCGCGGAAACGCTGGGCGATCTGGTCGCGCGCTATCCGGCGGTGGCGAAGTTGTCGCCGTCCACTTGAGTACACGGGCACCGCCGATGGACAGCGGCCTCGCTGATCTTGAGCTCATGCGCGCCTCGATGCTGCTGGATTCGGATCCACAGGCCGCGCTGCGCTGTGCCAGCGCCATACTCGAGCACAGCCCGGGCCATGAAGCAGCGGGGTTGTTGCTCGCGACCGCGTGCCGGCGGCTGGGAGATCGGGCGGCTGCGCTGAATCTGCTGGTGCCGCTCGCCGCAGCGCAGCCGGCCTCGCCCGTTCTGCAGCTGGAGCTGGGACGCGCTTACGCCGCCGCCGCCCGCAATGCCGAGGCGATCAGCGCGTTCGAGGCCGCGCTCGCTCTCGACGCTCGGCTTGCCGACGCCTGGCATGGACTTGCTGCCCAACGCATTATTGCCGGCGACACGCCCGCTGGCGATGCCGCGTACACCAGGTACGAGCGCCTGGCGCCGCGATCTGCGGAGCTCATTGACGCCGCCGCAGCCATCGAGGAGAACAGGCTGGACCTGGCCGGCGCGTTACTGCAGCAGCGGCTGCTCGAAGCGCCGGACGATGTCGCCGCACTGCGGATGCTTGCGCTGGTCGCGCGCGCGCGCAGCCACTATGCCGAAGCGGAGCATTACCTGCGCCGCTGCCTGGATCTGGCGCCAGGCTTCGCGGCGGCGCGTTTTGATCTTGCGACCGAGTTGTGCGTGCAGCAACGCTATGCAGAGGCGGCGCCTCACGTGGAGCGCCTGCTCGCGGCCGCGCCACGCCACAGCAGCTACATCTGCCTGCAGGCGCAGTTGCTGCGCTTCGACGGTCGGAATGATGAGGCTGGGGCATTGCTCCAGCAGGCCATCGCCGCAAGTCCGGACGATGCCAGGCTCCACCTGCACTACGGCAACCTGCTGCGTGACCAGGGCGAGCAGGCCGGGGCGATCGACGCCTACCGGCGTGCGCTGGTCATGGAGCCGGGGATGAGCGAGGCCTACCGGAGCCTCGCGGACCTCAAGACGCTGCGCTTCACCGCAGCGGACCGGAAAGCCATGCAAGGGCTCGCCGCAGGCATGGCGCTGGGCCCCAACCGCATCCAGCTGGAATTTGCGCTGGGCAAGGCCTACGAAGATGAAGCCCAGCCAGCGCAGGCCTTCGAACACTATGCGCGCGGCAACGCCATGTGCAGGGCGACGCTCCATCATGACCCGGAAGCGATGAGCGCTGGCGTACGGCGATCGAAGGCCCTTTATTCAGCAGGGTTCTTCGCCGAGCGGGCCGGTTGGGGCAGCGAGCGGATGGACCCTGTCTTTATCGTCGGCATGCCGCGTTCTGGCTCGACGCTGCTCGAACAGATCCTCGCCAGCCACTCGCAGGTCGAAGGCACGCGCGAATTGCCCAATGTGCCGGCGATCGCGCGCGCGGTCCTGCTGAGCAGGAATCCCGGTGGCGCCCCGAACTACCCTGACCCAATCGGACAGCTGACGCGCGCGGAAGTGGCCGCCTACGCGACGCGCTATCTTGAGGAAACTGCGCCGCATCGGCCGCTCGGCAAGCCGCGCTTCGTCGACAAGATGCTGGTCAATTTCGATCACATCGGCCTCATTCACCTGATGTTTCCGCGGGCTACGATCATCGACGCGCGTCGGCATCCACTGGCGAACTGTTTCTCGTGCTTCCGGCAACTGTTCGGCCGTGGCCATCCCTTCAGCTACGATCAGCGCGACCTGGGTCGCCACTATCGGGACTACTTCGAGTTGCTGGAGCATATCGATACGGTGCTGCCAGGCCGCGTGCACCGTGTGTACTACGAGCAGCTGGTGACGGATCCGGAGAGCGTCGTCAGGCGCCTGCTGGAGCACTGTGGGCTGCCCTTCGAGGCGGGTTGTCTGCAGTTCCACGCGAACCGCCGCGTCGTGACCACGATCAGTTCCGAGCAGGTGCGCCGCCCGATCAATGCCGACGCGCTCGAGCAGTGGCGCCAGTTCGAGCCCTGGCTTGGCGAGCTCAAAGAGGTGCTCGGCGACCTCGTTGAGCGCTATCCCACGTTCTCGTAGCGGCTGCCGTCACGGGCCCAGCGATGCGCGCGCATCACGGCGGCGACCAACTGCCGGTTCGCTTAGCGGTGAAAAACCGCGTGTGACACCTGATCGCCGACGCGAATGCCGCGCTTGGCCGCTTCGCCGCCGCCGATTTCCAGTACCGCCTTGACGGTCTTGTCGCAGGTGATGAGATCGAGCACCAACGGCCTGGCCTGCTCACGCAGGCAGGCGATGCGGCCGTGCGCGGTGATGAACAGCAGGTCGAGTGGAATCACGGTGTTCTTCATCCAGAAAGTCATGACGCGCGGCTTCGCCACCGGGAACAGCATGCCCTCATCGGCAGGCAGTGCGCGCACGTACATCAGGCCCTGTTCCTGGCGGGCTTCGTTGTCGGCGATGCGGATGTTGAACCACTGTCGACCCTGCCTGCTGCGGATCTCCAGCGCTGATTGCGGAAAGGACTCCAGTGGCTCGGCGACGCGGGACTCGGCCGCGGGCGCGGCGCCACTTTGCCAGGCCGCGCACAACGAGAACGCCAGTGCGAACGCCGCGCGCCACGTGAGTTGGCTCGAAGCAGATCGTTTACTTTCAGGGCGCACTGGCATGCTCTTCGCTCCTGGCCTGGAGATCATTGTCCTCGAAATCGGCAACGCCCGCGAAAT
>Ga0315286_10004980_pt1 | contig 12791 bp, 6 predicted proteins | sample YL17G10_0_MG_FD_205038 | JGI IMG/M metagenome (GOLD analysis project Ga0315286, IMG submission 205038) | Sediment microbial communities from Yellowstone Lake, YNP, Wyoming, USA - YL17G10_0 | ecosystem: Environmental > Aquatic > Freshwater > Lake > Sediment | place: USA: Wyoming | collected... | reverse complement strand
ATGTTTCCCCAACATGATTGTGTGCTCTGCCGGGGAACGCCAGATCACGGCTACGGTTGCACGCGCCCGTCGATCTCGCCGGCCTATATCCAGCACAACCAGCATCCCAACATTGAGATCCTGACGAGTACGCGCGTCGTTGACGTGGCAGGCCAGGCCGGCGACTTCACGGTGTCGCTGCGCCAGGAGCCGCGTTACGTGGATGTCGGCCGGTGCATCAACTGTGGGCAATGCACGGCAGTCTGCCCGGTCGAACGGCCCGACGACAACCAGCAGGCATTGACCAGGCGCAAAGCCGCCTACAAGGTCGCGGCGCGCGCGGTCCCGGATGCGTACGTCATCGACCGGGGCCCGTATTGCGATGACTGCGGCGCCTGCGTCAAGGCGTGCCCCAGCAGCGCCATCGATCTACAGGCGCAGACCCGCCTGATGACCGTCGAGGTCAGCGCGATCGTCCTGGCGCTCGGGTTCCAGGCCTACGACCCCACCGAGCTCGAGGAATTGGGTTACGGCCGTTACCCCAACGTCCTGCACGCGCTCCAGTATGAGCGACTCGCCAGTCGGTCCGGCCCCACCGAAGGCGTGGTAACGCGCCCCTCGGACAAGCGCGCGCCGCGTTCCATTGCCTGGCTGCAGTGCATTGGCTCGCGCGACCAGGGCCACGCCTACTGCTCGTCGATCTGCTGCATGTATGCCACCAAGGAGGCGATGCTGGCCAAGCAGCGGCTCGGGGACGACGTCGAGTGCAGCCTGTTCATCATGGATGAACGCGCCTTCAACAAGCAGTACAGCACCTACTTCAACACGGCCCGCGAGCGGTACGGCATCCGCTACCTTCGCTGCCGCGTGTCGGCCGTGCGCGAGGACCCACGCACGCGCGACCTGCTGGTGCAGTACGCCGCGTCCGATGGGAAGGTGCGGCAGGAACGGTTCGACATGGTGGTGTTGGCCACCGGCCTGGAGCCGCCCGACGCGGCGGGCCAGCTGGCGAAGGTGCTCGACATCAAGCTCAACGCGCACGGGTTCTGCGAAACCGACAAGTTCGCGCCGCTCCAGACCTCGCGGCCCGGTGTGTTCGTGTGCGGAGCCTTTGCGTCTCCGAAAGAGATTGCCGAGACCATCCTCGACGCCAGCGGCGCTGCCGCCGAGGTCATGCGCCTGCTCAACGAGCAGCTGGCCTCCCACCCCGTCACCCGCGAATGGCCGTTCCTGGCGACAGGCAGCCTGCCGCCCGAGCGCGAGGTGACCGGCGCCCCTCCTCGCGTCGGTCTGTTCGCCTGCGCCTGCGGTTCCACCATCAGTCAGTCGATCGACCTGCCGGCTCTGGTGCAGCAGGCCGCCGATTGGCCCGGCGTCGCGCTGGCGGAGGTGGTCGACTTCGCCTGCTTCCCCGAAGGGCTCGAACAGATCGGCGCGCGCATCGGCACTGCGGACCTCAACCGCGTCGTCGTCGCCGCCTGCAGCAACCGCACCCACGATCCGCTCTTCCAGCGGACCGTGCGCCGGGCGGGCCTGAATCCCTTCCTGCTCGAGCTGGTGAACGTGCGCGACCAGTGCAGCCGCGTTCACCAGGGCCAGGGCGCGCTCGCCAATCGCAAGGCCCAGGAGCTGGTCCGCATCGGGGTGGCGCGCGCCTGCGCCGCGCAGCCCGTGCACAAGCAGCCGCACAAGCGCCGGCCGGCAGCCCTGGTCATCGGCGGCGGCGTGGCCGGCATGACCAGCGCCCTGGCCATCGCCGACTGCGGGTACGCCGTCCACCTGGTGGAGCGCACGCCGGTGCTGGGCGGCAACCTGGCGACGCTGTTCTACGTGGCCGAAGGGTATGACCCGCAACGCCTGCTCCGCGACCTGGTCAACCGTGTGCTCGCCCACCGGAACATCACGGTGCATACCCGCACCGAGGTGGCAGCCCATGCCGGGCACATCGGGTACTTTCGCGCCGAGCTGCGGACGCGCCACGCCGATGGCTCGGTGGCTGAGCTCCAGATCGAGCACGGCGCGACCATCGTGGCCACCGGCGGGCGGGAGACGCGCGAGCATCCGCTGCTCGACCTGCCCGGGGTGATCACCCAGGGAGAGCTGGAGCAGATCATCATTCATCGTCCAGCCGAGGTCGCGGCGCTCAAGGACGTCGTCATGATCCAGTGCGTCCGGCCGCCCGGCTTGATCGAGTACTGCTCGCGCGTGTGCTGCACCAACACGATCAAGAACGCGATCCGGATCAAGCTGTTCAACCCTGCCTGTCGGGTGAGCGTGCTGTACAAGAACGTCGTCACCTACGGATTCCGCGAGGAGTTCTACACGGAAGCCCGCCGCCTCGGCGTGATCTTCACCCGCTACACGGACGCGGAGCCGCCCGCGGTCACGGCGGAGGGGAAACGCTTGATGGTGCGGGTGCGCGATCTGGTCCTTGATCGCCAGCTCGCCCTGCCCGCCGACCTGGTGCCCCTGAGCATGTCGGTCGTCCCGTCGAATGGGATCGAGGCCCTGGCGAAGATGCTCCAGGTGCCGCTCACCAGCGAAGGCTTCTTCGAGGACGCGCAGTTGAAGCTGCGCCCGATGGATTTCACGCGCGAAGGCATCTTCCTGGCAGGCATGGCGCACTACCCGAAGTTCATCGAAGAGAGCATCAGCCACGCCCTGGCGGCAGCCGCGCGCGCCATCACCCTCCTGGCGCAGGAGACACTGTACCTGGGCGGCGTGGTCGCCCAGGTCGACCCCGAAAAGTGCGTCGGGTGCCTGACCTGCACGCGCACCTGCCCGTTCGCAATCCCGCAGGTGATTGCGCTGGCGGAGCGGCCCGGCGTCGGTGGGCTCGGCGGGGCGGCGTATGTCGACCCGGCGCAATGCCAGGGGTGCGGCACGTGCACGGGCGAATGTCCGGCCGGCGCCATTCAGCTGGTGCACTACACGGATGAACAGGTGATGCTCCCGGCGGCGGGAGGTTTGGGGCGCTGGCTGCCCGCCCTCGCGTCAGGCTTCGCCAACTGATGGGCGCGTCGTTCGAGCCCGAGATCACTGCCTTCTACTGCCTGTACTGCGGCTACATGGCAGCCGATGCGGCTGGCGCCCTGCAGCTCCAGTACCCGGCCAACGTGAAGTTCGTCCGCCTGCCGTGCACGGGCAAGACCGACATCCGGTACCTGCTGCAGGCCTTCGAGCAGGGCGCGGACGGGGTGTACGTGGTGGGCTGCCCTCTGGGCAACTGCCACCACGTGCGTGGCAACGAGCGCGGGCGCGCGCGGGTCAAGCGCGCCCAGAAGATGCTGGATGAGATCGGCCTGGGCGCGGCCCGCCTGGACATGTTCTTCATGTCCGGCAGCCAGGCGCACGCTTTCGCGAACGCGGCCCAGACGATGACCGATCGCATACGGGCGCTGGGCCCGAACCCGCTCAAGGACAGGGAGGTCAGCCTCGCGCCGGTGGCCGGGGAGGCGGATGACGACGAAGCCGAGTTCCGCGATCGGCGGCCAGGCCCGACCCTGCCCGGCCTGCCCGGCCGTGCGACGCTGATCGAATAGCCCTGCCATGGACCCCATTGGAACCCCGGGCGATGCGCCAGCCATCGGCGCGGTGATGGTCGTCGGGGGCGGCATCGCCGGGATGCAGGCCTCCCTGGACCTGGCCGATCAGGGCTTCAAGGTCTATCTCGTCGAGTCCAAGTCCGCCATCGGCGGGCACATGGCGCAGCTGGACAAGACCTTCCCCACCAACGACTGCGCGATGTGCATCATCTCGCCCAAGCTGGTGGAGACCGGCCGCCACCTCAACATCGAGATCCTGACCAACTCCGACGTCCTGGCCGTGGACGGGCAGGCGGGGAGCTTCAGCGTGCAGCTGCGGCGCCGGCCGCGCTACATCGATCCGCTGAAGTGCGTGGGCTGCGGCGATTGCGAGAAGGTCTGCCCCATCGTCCTGCCCGACGAGTTCAACGAGGGCATGGCGCCGCGCCGCGCCGCCTACCGCCTCTATCCGCAAGCGATCCCGGCCGCCTACGCCATCGAGAAGAAGGGCATCGCCCCCTGTCGCGACGCATGCCCCGCCGGCCAGCGCGCCCAGGGCTACATCGCCCTCGTCCGGGAGGGCCGCTACGCGGACGCGCTGCGCGTCATCAAGGAGGACAACCCCTTCCCGGGCATCTGCGGGCGGATCTGCAACCACCGCTGCGAGCTGGCGTGCAATCGCGGCCTGGCGGACGATCCGCTGAACATCCACGCCCTCAAGCGCTTCGTGGCCGACTGGGCGATCTCCCAGGAGCGCGAACCGCTGCCGGCTGTTCCCCAGACCCGGTCGCAGCGGGTGGCGGTGATCGGCGCCGGGCCGTGCGGCCTGACCACGGCCAAAGACCTCGTCACGCTCGGCTACGGGGTGACGGTGTTCGAGGCCCTGCCGGTCGCCGGCGGGATGCTGCGGGTGGGCGTACCGGAGTACCGCCTGCCCTCCGCCATCGTCGATCGGGAGGTGCAGGACATCCTGGACCTGGGCGTCGACCTGCGCCTCAACACGACCGTCCACGACCTGGACGACCTGTTCGCCCAGGGCTTCGAGGCGGTGCTGATCGCGGTCGGCGCGCACGAGGGCAAGAAGCTGCCCATCCCCGGTGCGGATCTGCCCGAGGTGCTGGTGAACACGCAATTCCTGCGGGACGTGCGCCTGGCCGAGCTGAGCCCGGCCGCTGCCGCCAGCCGCGACCAGGTGGAGGGCAAGCAGGTCCTGGTCATCGGCGGCGGCAACGTCGCCATCGACTGCGCCCGCACGGCGGTGCGCCTCGGGGCGCGGTCGGTGGCGATGGCATGCCTCGAGTCGCGCGCCCAGATGCCGGCCCATCCGTGGGAGATCGAAGAGGCGGAGGCGGAAGGGGTGCGGCTCTACCCGGGTCGCTCCTTCCGGCGCATCCGCGATGAGGGCGGGCATGTCTCGGGCGTGGAGTGCGTGGACGTCAGGTCGATGGAGTTCGGGCCCGAAGGCCAGCTGAAGCTCGAGACCGAGCCCGATTCGGAGCACGTCATCCCCTGCGAGGCGGTCATCTTCTCCATCGGTCAGCGGGCCGGCCTGGCGTTCATCCCGGACGACGCGGGTGTGGGCATCACGCGCCAGCAGACCATCGCCGTCAACCCCAACACGTTCGCCGCCACGCGTCCCGGCGTGTTCGCGGCTGGTGACGCGACCACCGGCACGGCGTTCGTGATCGAAGCGGTGGCGGCCGGACACAAGGTCTCGGCGACCATCCATCGGTACCTCTCGGGCGAGCCGCTCGAGCAGAAGTTCGCGCCCGACCTGCCGGTCGTCAAGATGGCGCCGGAGGACGTACAGGCAAGGGTGCAGAGCGGCGAGATCCGCCCGACCCCGCGCGTGGCCATGCCGATGATCCCGGCCGGCCAGCGGCTCGGCGGTTTCGCGGAGATCGAGAGCGGCTACAGCGAGGCCCAGGCCCAGGCCGAGGCGGCTCGCTGCCTCGCCTGCGGCGTGTGTTCGGAATGCCTGTCCTGCGTCTACGTCTGCGGTGCCAAGGCGATCAACCACGACGAGGTGGAGCGCACCGAGACCATCCCGGTCGGCGCGGTCATCCTGGCACCCGGCTATGAGCCGTACAACGCCAGGCTCTCCGAGGAATTCGGCTTCGGGCGCTACCCGAACGTCGTCACGGCCCTGCAGTTCGAACGGCTGCTGTCCGCCTCGGGCCCCACGGCCGGCCATGTCCACCGCCCGTCCGACGGCGCACGCCCGCGCAAGATCGCCTTCCTGCAGTGCGTCGGTTCACGCGACCAGACTCACGACTACTGCTCGGCCGTGTGCTGCATGTACGCCGCCAAGGAAGCCGTCATGGCCAAGGAGCACGAGCCGGACACGGACGTGCACATCTTCATGATGGACATGCGGGCGTTCAGCAAGGGCTACGAGGACTACTACCGGCGCGCCCAGGAGAAGTACGGCGTGCGCTATCACCGCGCCCGCATCTCGGGCCTGCACGAGGAGCCAGGGACCCAGCGCCTCCTGGTTCGCTGGCAGACCGACGCGGAGAGCGCGGACGGCGGTCGGCCCACGCTCGTGGAGGAGCCGTTCGACCTGGTCGTGCTCTCGGTCGGCATGGAGATGTCGCCCGCCGTCAGGGAGCTGGGCCGTGAGCTGGGCATCGAGCTTGACCCCTACGGCTTCTGCACCACCGTGAGGTTCGACCCGCTCCAGACCTCGCGCCCCGGCATCTTCGCGGTCGGCCCATTCCGTGAACCGAAGGACATCCCTGAAACGGTGGTGGATGCCTCCGGAGCGGCGGCCCGGGCCGCGGCCCTGCTGGCCTCGGTGCGCGGGTCGCTGGCGCGCGAGCGGACCTATCCGCCCGAGCGCGACGTGGCCGGCGAGCCGCCTCGCGTGGGGGTGTTCGTCTGCCATTGCGGCTCGAACATCGGCGGCTTCCTCGACGTGCCGGCCGTCACGGACTACGCCCGCGGCCTGCCGAACGTGGCCCACGCCGAGAACATGCTCTACACCTGCTCGCAGGACTCCATTGTGCGGATCACCGAGCGGGTGACCGAGCTGGGCCTCAACCGCGTGGTCGTCGCCAGCTGCACGCCACGCACGCACGAGCCGCTGTTCCAGGATTCCATCCGGGCGGCGGGTCTCAACCCCTACCTGTTCGAGATGGCGAACATCCGCAACCAGTGTTCGTGGGTGCACTCCCACGACGCACCCGCGGCGACCGCCAAGGCCAAGGAACTGGTGCGCATGGGTATCGCCCGCGTCGCATCGCTCGAGCCTTTGCAGAAGGTGTCCATGGCCATCGAGCATTCGGCGCTCGTGATCGGCGGCGGCCCGGCCGGCATGACGGCCGCGCTCACCCTCGCGGGACAGGGCTTCCCGGTGCACCTCGTCGAGCGCGAGGCGCAATTGGGCGGGAACCTGCGGAACGTGTTCTACACCACCGACGATGCGGCCGACCCTCAGGCCTTCATGCAGGAGACGATCGACCGCGTGCACCTGGATCCGCTGATCCATGCGCATCTCGACGCCGAGCTGGTGGACACGGCGGGCTTCGTCGGCAACTTCACCAGCCGCCTGAGCGACGGCACCGAGATCCGCCACGGCGTCACTCTCGTCGCCACCGGCGGCCAGGAGCATCGCGGCGACGAGTATCTCTACGGCACCGACCCGCGCATCGTCACCCAGCAGCAGTTCGAGGCCCTGCTGGCCGGGCCGGCGGCCGATCGCCCCCGGCTCGAATCGGTGGTCATGATCCAGTGCGTGGGCCCGGCGGAGCGCTACTGCGGCCGAATCTGCTGTGCCATTGCGTTCAAGAACGCCCTGCGGCTGAAGGCCCTCCATCCCGGGGCCGAGGTGACCGTCCTGTATCGCGACATCCGCGTCTACGGCTTTGGCGAGCGGCAGTACACCGAGGCACGCCGGCAGGGCGTGCGCCTGGTCCGCTACGACTTCGACCGCAAGCCGTCCGTGCAGATCGCCGGCCCCGACCTCCGCGACGCCGCCGGCGCCGGGGCCGCGGATGCCGTTCGCCCGGCAGCCGGCCTCCTGGTCCGGGCCTGGGATTCCGTCCTGGGCCGTGAGCTGGAGCTGCGCCCGGACCTGCTGGTGCTGAGCACGCCCCTGGTACCCGCCGCCGGCGCGAAAGAGCTGGGGTCGATGCTCAAGGTGCCCGTGGACGCCGACGGGTTCTTCCTGGAGGCGCACGTCAAGCTTCGCCCGGTCGATTTCGCCTCGGAGGGGTTCTTCCTGGCAGGCGCTGCCCACTATCCCAAGCTGCTGGAGGAGACCATCGTCCAGGCCCAGGCCGCGGCCTCACGGGCGGCCTCGATCCTGGCCCGCCCGGCCCTCGCCGTCGGTGGCGCGGTGGCCGTGGTTGAACCATCCAGGTGCACCGGCTGCCTCACCTGCGTTCGGATCTGTCCGTACGGCGTCCCACGGATCATGACGAACGTCACCGGGGTGGGGAACATTGCCGGGGCGGCTCACATCGAGGCGGCCATCTGCCAGGGTTGCGGCATCTGCGCCTCGGAGTGCCCCGCCAAGGCGATCAACGTGCTGAACTACCGGGATGACCAGGTGATGGCGAACGTGCGCGCGCTGCTGGAAGGCCTGGCGTGACATGGTGACGTCCGACATTCGCAGCCAGTCCCCGGAACAGCTCGGCGACCTGGAATTGAACATCCTCGCCTTCTGCTGCCACTACTGCGCCTACGCCGCCGCGGACCTGGCGGGCTCGCTGCGCCTGCAGTACCCGCCCAGCGTGCGCGTTGTGAAGCTGCCCTGTGCCGGCAAGCTGGACGTGCTGCTGGTGCTGGGCGCGCTCGAGCACGGCGCGGACGGCGTGATGGTCGCCGGCTGCCTGGAGGGCGATTGCCACTATCAGCACGGCAACCTGAACGCCAAACGGCGCGTCGGCTACGTGCAGGCCCTGCTGACGGAGATCGGGCTTGAACCCGAGCGCGTGCGCATGTTCAACATGTCTTCCGCGATGGGCCAGCGTTGGGCGGAAGCGGTCACCGCGATGGATGAGCAGATTCGCGCCCTGGGCCCCAGCCCGCTGCGCCGGCCTGCCGACGAGCTGCAAGCTGAGGGGCGCTGAGCCAACGATGAAAGAATGGCGCCTGCAGCCATCATGCTACGAATTCGGCGTCCTCACGAAGGAGTGAACCATGATCGTGGCGGAGCAAAAGCCCCTGGGCGAGATCAAAGGCCTGCTGGGTGAGGCCCGGAAGGTTCTGATCGTCGGCTGCGGCACCTGTGTCACGGTCTGCTTCGCCGGCGGCGAGAGGGAGGCGAGCGTGCTCGGCTCGCTGCTGCGCATGTCCTCCAGGCTTGACGGCGCCCCCACGACCGTGACCGACGTCACGGTGCAGCGGCAGTGCGAGTGGGAATACCTGGACGCGATCCGCGAGCGCGTGGCCGACGCCGATGTCGTGCTCTCCCTCGGTTGCGGCGTGGGCGTGCAGGCTCTGGCCGAGCACTACCCGGAGCCGGTCGTGGTCCCCGGCCTGAACACCAAGTTCATGGGCTTGCCGTTGGAGCAGGGGGTCTGGGCCGAGCGCTGCGCGGCCTGCGGCGAGTGCATGCTCGGCTTGACCGGCGGCATCTGCCCGATCGCGCGTTGCTCCAAGCAACTGCTCAATGGACCGTGCGGCGGATCTTCACACGGCAAGTGCGAGATCAATCCGGAGATCGACTGCGCCTGGCAGCTGATCTACGACAAGCTGCAGGCCCAGGGGCGACTCAACCTGATCATGGAGATCATCCCGGCCAAGGACTGGCGCACGAGCCGGGACGGCGGTCCGCGCACGATCGTGCGGGAAGACCTCAAGCTGCCCAAGCCGGCCACAGCGGAAGCGTGAGGGGGGCGGGCGATGAGCGAACCTGACGGCTACAAATCCGGAAGCAACCTGGAGCGGGCGCTCCGGTCCGGCGCCTTCGCCGTGACCGCCGAGCTCGGACCTCCGAAGAATGCGGATGCGGAGGTGGTCCGCCAGAAGGCTGCGCTGCTCACGGGCTGGGTGGATGCGGCCAACATCACCGACAACCAGACGGCCATCGTGCGCATGTCCTCCATCGGCGCCGGGGTCCTGACGCTGCAGGCGGGCCTCGAGCCGGTGATGCAGATGACGTGCCGCGACCGGAATCGGCTGGGGATGCAGTCCGATCTGCTGGGCGCCTATGCGCTCGGCCTGCGCAACATCCTGTGCCTGACGGGCGACCACCAGACGTTTGGCAACCACCCCCAGTCGAAGAACGTCCATGACCTGGATTCAGTGCAGTTGGTGCAGATGGTCGTCGGCCTGCGGGATGAGCGCCGTTTCCAGTGCGGCGAGGAGATCAAGGGCGTCCATCCCCAGTTCTTCGTGGGCGCGGCCGAGAACCCCTTTGGGGATCCATTCGAGTGGCGGCCGCTCCGGCTGGGCAAGAAGGCCCGGGCCGGCGCCGACTTCATCCAGACCCAGATGATCTACAACGTGCCGAAGTTCCGCGAGTTCATGCGGCGCGTGGTCGACCTGGGGATCCACCAGCAGACCTACATCCTGGCCGGGGTCGGCCCCCTCAAGACGCCCGGCGCCGCCAAGTACATGCGCGACCAGGTGCCCGGCATGGACGTGCCCGATGAGATCGTCGAACGCATGGAAGCGGCGGGCCGGGGCATCGAGGAAAAGCAGGCCAGGTCGGCGGCGTGGCGCGCTGAAGGCATCCGCATCTGCATCGACCTGATTCACCAGATGCAGGAGATCGAAGGCGTGGCGGGCGTGCACATCATGGCGATCGAGTGGGAAGAGGCGGTCAAGACGATCGTGGAGGGAGCCGGTCTGCCCCCGCGGCCCAGAGTCGTCGACCTCGTGACGTCCACCTAGGAGGCGAACGATGACCGACCACGGACCGGCCGGGCAGACGCCGATCAAGGCCGACCTGGCACAACGCGTGCTGAGCGAGGTCGGGCAGAACGTCTACCTGTGCTACCAGTGCGTCAAGTGCACCAGCGGCTGCCCGGTGGCCGAGTTCTTCGACTGGCAGCCGAACCAGATCATGCGGGCGCTGCAATTGGGGGACGCCGACCTCGCCCTCCGTTCGGAGACCCCCTGGCTGTGTGCCTCGTGCCAGACCTGCACCACGCGCTGCCCGCAGGGGCTCGACGTCACGGCGATCATGGAATTCCTGACGCGCGAGGCGCTCGCGCAGGGCCTGAAGCCCGCAGTGCCCGAGGTCGCGATGTTCAACCGGGCCTTCCTGCGCGAGGTACGGCTGTGGCGCCGGGCGTACGAGCTGGGCCTGATGGCGGAGATGAAGCTCCGTACGGGCCGCCTCACCCAGGACCTGGACCTGGGTATCAGGATGATGCGCAAGCGCAAGCTGGCGCTCCTCCCACGCTCGACGCGTGCCCCGCACCGGCCCAAGCCGGTTCTCGGCGCCTCGCACGCGGTGGCCTACTATCCCGGCTGCTCGCTCCATTCGACGGCGACGGAATTCGATGTTTCCTCGCGCGCCGTCGCCGAGACGTTGGGCCTGACCCTGATCGAGCCCAAGGGCTGGGGATGCTGTGGCAGTTCGGCCGCCCATCGCTCCGATCCGGAGGCCGGGCTGCGCCTTCCATTGGAGAACCTGGCGCTGGTCGAACAGAGCGGCTTCAGCGAGGTCACCATGCCGTGCGCGGCCTGTTTCAACCGCCACAAGACCGCCCAGCACGAATCCCGCCCCGGCCAGGATGCCGTGACCGCCGGGGGCGTCGCGCCGGGCGACACGGGCCAGGCCGGCGTGCGCGTCAGCACCTTCGTCGACACGATCACCCGGCACGTCGGGCCGCAGGTGATCGCCGGCAAGGTGAAGCGCCCGCTGACCGGGCTGCGCGCCGTGTGCTACTACGGGTGCCTGCTGACGCGTCCGCCCCAGGTGACCGAGGCGCCACACCCTGAGAACCCGACCGACATGGACCGGCTGATGGCGGCCGTCGGAATCGAGGTGCTGGACTGGTCGTACAAGACCGCCTGCTGCGGCGCGGCCCACTCGCTGACGCGTCCGGACATCGTCCTGCGGCTGAGCGGCAACCTGGTGGAGCAGGCGCGGGCGGCGGGCGCCGAGGTGATCGTGGTCGCCTGCCCGCTCTGTCACCTCAACCTGGACGCGCGCCAGTTCCAGATGGGCCTGGCGGAACCGATGCCGGTGCTCTACTTCACCCAGTTGATGGCCCTGGCGCTGGGCTTGCCCGACAAGGCCGCCTTGCACAAGAACCTGGTGGATCCACGCCCGCTGCTGCGCCAGAAGGGCTTTCTCGAGCTGCACCCATGAAGCCCGTGGCCCACTGACGGCACGCCCATGGCATGTCGCGCGCCGCCGACCGGCGCGACAAGGGCATGTCGCGCCGCCGCCGCGGCCATCGCCGCCGCCGAGCCCGCCGCCGAAACGTCGAAGGAGATCCCGGCATGACCGACACCGTCCGTGGCCCCTTCATCGTCATCGGCGAGAACATCCACGCCACGCGGGTCCTGCTCCGGAACGGCGCCCGGGTCGCGTCGCTGGCGGACGGTCGGCCGGCGCTCCCCTTCACCGACGATGAGGGGGCCGAGCGGCTCCTGCCGGTCCCCGATGCGGCCCTCGACGGCGCGGGCGCGAGGCAGAAGGTCAAGCACGTCAAGGCCGCGGTCCTCGCCGGGCTGGCCGGCGGGGTCGACGCCGCGCTGGGCCGTGGCTACGTCCGCTTCCTCGCCCGCCGCCAGGTCGAGGCCGGGGCCGACTACCTGGACCTCAACGTGGACGAGGCGAGCAACGACCTCGAGACGCGCGTCGCGGCGATCCGCTGGCTCGTCGGCGCAGTGGAGGACGCCACCCCGGCGGCCCTCGCGCTCGACTCGTCGGCGCCCGAGGTGCTCCGCGCGGGCCTCGCCGCGGCCACCCGGTCGGCGGGGGCCCCGCTCCTGAACTCGGCGTCCCTCGAGCGGCTCGACGTCCTCGACCTGGCCGCGGCCGCGGGGTGCGCCGTGGTCATGGGCGCCAGCGGCGAGCACGGCATGCCGGCCTCGGCAGCGGAGCGGGTGGCGAACGCGACCCTGATCGTCGAGGAGGCGACGCGCCGCGGGATGGCCCTCGGCGCTCTGCACGTGGACCCGCTGGTCCTGCCGGTCGCCGTGGAGCCCGAGGTCGGCGCCTGGTTTCTCGACGCGGTGCGGACGCTCAGGGCGACCTACGGCCCAGCGATCCACATCACGGGCGGCCTCTCCAACGTCAGCTTCGGGCTGCCGCTGCGCAAGCTCCTCAACGACGTCTTCATCGACCTCGCGGCCGAGGCGGGCGCCGACAGTGGGATC
>Ga0315286_10004979_pt1 | contig 12791 bp, 15 predicted proteins | sample YL17G10_0_MG_FD_205038 | JGI IMG/M metagenome (GOLD analysis project Ga0315286, IMG submission 205038) | Sediment microbial communities from Yellowstone Lake, YNP, Wyoming, USA - YL17G10_0 | ecosystem: Environmental > Aquatic > Freshwater > Lake > Sediment | place: USA: Wyoming | collected... | reverse complement strand
GGACCTGTTGGTGCGGCAAGAACATCTTGGCCGGTCGTTGCTATTCCTGCCACTGCCAAGGAATTTCCCGAAGATATTTGGAGCAGCCTGCGTTTGCCGTCTCACGTACCGTTGGCAACCATTCTTAGTGACTCCAACGCGATCGATTTTGCACTTAATATCCTGGCGCAGAAAAATCCACTGGTATATATGTACAGACAAAAGCGGGTTGAAGAATTGGATAAGTCTGCTTAAATATCGAAGAGATATGTGTATGGCCGTGACCCTTGTGATCACGGCCTTTTTTTATGCTATAATCCATATATGTCTATACGAATCCAAGTCAACAATACAACCTCAAGCCCGATTGGGGAGGATTTTTTTCAAAAAGTCGCAGAGAAAACTTTCGCGGAAGCCGGTTTTGATTTTCCGGAGAATAAAGAAATTTTTTTGAGTCTCGCCTTAGTTGCGCCAGTGGAAATCAGGAGGCTCAACAAGGAATATAGAAAATATGACAGCGTGACGGATGTGCTGTCGTTTGCGGAATTTGAAAGCGCGGCGGCCATCAAAAAAGCTGTGGATAAATCAGTGGATGTCGGCGTATTTCTCGGCGAGCTGATTTTGTGCTATACTGATATCAAGGAATATGCCCGGAAAAACAAGATTGGTCTACGAAAAGAATTAGCCAAGGTTGTTTCTCATGGCGTATTGCATCTTTTGGGAATGCAGCACGGCAAAAAAATGTTTGATATTCAAAATAAAGTTATAAATAAAAAATAAAAACAAAAATGCCCGAAGACATCAGAAAATTTGGCAGAAGCTGCCGGCACGCCTGCCGGGGCCTCAAATATGTGCTGGCCAATGAAAGAAATTTTCAGATCGAGCTGGTCATCGGACTTTTCGTGGTCATTTTAATTTTCATTTTCAAAGTCAAAAACTGGGAAGCGGTGATTCTGATGCTGATGATTATGTGGGTGCTAATCACGGAGCTGACGAATACCGTCGTCGAGCGCGTGGTGGACATTTTGAAACCCCGCATCCATCCCTATGCCCGCCTCGTGAAAGACATTATGGCGGCGGTGGTGCTGATTTCGGCCGTGATGGCCGTAGTCGTAGGCGTGATTATTTTTTATCCCTATTTTCGAAATCTTTTTAACTAGAAACTATGGCCAAAAATGAAATTATTGCCGGCATCGATGTCGGTTCGGCGAATATCCGGACGGTGATTGTCCAAATTTTTCCCGAGGAAGAGCTTCCGCGGGTGATTGGCGTCGGAGTTTCCGATTCGGTCGGCATCCGGAAAGGAATGATTGTTGATCTGGAAGAGACCATCAAGTCAGTCAATGAATCAGTGGAGAAAGCAGAAAGAAGCGCCGGGGTTTCCGTGAAGAGCGCGATCGTGAGCATCGGAGGCAACCATATTGTTTCCCAAAATTCTAAAGGCGTGATTGCAGTGGGGCGCGCCGACGGCGAAGTGACGGAGGATGACATTGAGCGCGTGATCAACGCGGCCCAGGCCATCTCTATTCCGCCCAACAAAGAAATAATCCATATCATTCCCAGAAGCTATTCGCTGGACGACCAGAAAAATATCAAAGATCCGCTGGGCATGAACGGCGTGCGTCTGGAGGTGGACGCGATGATTATTGAAGGCTCCACTCCGGTCGTGAAAAACCTGCAAAAATCCATCGAACAGGCCGGCATAGAAATCGGGGAATTTGTGCTCTCTCCATTGGCGGCGGCTAAAGCCACTCTTTCCAAGCGGCAAAAAGAGCTGGGAGTCGTGCTGGTGGACATCGGCGGCGGGACGACCTCTATGGCGGTTTATGAAGAAAACGACCTTTTGCATACGGCCATTCTGCCGATTGGCGGTAATCATATCACCAATGACTTAGCCATTGGCCTGCGCACTTCCATTGATGTGGCCGAAAAAGTAAAGATGGAATTCGGCAACGCTTTACCGCGCGATATTAATAAAAAAGAAGATATTAATTTGGCGGAAATCGATCCGAACGAAGAGGGCATAGTGTCGCGCCATCATGTGGCGGAAATTATTGAAGCGCGGCTGGAAGAAATTTTCAATATGGTGAACAAAGAACTCAAGATGATTGCGCGCGACAAATTGCTGCCGGGCGGAGCGGTGCTGGTAGGAGGAACGGCCAAAATTCCAGGTGTGGTAGATTTGGCGAAAAATATTTTAGGGCTGCCGGCGCAAACCGGATTTCCGATGCGACTCGGCGGACTGGTGGACAAAGTTGATGATCCGTCTTTTGCCACCACGGTCGGACTGGTTATCTGGGGGATGGAAAATGTTGACCGAAGACCGCACGGCGGCGGATTTTTTGGGAAAAAAATAGCGGGGCATATCGGAGGCAGTGTGGGCGGCTCGGTGGACCATATGAAAAAGTGGCTGGGCAAATTTTTGCCGTAAAATGGCTAATAAATAACAGGCTTTTTCGACATTTGACATACAATAGTCAGATATGATAGATTTAAGTACTGAGAATTTGAAAATCAAAACCAATATAAAAAGGGAAAAATAAAACCTAATTGCGAAAATATCTCTAGGTTTATTTTTAATTTCATTTTTATATTAAAACAAAGCTATTTTGAGGGGAAAAATCAAAATCAGCGGTAAAAATCATATGGCAGAAATCAAACCACCCGTAGAAACATTCGCGCGCATCAAGGTCGTGGGCGTTGGCGGTTCCGGAGGAAGCGCGATCAGCCGAATGATTGAATCAAAACTGCGCGGTGTTGAGTTTGTGGCAATTAATACGGACGCGCAGGCTTTGCACCACAATAAAGCGACGGAAAAAGTCCATATTGGAAAAAATCTGACCAAAGGGCTGGGATCTGGAATGAATCCAGATGTGGGGCGGCAAGCCGCTGAAGAAAATCGCGAAGAAATACAGGAAGTGCTTAAGGGTTCGGATATGGTTTTTGTGACTTGCGGGTTGGGCGGCGGAACGGGAACTGGCGCGGCACCGATTGTAGCGGAAACGGCCAAGGAACTTGGAGCGTTGACGGTGGCAGTAGTCACCAAGCCATTTGCTTTCGAAGGCGCGCAAAGAAGGGCGATTGCGGAAGAAGGACTGGAAAATTTGCGCGAACGAGTGGACACAATCATCATTATTCCCAATGACAAATTATTGCAAATTATCGATAAGAAAACAACACTCATAAATTCTTTCAAGATTGTAGATGATGTTTTGCGCCAGGGCGTGCAGGGCATTTCCGACCTCATTACCAAGCCAGGCGTGGTTAATGTTGACTTTGCCGATGTCAAAGCCATTATGTCCGACAGCGGATCGGCGCTGATGGGGATCGGTTTGGGCGTGGGAGAAAATCGCGCGGCGGACGCGGCCAAGGCGGCTATCAACAGTCCGCTTCTGGAACTTTCCATTGACGGGGCTAAAGGCGTGCTGTTCAATGTCAGCGGATCCAACGATCTGACGATGCTCGAAATTAATGAAGCGGCTAATATTATCACCGAATCCATTGATCCGAACGCCAAAGTTATTTTCGGCGCGGTAGTGGATGAAACTATCCGTAAAGGCGAAGTGCAGATTACGGTGGTAGCGACCGGTTTTGATGCCGACAGGGTGAAGGAATCGCCGATAGAAAAGATGTCGCGGCTGTCCATTGAACGCGTCAAGAATCAGGAAAACGAGGACGAAAAAAAATCCAAGATTACTTTTCCATCCCAGGGCGAGCATAAGATGATTATTGAAGAAAAAGTCCAGCCAAAACCGCAAAGAATTTTCACGCAGGTGGAAAAGTCCCTGGAAGACGAAGACGACGAACTGGAAATTCCGGCGTTTATCCGGAGGAAGATGGGGAAATAACGATCATATAACATAAAACATGGAACATAGAACAATCCTGGTAGCAGGGTTGTTTTTTGTGTTGGAAAAGTTATCCACCCCCTCAAATTCCTCGGGGTAAACAGGCTCAAGAGTTATCCACAGGGGAGCACTTGACAGTGATATAAAGAGTGATATAATAACACCATAATCAACTAATTATAAAAAAATGGAACAATTAACATCGAAACAAAATACGGTTCTCGAAACTATTCGGGAGATTATTAACGCGGAAAAAGAAAATCCGACGACATATCGCGTGCATAAATTTTTGGAAGAGCGCGGTGTGGAAGTCGGCAGCCTCAAGGGAACCGTACAGGTGATTGAAGCGCTCGAGAAGAAAGATCTGCTCAAGCGCGACAAGGGCAAAAAAATATATCTGGTTGAAAATGACAATTATGCCAACCTCAAGAATATTTTTTCCATTCCGATGTATGGCCTGGCTTCCTGCGGGGAGGCGCTGGCGTATGCCGAAGGCAATGTGGACGGCTATCTCCAGATTTCCGAAAGCCTGTTTCGTAAAGCCGATCCAGCCAAACTTTTCGCGGTGAAAGCGCTGGGCGATTCTATGGACAAGGAAGAAATCGGCGACGGCGATTATGTGGTTTTTGAAAAGTGTGAAGCGGGCCAGGATTTTGAGGGGAAAATAGTGGTGGCGGTTATTAACGGTATGGCAACAATTAAAAGATACAAAAAACTCAAGCACGGCATCATCGGGCTTTTCCCGCAATCGCGAAATCCGATCCACCAGCCGATCTATCTCGACGAATCCGATTCCATCCTCATCGCCGGAATTTTCCGCAAAGTCCTGCCGGTGGCGTATGTGAGTTTGTAAAAAGTTATCCACAGCCTCCATTTTTATGGCTTAAAATCCGCCATTTGACAGGGCTTGGCGGATTTTACAATTGTGGTATAATAGTATTAACACATACAATATGTAGTGTATAAATTAAAATTTTGAGAAAAATCCATGAATTGTCCTTTTTGCAATCATAGTGAAACTAAAGTTGTTGATTCGCGTGAAACGAATGAGGGAAAAATCACTCGAAGAAGACGGGAATGTGAAAAATGCGCTTCCCGGTTCAGTACTTATGAAGAAGTGGAACTGTTGCGTCTGACGGTGGTGAAAAAGAACGGAGAAAAAACGGATTACGACAAGCACAAAATTGAAACCGGAGTGCGGCGCGCGCTGGTGAAACGCCCTGTTTCCGAAGAGCGCATCGCCAAGCTTTTAGGCGATGTGGAATATGAAATCCGGTCGCTCGAAAAACCGGAAGTGACGACGCGCGAAATTGGCAAAATTGTGCTCAGAAAACTCAAAGAGCTGGATGAAGTTGCCTATGTCCGGTTTGCGAGTGTGTATAAATCTTTCGGCAGTATTGAGAGCTTCAAGAAGGAACTGGATATGCTGGAAGAAAAATAAAGTTAATTGTGAAGACCCCCAGCGAAAAATTCCAATAAAGTTTTGGTATAACAGATAGATTTATTTGTGAATTAGCCTAACGGCTAAGTTGTAATAAAAAATTTAATTTCAATAGCGAATTTTCGCGGGGTGCTCATTTTTGTAGCTACTCGCTTCGCTCGCAGACAAAAATGGCAAAAACAAAAAAGATTGTGAATAAAGTTATTAAGGTCGTCAAAAGAAGCGGGAGCGTGGTTGATTTTGATCCGAAAAAAATAACCAAAGCGGTAATTAAAGCGTTTGCGGCGACTGGCGAAGGCAGCCAGGCGGATGCTAAAAAAGTCAGCGACAAAGTTGTCCAGCTGCTCAATAAAAATTACAAGGAAGGCTATCTCCCTGAAATTGAAGAAGTTCAGGATTTGGTGGAGCGCGTCTTGATGATTTTGGATTTTGAAGAAACGGCCAAGGCTTATATTCTTTATCGCGAACAGCACCGTAAGATTCGTGAAACAGAAGAGTCTTTTTTGGAAGCGGTAAATTTGGTTGATAAATACATCCAGGAAATTGACTGGAAGGTGAAAGAGAATGCCAATATGGCTTATTCTCTCCAGGGGCTCAACAATTATGTCGCGTCGGTGGTGAGCGCCAAGTATTGGATGAATAAGGTTTATACTAAAGAAATCCGCGAAGCGCACGAAGGCGGAGATTTTCACATCCATGATTTGCAATTGGTGGCGGCCTATTGCTGCGGCTGGGATTTGCAGGATCTTATCCGGCGCGGGTTCACCGGAGTTCCCGGAAAAGTGGCTTGCAAACCGGCTAAGCATTTTGGTTCGATTCTGGGGCAGATGGTAAATTTCATCTATACCTTGCAAGGAGAAGTAGCGGGCGCTCAGGCTTTTTCCAATTTTGACACACTGCTCGCGCCTTTTGTCCGTTACGACAAACTACCTTATGAAAAAGTAAAACAGGAAATCCAGTCCTTTGTTTTCAATATGAATGTTTCGACGCGCGTTGGATTTCAAACGCCGTTTTCCAATATCACGATGGACATCACTGCGCCGAAAACTCTGGCCAAAGAAACAGTAGTGATCGGCGGCGTGCCACAAAAAGAAACCTATGGCGAATTCCAGGAAGAGATGAATATGATCAACCGCGCTTTCGCCGAAGTGATGACTGAAGGCGACGCCAGCGGGCGCATTTTTACTTTTCCGATTCCGACTTATAACATCGACAAAAATTTTAACTGGGCGGACAAAAAATTCGACGCCATCTGGGAAATGACTGCCAAATATGGCATCCCCTATTTTGCCAATTTTGTAAATTCCGATATGGATCCGGATGACGCGCGTTCGATGTGCTGCCGACTGCGCCTAGACAATCGCGAACTGCACAAGCGCGGCGGCGGACTTTTTGGAGCGAATCCGCTCACGGGCTCAATCGGCGTAGTGACGATCAATATGCCGAGATTGGGATACCTTTCTAAAACAAAAAAAGATTTTTTTACGCGGCTGGACCGACTGATGGATCTGGCTAAAGAAAGTCTCGAAACGAAAAGAAAAATGGTGGAGAATCTCACCGAAAAAGGACTTTATCCCTACACCAAAGTTTATCTAGACGCGATCAAGATGCGCCGGAATGAATATTGGGCCAATCATTTTTCAACCATCGGCTTGGTGGGCATGAACGAAGCTCTGCTCAATCTTATCGGCAAGGATATTGTTTCCAAGGAGGGACAGAAATTATCGCAGGAAATTTTGACGCATATGCGCGACAAAATGGTGAAATATCAAACAGAAACCGGCAATATGTATAATCTGGAAGCGACGCCGGCTGAGGGCACATCATATCGGTTGGCTAGAATAGACAAGCAAAAATTTCCGGATATTATTTTTGCTAATGATGCGGCGGTCAAAAATGGCGGAGCCGAACCATATTACACCAATTCCTCCCAGCTTCCTGTGCAGTTTACAGAAGATATTTTTGAAGCGCTGGATTTGCAGGAAGCTCTACAGACAAAATATACCGGCGGAACGGTGCTGCATGGATTTTTGGGCGAAAGAATGCTAGATGTGGAAGCGACTAAAAAATTAGTCCGGAAAATTGCTGAAAATTATTCTCTGCCATACTTCACGCTCACGCCGACTTTCAGCATTTGCCCGGCGCACGGATATATCGCCGGCGAACATTACACTTGTCCCAAATGCGTGATAGAGCAGAAAACAGAAATGTATTTCAAAGTCGGCGAAGAAGGAATGCGCGTAAAAAAAGTAATTAAATAAATATAAAAATATGGAAAAAAACATCTGCCACGATTGTGGAAAAAAACTGGGGAAAGGGGACGAGTATGTTTTGTATGAAATAGTGGAGAAAAAATTCATGAAATGCAAAGCCTGCCACCAAAAAGATCCCAAGCTTAAAAATTTTCAAAAAGCGGAAGTCTATTCGCGCGTAGTCGGTTATATCCGGCCGGTGGAGCAGTGGAATAAGGGCAAACAGGCGGAATTTTGCGATCGCAAAGAATTTAAAATTGCTCCGGCCAAAGCGGACAAAAAATCGGTGGCGAAAAAAAGAAAGAAATAAAAAAATAATAGAAAAGATAGCGCTCCGATTCTCATCGGAGCGATTTATTAAAGATTATGATACTTGGCGGATACCAAAAACTCACTCTCATTGATTATCCCGGCAAAATTGCCACGACAGTCTTTACGGTCGGTTGCAGTTTTCGCTGTCCCTTTTGCCATAATCCTGAACTGGTCGACAGTCGACAGTTCATGGTTCAGGGTAAGTTAGAAAAAGAATTCTTTGATTTTTTAAAGAAAAGAAAGGGCAAGCTGGAGGGCGTGTGTATTACTGGCGGCGAGCCGACGATTCAAAGAGACATCATTGATTTTATTAAAAAAATAAAAAAACTGGGATTTTTAGTCAAACTGGATTCCAATGGCACGCGTCCGGATATTTTGCGAAAAGTTATTGCGGAAAAATTGGTTGATTTTATCGCGATGGATATCAAGAACCAGCCGAAAAATTATGACAAGACTGTCGGAGTGAAGGGCGATATCAAAAGAATAAAATTAAGCGCGGATCTGATTATGCGCAGCAAGATTCCATATGAATTTCGCACCACCGTGGTGCCGGGTTTGCACTCAGAAAAAGATTTTGAGGAGATTGCCAAGTGGATCAAAGGCGCGCGGGCTTATTATCTCCAGGAATACCGTGAAATCAAAATTCTGGATCCTGGATTAAAGAAAAAAACTAAAGGCAAAACGATTGATTTGGAAAAAATAAAGGAAAAAATAGAAAATAATTTTGGTAAAATGGGAATCAGGAGATAACCCCCCACACCAATTGAGGATAATAGTTAAATTTTGCATTGTTAATAATTGATTTTTCCCATACCAAATGTAAATTTAAGGACAAAGAGGGATTTTCGAAAAAGCTAAATCCTCGATTGGTGTGGGGGTAAAAAATGAATAAATATTTTTTCGTCATCATTTTAATTCTTCTTGCGGCGGGTGCGGTTTTTTTGGCGGCCAAATCAAATAAAAATACGGCGGTTAATGTGACTGCCCCAGAAGCCTCATCGCCGCAAGGTTCTGAAAGTGCGAAAATTCCAGCAACTCCGACGGAAAACATTCTTAATATTCCGCTGGTAAATGCGGCGGAAAGGATAACCAAAAAACCTTTTGGGATTTATATAACACCCCAAAATTCTCCGGTTCAGCCGGAAAGATTTCGAGGATTTCACACTGGAACGGATTTTGAAATTCTGCCTGGCGAAGAAAATTCGGATGTTTCCGTTTTGGCTATTTGCGACGGGAAAATTATTTATAAAAATTATGTGAACGGCTATGGCGGGGTGATAATTCAAAGTTGCACTCTTATTGGTGAATCAGCAACCGTTTTATACGGGCATATTTCGTTGGCCGAATCACCGGTGCAAATTAATACTGAATTAAAAAAAGGCGATCGGATTGCCGTTCTGGGACAAGGATTTAGCCAAGAAACCAATGGCGAAAGAAAACATTTGCATTTGGGAATCCACAAAGGAATCGCGATTGAACTGCGCGGCTATGTGCAAAGCCAAAACCAGCTTTCCGCCTGGCTGGATTTTCAAAAAGTTTTTGGCTTGAAATAAACTTATGAGAGTATATGTAAAAGTAATTCCTCGCTCGTCGAAAAACGAGGTTACGAAAATTTCCGAAGGGGAGTATAAAGTGAAACTCACAGCGCCGCCAGTTGACGGCGCAGCCAACGCTATGCTATTAAAATTATTAGCGGAGTATTTTGATGTTCCAAAAAGTTCTTTGCAAATAATCGGCGGCAAATCCGCCAAAGTAAAAATAGTAGAAATATTCGAAAATTGAAAGGAGGCTTGAGTGGCTATCTTGAATTTGTGCCCAGCTTGCGGTAAGGCGTATCAAAAAGAACATTGTGAGGTTTGCCCCAAATGTGGTTCCAAACATTGCGATGTTTCCGGAGAAGGTAAGGGATGTAATTATTGTGATGATTCGGGGGATTAAGGAGGTGAAACTTGCCGGATTTTGGAAAAATTACCGAAAAAGAGAAGGACGAGACTTTAAAAAGCATTATTACGAAAAAATTGGCAAAAGATCCGCTAAGAGTACCAGTGGATCAATTAAAGGATAACTCTGGAAAAAAGCCAATAAAAGAAGGGGGAACAATTTCGCGGGGCACCGCCCGCTACTAAACAATTTTAGCAAGGCCAGTAAGATTCTTTACTGGCTTTTCTGCTATAATGGAATAATGGCGAAGTCGAAAATATTTTTAATTTTATCCCTCAGTTTTATTCTCGGAATTTTTTTAGCATCCGTTTTTCAAGCGGATGTTTTTTTGGTTTACCCCCACACCAACGGTACTTTTGGTGTGGGGGTTTACGCGCTAAGCATAATTTCCGTAATAATTATCACGCTGGGTTACAAAAACAAAACAGCGCTGGTGGCGGGACTGGCGATTTTATTTCTGGCGCTGGGAATATGGCGGACGCAGTCAGATCTTCAAAAAATCGCGGAAAATAATTTGGACGGAAAAAATATTTCCGGAAATGCGGTGGTCGTGAAAGAACCGGAAGAAAAAGACAGCTATAAAAATATTGTGGCAAAAACTAAAGAGGGAATAAAAGTCTTATTGCGGGCAAATATTAACGCAGAAATAAATTATGGCGATGAATTAAAAATTGAATGCTCGTTGAAAATTCCGGAGAACAAAGAAGATTTCAATTATAAAATGTATCTGGCTAAAGACAAAATTTTTTATCTTTGCCAAAACGCCAAATTCGAAAAAACCGGGAAAAATCTGGGCAATAAATTTTACGCCGGCATATTAAATTTGAAAAATAAAATGGCGGACAAAATAAATCAGGTAATTCCTTATCCTGAATCGGCCCTGGGAAATGGGCTCATTTTTGGCGGGAGCGGAGATTTGCCGAAAGAACTAAAAAACAATTTTTCCCGCACGGGCATGACGCATATTGTGGCGGTTTCCGGCTATAATGTCACGATTATCGCGGAGTATCTCATACTTCTGGGAATTTTTATCGGCCTGTGGCGGAAGCAGGCATTTTGGTTCGCGCTCGTTGGAATATTTTTGTTCGTTTTGATGTGCGGTTTTCCCTCATCGGCGGTGCGCGCCGGCGTGATGGGAAGCCTTCTTTTGTGGGCGATGAAAAACGGGCGCCTGGCTAATTCCTGGAATGCGATTATTTTTGCTGGCGCGGTGATGACCGCCATTAATCCGCTAGTCTTGCGCTGGGATATCGGATTTCAACTGTCATTTTTGGCGGCGATCGGCATTATTGCCCTTGCGCCCTTTTGGGAAAAAGTGTTTGTTAAAAATCATAAAGCCTTTGGGTTTTCAGAAATATTTTTATTGTCGCTTTCTGCCCAGATTTTTGTTTTGCCGATAATTCTTTATAATTTCCAGACTTTGTCGCTGGTGTCTTTGGTGGCTAATCTCTTGATTTTACTTATTATTCCCATCTCCATGCTTTTGGTTTTTCTAACCGCGGTTGTCGGATTAATTTCCAATCTTTTGTCGCTGCCCTTTGCCTGGCTGGCCTATTTACCGCTAAAATATGAAGTGTGGGTCGTGAATGCCTTGGGGGACATGCCCTGGGCGAGTAAATCTGTAGAAAATTTCAGCTGGCCGTGGTTTTTCTTGTGGTATCTGGCGCTGGGCCTGGCGGTTTATTTTTTATCCCGTTACAACTTAAATAATTCCAATCATGTCAATAAAAAAATCCACTAAACAAACTAAATTTATGAATTTAAACCAGTATGGGTTAAGTTGTAACGGGATTAAGGAAAAAATTAAATGCAAAACCGGAAAATAATTTATAGCCTTTTCGCGATGCTTCTGGCGCTTTGCGTTATTTTGTTTTTGATTCAATATTCTTTCGCGCAAGACAAAAATCTCAAAGTCATTTTTCTGGATGTGGGGCAGGGCGACGGGATTCTCATCAGCCAGGGACAAAATCAGACGCTCATTGACGGCGGGAAAGACGGAAAAATAATTTTGGAAAAATTGGGGAAATATATTCCATTTTGGGATCGCACGATTGAAACGGTCATCGCCACGCATCCCGATCAGGACCATATCGGGGGGCTTATCAGTGTCGCGAAAAATTATAAAATCGGGACGGTTTTGGAAACTGGCGCCAGAAGTGATTCGCAAACTTACAACACCTGGGAAGATTTAGTCAGCAGTAAAAATATCCAAAAAATAGAAGCGCTGAAGAACGCAACTATCAAATTTCCCGGCGAAGCGCAAATTCAAATTTTGTATCCTTTTTCTTCTGCCAGCGGCGCCGGATCAGAAAGCAACGACCAAAGTATTGTGGCAAAATTAAATTTTGGAAAAAATAAATTTTTATTTACCGGCGATCTGCCGGCTGAAAAAGAAGCGGAACTGGTGGCGGATAAGGCGGATATAAAAGCAGATGTGCTGAAAGTTTCTCATCACGGTTCTAAATATGCCACCAGTGCTGAATTTTTAGAAGCCGTAAACCCTGAGGAAGCTGTGATCTCAGTGGGAAAAAATAATGCCTATGGCCATCCGGCGCCGGAAGTCGTCGATCGATTATTGAAAGCCGGCATAAAAATCTGGCGCACGGATATGATAGGGGATATAAAATACAACTGTGCCAATTCGGAAACACAATGCGTAATTGCCAATTAAATTCGGCTGTGATAGAATAAATTTCAGAATAAGTATTATTAAATTTTTATGGAAAAACATCCTAAAGAAGAAAGAACGCTGGTTGTCATTAAACCGGATGGAGTGCAGAGAACGCTTATTGGTGAAATAATTAAGCGCTATGAGAGACTGGGACTTAAGCTGGTCGCCATTAAAATGCTGGTGTTGGACGAAAAATTTATCGAGCAGCATTACACGCTTGATCCAAATTGGAGAAGAGTGACAGGCGAAAAAACCATAAAAAGTTATCAGGAGAAAGGGCTGTCTCATTTTTCAATGGATGCTCTGGAAATTACGTCCAAAATTTTGGCTATGTTGTAAAATTTTGT